>Ga0180009_10003228_pt1 | contig 18647 bp, 17 predicted proteins | sample OS_PC_MetaG_FD_123537 | JGI IMG/M metagenome (GOLD analysis project Ga0180009, IMG submission 123537) | Groundwater microbial communities from the Aspo Hard Rock Laboratory (HRL) deep subsurface site, Sweden - OS_PC_MetaG | ecosystem: Environmental > Aquatic > Deep subsurface > Groundwater... | reverse complement strand
TCGCCGACACAATCGAGATCTCGGAAGATGAGCTGAACGCGGGGCTTTGTTGTAAACTCTTCGCTCACCGGCGACCGATAATCACCTCTCGAGATTTTGGGAGAGGACAATGTTCAAAGGCCGCCATTTCGACCAGCCGATCATCTTGCTTTGCGTGCGCTGGTATCTGGCCTGCGGCTTGAGCCTTCGCGACTTGAAGGAAATGATGTCAGAATGAGGCATCCGTGTGGATCATTCGACGATCCATCGCTGGGTCGTGCACTTCACGCCTTTGATTTTGGGCCGCTTTGACCGCAGAAAGCGGGCTGTGACTGGCAAATGGCATGCAGACGAAACCTACATCAAGGTCCGGGGTCAATGGATGTATCTTCATCGGGCCATCGACCGCGCGGGAGACACCGTTGATTCCCGGTTTAGCCAGCATCGGGACCTGGTAGCAGCCAATCGGTTCTTCACAAAGGCTATTGAACGGCGTGGGCGTCCACAGCGCATGGTGATTGACGGCAGCCAGACCAACAGGGAAGCCAATGTTTCCTGCGATATGATCAGCCGGCTTCGGGAAAGGCGACATATTCACACGAAACCGATCCGTATCCGGCAAAGTCAGCACCTGAATAATCGCACCGAGCCGGATCACCGTCGGATCACACGGCGTGTCAGGCCGATGCTCGGCTTCAAGGGATCAGAGCACCATTCCAAGTCACGCTTGCTGTCTATTCTACGCGGGCTATGTGGATCAGTTCCAGCATGAAGCCGTTGAAGAAAGCCTTGAGCGCATCATGGGCATCGAGCGGCAGGACGTGGGCGACATACTGGTCGGGGCGCACGATCACCAGGCATCCCTGCTTGCGGTCTATGCAGCGGGCATCGAAGATGTCCGGCCCGTGCCTGAGATCGGGGCAGAACATCTTCTCGTAATCGACGAGGCCGAGCCTGCCCTTTTGCTGTTTCAGAAATGCCGGCAGGGCTTCAAGCGCAAGCTCATGCGTGGCCTGCTGGAAGATCGCCCGGACATCGAAAACAGCATCGATGTCCTGATCCGGGCGGGTGAATCGCCGCACGGGCGATGCCGGATCTTCTGAAAAGAAGCTGCAGAGCCGCGCAATCGCCGAACCTGCCGATGACGGATCCTCGGCGGGGCAGAAGGCAAAAAGCCGCCAGCGGGCATCCGCCTGGATGACATGGCCGAGCTCAACAGGCTTGGCATCGGCAAGACGGATGACCGGCGCCGAATGGAAGCGTGCGCCGATATCAAAGCCGGTGGCGAGGGACTGCCAACGGTCAGTGCCGATAAATGTCGAGGCCTGGTACCTGACAGACATGCCGGCGGTGTAGCGGCCGTGCTGGATGAAATAGCGCTGGAAGCGGGGCGCCTCGCCGTTTTCGCCATCGCCGGCTTCAGGCGGTTCGCTCATGATGCGCGACCATTCCCGGTCGAAGTCGATCAAGTCCCGTGCCACCGCCTGCCGCTCGGCCGAGTAGCTGTGCAGGATGTCCGCGGGACAAAGCCCGCGCAACACCGAGGCCAGTTTCCAGCCGAGGTTGAAGCCGTCACCCATCGACACATTCATGCCCTGGCCCGCTTTCGGACTGTGGGTGTGGCAGGCGTCGCCGCAGATGAAGACACGCGGCAGGCGGGAGCCAACCTCGCTTTCGGGAACATCGTCGAACTTGTCGGTCAGGCGCTGGCCAATCTCGTAGACCGACCACCAGACCACTTGCTTCACGTCGATCGAATAGGGGCGGATGATGCGTTGCGCGGCGGCGACCAGATGGTCGACGGTGATGTTGCGGGCGGCAACCCGTTCGCCTGATTTGAGCTTGTCGAGCTCGATGTAGAGCCGGATCAGATAGCCGCCCTCGCGCGGGATGATGATGATGTTGCCCTCGCCGGCCGACTGGATCAGGGTCTTGCAGCGGATATCCGGGAAGTCCGTGACAGCCAGCACATCCATGACCCCCCAGGCCTGGTTGGCGGAATCGCCTTCAAGTTCGCGGCCGATGGCCTTGCGCACGGCGCTGCGCGCGCCGTCGCAGCCGACGACGTAGCGCGCCTTGAGCTCGACCGTCTCGCCTTCACGGTCGGGATCGACCCTTTCGAGCGTCGCCGTCACCGGGTAGTCGCCGGCCGCCGGATCGACGGTCAGTCCCGCAAGCTGGAGGGAATAGTCGGGCTCGAGTCGGGAAGGCGAGTTGCGCATGACTTCGAGATACATGTCGTGCACGCGGGCCTGGTTGAGAATCATGTGCGGCATCTCGGAGAGACCATCCTCGACGTCCTGGATACGGCCGTTGCGGACAATCTGTTCCGGCGCCTTAGGATCGGGTTTCCAGAATGTCGTCTCGTTGACCCAGTAGCCCTGCTTGAGGATCTTTTCGGCAAAGCCGAATGCGTTGAACATCTCCATCGAGCGGCAGGAAATCCCGTCAGCCTGCCCCTTGTCCATCGGACCGGACCTGCGCTCGACGATGCGCGTCGTGATTTCCGGGAAAGCGGCCAGCTGGGCGGCAAGCGTCAGTCCGGCCGGGCCGGAGCCGACGATCAGGACATCCACAGGCGCCGTGAATTCCGGATCGAAAGCCGGCCGGCCAGCGGCGGCTTCCGACACTTCGGGGTTCCCGGGACGAAATCCGTCGAGATGATACTGCATAATCGCTCCTCCAAACTAATATGTTGACTTACTATTATCCCGGAAAGCCCGGCTATGCAAATAGTATGTGCAATTATCATCTTGGGGTAAGGTGTCGCCGGGCGCGCCCGTGCCGAGGCCGCATCCCGATGATATGCGAAGAAGCGGAGAGACGATGACACATGTATCGAGAATGCCCGGGCACCTGATCCGGCGGCTGCATCAGATCTCGACCCATGTCTTCATGACCCGAACCCGGGAGGCAGGCTTCGATCTTACGCCGGTGCAGTTCGCCGCCCTCGATGCGATCCGTGAAAGCCCCGGGATCGACCAAGCGGGACTGGCGGAGGCGGTTGCCAAGGACCGGGCAACCATCGGCGCTGTGGCCGACCGGCTGGAGCAGAAGGGGCTGGTCACAAGGAAGGTGAATGCGCAGGACAAGCGCGCGCGCATACTGGCGCTTACGGAGGACGGAGAAGCTCTGGTCGCGGCGCTCAAGCCGCTGGTGGAGCAGCTTCAGGCCGAGATTCTCCCCGGCCTCAACGAGACGGAATACCGGCTGTTCATCGAACTGGCCGCCAAGGCTGCCAGGGCCGCCGGCAGCGTCGGGTAAAATCCTTCGCCGGCCTACCGGAACATCGCGGAAGGGATGGTCAGCGCAATCTGCGGAAACACGATGACCGCCAGCAGGCAGACGGCCATTGCGATCCAGAACGGTATCACGCCACGGAAGATCGTGGCCATTGGCACGTCCTGGGCGACGCTCTTGACCACGAAGACATTCAGGCCGACCGGGGGCGTGATCATGCCCATCTCGATGACGATGACTGCGACCACGCCGAACCAGATCGGATCGAACCCGAGGCCGGTGATGATCGGAAAGAAGATCGGGATCGTGACGACCAGCATGGCGAGCCCGTCCATGAACATGCCGAGCACCAGGTAGGCGATGATGATCAGCAACAGGACGCCGTAAGGGCCGAGACCCGCCGATGTCATGGCTTCGCCCAGCATGGCCGGCACATGGGTCAGCGCCAGGAACGGGTTGAGCACACTGGCGCCGATGACGATGAGATAGAGCATGGCGGTGGTGCCGACGGTGTCGCTGACGGCCTGCTTGAGCATACGCCATTCGAGCTTGCGCATGCCGATTGCCATCAGGATGACCAGTCCGGCGCCGACTCCGGCGGCCTCGACGGGCGTGAAGACGCCGAGATAGATGCCGCCGATGGAGACGATGATCACGGTGATCAGCGGCAGGGCGCGCGCCAGGGCGCTGAGCCGTTTCGAAATGGAAACCCGTTCCCCGCGCGGTCCTGCTTCGGGGTCTTTCAACGTCACCAGCGCGACGGCTGCCATGAACAGGGCGGTCAGCAGAAGCCCGGGCAATATGCCGGCCATGAAGAGCTGGCCGATGCTCTCCTCCGTCAGGATCGCGTACAGCACGAAACCGGTGGACGGCGGAATGAGAAACCCGAGTGTGCCGCCTGCGGCAATGGCGCCGGTCGCAAGCGCGTCGGAGTATCCGAAGCGTTTCATTTCGGGCAACGCAACCTTGCCTATGGTCACCGCCGTCGCCACGGACGAGCCGCTGACGGCCGCGAATGCGGCGCAGCCGATGATCGATGCCGAGGCCAGTCCGCCCCGCAGCCAGCCGACCCATGCAAAGGCTGCCTCATACAGACGGCTGCTAAAACCCGCAACGGAGGCGATGTTTCCCATCAGAATGAACAACGGAATAACCGTCAGATTGTAGTTAGAAGCGGCCGAAAAGGTTTCCGTGACAAGCAGCGCGTTTGCGGAGCGGGCGCCGCTGATCAGGACGGTTCCGAAATAGCCCGCGGCCAACATGGCCATTCCCACCGGCATGCGGAACACCATGAAGGCGAACATCACCACGAGGCCACCGACCCCGATCATCAAATCACTCACTGCGGGCCACTCCTGACCGGATGATGTCCACGAGCTGGATAGCCAGCACGATGGCGTACAAGGCCGCTCCGAGGACCAGCAGTCCGTAGAAGGGCCAAAGCGGGATGCTGAGCATGTTGGTGGCGTCGCCATATTCAGCGGCGTCGGCGAGCTTTCCCCACGAGCGCCAGCCCAGCAGCGCCAGCAGGTAGATCGAAATGCCGCGCGCCACGATGTCGCCCGCCAACCGGCCGAAGGCGCCAATCATGCCGTCAAACACATCGACGCGGATATGCATTTCCTTCTGTGCCGCGCTCGGCATCGCCAGCATCACCAGCACGACCGAAGCCATCTCGATGATCTCGTTGTTGCCGAGGATGGGTGCGTTGAAGGCGTAGCGCATGACGACACCGGCAAATGTCACCACCAGAAGCACGGCCAACGCCAGCGACGAGGCAAGGGTGAGCATGCGGACAGTCCATTCGACGGATGTCGAATGGACCAGATCGGATCGTGAGCTTTTCACGGCTTGCTCACATGCTCTTCAGGGCGTCGACAAATGCCTTCGCCTTGATGCCCGCGGCCTCAGCTTCCGCGATCACCGTATCGACAACCGGCGCCGATGCGGCGTTGAACTTCGCTGCTTCCTCGGCGGAAAGCGTGATCACTTCCTTGCCATCGGTGGAGGCGAAGCCGGAGAGAGCCTTGTCGGCGATGCCGAGCCATGCCTGGTTGCCGTTTACGGACGCCTCGCGGCCCGCTTCCAGCACCACTTTCTGCTGGTCTTCGGTCAGGTCGCTGAAGCTGTCGCGGTTCATGATCATGAAGAAGCTCGAGAACGTCGTCTCCATGCCGGTGGTGATGAACTTCGTCACTTCGGCGAGCTTGAACGCACCGAGCGTGGTGGCATCGGTCATGGCGCCGTCGATGACGCCGGTCTGCATCGCGTTGTAGATGTCAGGGGCCGGCATCGATACCGGGGTTGCGCCCCAGGCTTCAACCACAAGGCCGGCATTGCGCGACGGGACCCTGATCTTGAGACCCTTGAGGTCTTCAAGCGTGCGGACCGGCTTTGTCGCCGTGAAGATGACATTGGGCGCATTGTTCCAGATGCCCACCAGCGCAACGCGCTTGTATTCATCCGAGAGCATGTCGATGTTCTTGAGGATCTGCGCAGTGCCGGTGTCCGCGGAAATCACGCCGGGAAGCTCCGTCAGCAGCGTCTGGGGGAAGTTCGACGCGGTGTAACCGGGCAGGCCGAACGCGATGTCGGTGACGCCGTCGACGGCACGATTGTACTGCTCTCTCGGGCCCGGGCCGAGTTCGCCGCCCATGAAGACGCTGACCGTCACTTCGCCATTGGTTTCCTTTGCGATCTTTTCCGCGAACGGCTTGTAGACCTTGTCGACGACGAAGTGGGTGGGTGGCTGAAAATCAGCCAGTTTCAACTCGGCCGCCGAGACGGCTCCGGTGATGATGCCCAGTGCAGCGACGGCACCGGTGATGGTTCTGGAAACAGACATTGCATTCCTCCCTGAGAGACATCCAGCCATTGACCCGGCTGCTCGAAATGTCCCCGATTTCTACAAGTCCGCCGGGAGCGAAACCATTTCAAAGACGTGCGGAGGCTATAATTAATGGCTATAGCGAGGCCTTGAATTCGCTGACCAGTTCGATCAGCCTGGCTTGCGAAGGTGTTGGTTTCCAGCCGCGCCGGGTGGTTATTCCGATCGCCCGCGCGGTGTCCGGCAATTCAAAATCGATCCGTGCAATTCTGCCGGCTTCTATCTCGGCTTCGGCCTGGAGGCCGGAAACGCAGCCGAGGTGGTCGCTGTTCGACAGCAATTCGCGAATGAGAATAAGCGACGCCGTTTCGACGATGCGATCGGGCACCGTGTGGCCGCTGCCGGTGAACATGTCCTCGAAATGCTTGCGCGTCGGCGTGCCCGCGGCGGCCACCGCCCATGGATAGTCGAGCAGGTCGCCGACACCGATGGACGATCGGCCGACAAGGGGATGGGCCGGGCCGGCAACGATTGCGAGCGTGTCGTCAAACAGCGGTGTCTGCTCGATGTCGCCGATCGGGGCGGGATTGCGCAAGGCTCCGATCAGGAAATCGACTTCCCCGTTCCGCAAGCCGGAAATCATTTCGTCGTAGGGCCCGTCGAGGATACGCAGCGGCAGTCTCGGCCATGCCTGCCTGAATTGCGCAATCACCTTCGGCAAGAGATAGGCCCTGGACAATGGCATGGCGCCAACCACGATGCGGCCGGTTTCACGGCCGAGCGCTTCGGCGATTTCCATGTCCGCCTGCATCAGTTCCGCATCCATCAACCGCGCCGCACTGGCAAGCAACTGCCCGGCCCGCGTAGCGACAATGCCGGTGGATGTGCGTTCGAAAAGTGGCCGCACCGCTTCCTTCTCGAGCTGGCTGACGGCCCGGTGAACCGTTGGCTGGGCGATGCCCAGCCGCCGGGCCGCAAGGGTGAAGTTGCCGGTTTCGCGAACCGCAATCAGGGCTTCCAGCTGGGACGCCGTCGCGGTGACCCGCAAGCGCGGGGCAACGGATGCGAACGCTTCATCGATGATGGACAAGGCCCGGCCGATGCGTTCCGCGTGGAGCCTGCCCAAGGCGGTGGCGAAGACGCCCTGGGGCGTGCGGTCGAACAGCGCCGCATCGAGTTCCGCTTCGATCTTGTTGATCGCCTGAGTGACCGCCGGCTGGGACAGCCCGCAATCCCGGGCGGCCCTGCTGATCGACGCCAGTTTTGACACGGCCAGGAATATCCGCAGGTGGCGAATATTATGCTTCATGGCGCAGGCTTGCCAGAGAGAATGGCCTTCAGGATCCGGTCAGCCCGCTCCCCGACATCGGCGCTGCCACCGGCCAGCCCGAGACCGGCTATCTGCGCCTGCCAATCGGCGATCGCATCGGACATGCGCGACGGCAAACCCTGCTCAGTGACGGTGCGGGCAACTTCCCGCATCTCCGCGGCCCGGCGCCCGCCATGAACCATCATGCGCTCGAGATTGTAGGCCGACCGTTTCGCCCAATCGATGCCGGGATCGGACGACTGCAGGGAGTGAAGCACTTCGGCTTCGACACCGGCGCGCCGCGCCGCCAGCAGGCATTCGGCGGTCAGGGCCTCGAACCCCTTGATCATGACGGAGCGAAACATCTTGATCGCCGAGGCCTGTCCCACCGCGTCACCCGCATGTCGCGGCTGCATATCCAGGGCCACGAGCAAAGCCATCGCCTCCAGCGTTCGGGGGCCGGAGACCAGCAGCGGCGTCCGGTGCAGTTTGGGGTGAACCGGCGCCATCACGGCAACATCGATATAGATGCCTCCCGCTGCCTCGATCACCTCCGATGCCTGCCGTTTCGTTCCCGGCGAACAGGAATTGCAATCAAACCACAGGGTGCCGGCGGTGATATGCGCCGCGCAGTCTTGCGCCGCCACCAAGGCCTGGTCCGCTGTGACCAGACTGAAAACCGCCCGCGCGCCTGCGAGTGCTTCGGCTTGCGTGCCGCAGATCCTGACACCCAGCCTGTCTGCCCGCTGCAGCAGGTCTTCCTGCTCGCCGGGCTTGCCGACTTTCAGATCGTAGCAGGAGATCGCGCCATCGTTTCTCTCGCGCCAGCCCGACACGAAGGCTTCCGCAGCTTCTCCGAATCCGATGATCGCCAATCCGTTGCCGAGATCTGCCATGGTTCTGTTCTCTTGCCGTTCAGTGGCGGCAAGTCTGGCAGAACCCCTGCAGCCAATCCACCCACTATAGCAACTTCTTATACGATACGCGCTGCATTGAAATTGCCCCGGACACCGATGATGCGCAAAATTCGCGTAACCGGATTGGAGAAAACCCGATGTCAATGAAGAAGACCGCGCTGGTCATCAGCGCTCATGCGGCTGATTTCGTCTGGCGCTGCGGCGGCGCCATCGCCGTGCACGCCGAGCTTGGATACGACGTCACCGTGCTCTGCCTGTCGTTCGGCGAACGGGGCGAGAGCGCCAAGCTCTGGAAACAGCCGGGCATGACCCTGCAGGCGGTGAAGGACGCCCGCCGCAGGGAAGCCGAAGAGGCTGCGAAGGCGCTTGGCGTGCATGACCTGGTGTGCCTCGATCTCGGCGATTATCCGCTGGAGCTTTCCCGCGACGACAAGAACAAGGTGGTCGATGTCATTCGCAAGGTCCAGCCGGCCTTCATGCTGTCGCACTCGAAATACGACCCGTACAACACCGATCACAGCTACACGACACAGGTGGCGCTCGAGTGCCGGATGATCGCCCAGGCCTGGGGACACAATCCGGGCGAGAAGGTGCTTGGCGCGCCCCAGCTCTACCTGTTCGAGCCGCACCAGACCGAACAGATGGGATGGAAACCGGACACGTTTCTGGACATCACGCCGGTGTGGGAGAAAAAACGCGCGGCGATCGAGTGCATGCAGGGCCAGGAGCACCTCTGGGAGTACTACACCCGCGTGGCGCAACAGCGCGCCAATCACTTCAAGCGCAATTCGGGCGGTCAATCCGGTGGCCGCGACTGCAAATATGCCGAAGGCTTTGAATCGATCTTCCCGCGCACGGTGGACGAACTTTGATCCCAGGATCTGGCGGCGGACCTGAAATGACCGGAGGAACCCATGACTGAACCCTGCTTCGACATCGCACACCTGGCCCATGTCGAGATGTACACGGACAGGTTCGAGGAAAGCCTCGACTTCTTCACACGGGTCTACGGCCTGACCGTTTCTGGCCAGGACGAACACTCGGCCTATCTGAGGGCCTGGGACGACTACGAATTCCACAGCCTGAAGCTGACGCGGCATCACACCACCGGTGTCGGGCATATCGCTTACCGTGCGTCTTCGCGCGAAGCGCTTGAGCGGCGGGTCGCAGCCATCGAGGCAAGCCGCTTCAAGAGTATCGGATGGGTGGATGGCGATCTGGGTCACGGCCGGGCCTACCGCTTCGAGGATCCGTTCGGCCATGTCTTCGAGATCTACTGGGACACCGTCAGGTACCAGCCGGATGCCGCGCACACACCGGCGCTCAAGAACATGGCGAGCCGGTTTCATGCCACCGGCGCCTGTCCGCGCCGGATCGACCATCTCAACCTGCTGGCGACCGATGTGGCCGAGTTCCGGGAGTTCATGCAAACCTGCCTGGGCTCGCGGGTGACGGAGATGATCCAGCTCGACAATGGCCGCCTTGGCGGGTGCTGGTTCACCGTCAACAACAAGACCTATGACCTGGCCTGCACCGAGGAGCATGGCGGGGGCGACGGGCGCCTTCACCACGTCACCTATGCCACCGATTCCCGCGAAGACATCCTGCGCGCCGCCGACATCTTTCTCGAGAACGGGGTCCACATCGAAACGGGACCGCACAAGCATGCCATCCAGGGCACATTCTTTCTCTATGTCTGGGAGCCGGCGGGAAATCGCGTCGAACTGGCGAACTCCGGCGCCCGGCTGATCCTGCAGCCGGATTGGGAACCGGTGATCTGGACCGAAAAGGATCGCAGGAAGGGGCAGGCCTGGGGTTTGAAGACAATCGAGAGTTTCCACACCCACGGAACTCCTCCGGTCAAGAAGGATCATTGAAGTGCCAGTTGTCAGACAGAATATCGATCGCGCCGGCGCCGAGATCATCCGGCGGCTGGGCGAAGCCGGCGTCGCCACCGTGCACGAGGCGCAAGGCCGCACCGGGCTGATGAAGCCGAACATGCGCCCGATTCAGCAGGACCTGGCCATCGCCGGATCGGCGGTGACAATCTCCGCCGCACCTGGCGACAACTGGATGATCCACGTGGCCATCGAGCAATTGCGGGAGGGCGACATCATGGTGCTGGCGCCGACCGCCCCCTGCGACATGGGCTTTTTCGGCGATCTGCTGGCAACCTCCGCCATGGCCCGCAGCTGCAGGGCCCTCATCATTGATGCAGGCGTGCGCGACACGCGGGATCTTCGCAGGATGGGATTTGGCGTCTGGTCGACGGCGGTCTCGGCGCAGGGCACGGTCAAGGAAACGCTCGGCAGCGTGAATGTGCCGATCGTGTGCGCCGGAGCCCTGGTCAATCCGGGCGACATCATCGTTGCCGACGATGACGGGGTCTGCGTTGTTCCCCGTGCAGACGCCGAAGCCGTCATGGCTGCCACCGCGAAGCGGCTCGATGCCGAGGAGGCAAAACGCGTGCGGCTTGCGGCGGGCGAACTCGGCCTGGACATCTACGACATGCGTCCGCGGCTTGCCGAAAAGGGCCTGAAATATGTCTGACGGCATTGCCTGCCTGTGGATGCGCGGCGGCACCTCGAAAGGCGCCTATTTTCTCAAGCGCGACCTTCCCGACACTCCGGCCGAGCGGGATGCACTGCTGCTCAGGATCATGGGTTCGCCGGACCCGCGCCAGATCGACGGTATCGGCGGGGGCGATCCCCTGACCTCGAAGGTCGCCATTCTCTCGCCTTCGACACGCGCGGATGCCGATGTCGACTACCTTTTTCTCCAGATCTTTGTCGACCAGGCGCTGGTTTCCGATGCGCAGGGCTGCGGTAATATCCTGGCGGCGGTTGGCCCAGCGGCGATCGAGCGCGGGCTCGTCGCGGTTTCCGGCGAGACCACGCCGGTGCGCATCCACATGCTCAACACGGGTGAAGTCGCCACCGCCCAGATTTCGACGCCCGGCGGCAAGGTGAGCTATGAGGGGAGTGCTGCCATCGACGGGGTTCCGGGCAGCCACGCGCCGGTTCCGCTGATGTTTAACAACATCGCCGGATCGATGTGCGGGGAACTGCTACCGACCGGCAACAATGTCGATCTCATCGACGGCATCGAGTGCACGCTGATCGACAACGGAATGCCGTGCGTGATCATGCGGGCTTCCGATTTCGGCATCACCGGCCAGGAAAGCCGCGACGAGCTGGAAGCAAACACCGATCTCAAGGTACGGCTGGAATACATTCGGCTCAAGGCCGGCCCGATGATGCGGCTCGGAGACGTCAGGGACAAATCGGTGCCCAAGATGACCTTGGTTTCCGAGGCCCGGTCTGGTGGCGCGATCAACACCCGCAGCTTCATTCCCCACCGATGCCACGCCACGATCGGTGTGTTCGCGGCCGTCAGCGTCGCCACAGCCTGCCTGCTCGAGGGATCACCCGCACATGCATTGGCGGTTGTTCCAGAAGATGGCCGTTTCAGCATCGAGCATCCCTCCGGCGCCGCCGAAGTGCTGATCGAGCAGGACGACGATGGCGGCATCAAGGGCGCCGGCACCTTGCGGACGGCGCGAAAGCTCATGGACGGACAGGTCTATTAGAGCCGATCATCTTTAGATGGTGGATTACGCTCCTCCGGGATCGAATGGACCACCATGGGACAAGCCTTGCATCGCAGCTTGCACCATCGAAAGCGGACCTTTCGCGGGCCCGGTTCCGTCATCTTCCTTGCGCCGAACAGGCCTTCTGGATGTAGTCTCGCAACCAGCGATGCGCCGGATCATGGTTGAAACGCCGGTGCCAGACGATCTCATGCGAGATCGGCGCAATTTCCAGCGGTATCGGCATCACCGCCAGATCGTAGTTCTCTGCAAAGTAATCCGCGGTGCGCTTGGTGAAGACGCCGACCTGATCACTTTCACGCAGGAGATGCGGTACCAGGGTGAAGTTGGTCAAGGCCGTCTGCACGTGCCGCGCATGGCCGAAACGGGACAGAATCGCATCAAAGGCCGCATGACGTCCACCGCCAGAGCGGACCACCAGATGCGGATAGGACAGAAGCGACTGGAAATCCGCGGCCCCTTCTGCGCGCAGGATCGGGTGTCCCTTTCGGCACAGACAGACCAGATCCTCGGAAAACGCAACCGAACGCAACATGCTCGTCGGCAGATCATCGAACCATCCAAGGGCAAGATCGATCTCGCCGCTGGCCAGCAGGCGGATCGAAACATCCCGGTCGGATGTTCGCAGATCAAGCCGCATGTTCGGGGCGATCGCATGCACCGTGCGCATGAATGGCAGGAAGACCGGCAGACTCAACCGGTCCGGTGCGCCGATCACGAAATGGGAGGTGTCGGTTGCCAGATCGATTTCGGCATCCGGCCTAAGGCACCGCTCGACCTGTCTGACGATCTGCTCGACCTCGGGAGCCAGGGCCTCCGCCCGCGGGGTCGGCAGAAGACCGGCTCCTTCACGCACAAACAGCGGATCGTCCAGCGCATCCCGCAAGCGCTTGAGCGAATTGGAGATCGCCGACTGGGTTCGGCCCAACCGTTCGCCCGTTCTGGTCACGCTGCGCTCTTGCATCAGCGTGTTGAAGACCAGCAGCAGGTTCATGTCGAAGGTCTTCAGCATCGAAAGCGCACCGAATATCATTTTAGATGATGATATTAAGATATAACAAAAATTTGCCAAATGTACACTGGAATCCTACGGTCATTCTCGTCTTGCGGAGGATGCGAGGCGCCGCGTCGCCCACAGGGGTCACCGGGGAGGAGTTGACATGAAGTACTACCCGCAAGGCCGGTCGGCATGAGCGTTTCCGATGTGAGGGCCGCAGATTACCTGCCCTATTGCGCTGCGCCGAAACACCCTGATTTCCAGGTACCCGAAGGCGCGGTCGATGCGCATTGCCACGTTTTCGGACCGGCATCGCGCTTTCCATTTGCACCCGAGCGCAAGTATACGCCGGTTGACGCCCCCAAGGAGCAACTGTTCCGGTTGCGCGACCATCTCGGTTTTTCACGCAACGTGATTGTCCAGGCCACATGCCACGGCCGCAACAATGACGCTCTCGTCGACGCGCTTGACGCCTCGGATGGACGGGCCCGCGGTGTTGCCGTTATCGGTGCCGACATCACCGACCGGGAACTCGAAACCCTGGATCGGGCCGGTGTGCGCGGCGTGCGGTTCAACTTCCTGAAGCGGCTTGTCGATGACACGCCGCACGAGGTGTTTGAAAAGATCGCGCAAAGAGTTCAGCCGCTCGGCTGGCATGTCGTTGTCTATTTCGAGGCGCAAGACCTTACAACCGTCGCGCCGCTTCTGGGCCGGTTGCCTGGAAGGATTGTCGTCGACCACATGGGACGCCCCGATGTAACCAAGGGTGTCGACGGGCCTGAGTTTGCGCGTTTCATAGAACTCCTGGAGCGCAATCAGCAGATCTGGGTCAAGGTATCCTGTCCGGAGCGGCTCACCGTATCCGGTCCACCCTATGACGATGTCGTGCCCTTCGCCCATCGACTGGTGACAACGTTCCCCGACCGTGTGCTCTGGGGCACCGACTGGCCCCATCCGAACATGGAAACGCACATGCCGGACGACGGGGTTTTGACGGATCTCATTCCGCGCATCGCTCCCACAAAATCGCTGCAGCAGGCCCTGCTTGTCACCAACCCGATGCGGCTCTACTGGCCCGAGGAGGTGCAGCCTTGACCGCCGGTGCACAGGCCTCTTCGTTGAACCGAACCCTTGTCGCTGGCCTGGCGAGCACCATGATCGTCGCCTGCATTCTATGGAACATCAAGGCCCCGACACGTCTGGGGCTGGCGATCCTGCCGCAGCAATACATGGCCTTCCAGCTCGGTATTGCTCTGGCGGTCGCCTATCTGCGTTTCGGGTTCAATGGACAGGACAAGGCGCGGGTTGGCTGGGTGGATGGCGCCATTGCCGCGATCGCCTTTGTCACCCTGATGTATGCTGCCTGGGACTTTGCCTGGCTGCTGCAGGAACAGGCCTACCGGCCCTGGCAGATCACCATGATCGGCACCGTTGTCACTTTGGCCGTTCTGGAAGGCGTACGCCGCCGCGCCGGCTTGATGCTGTTTTCAATCGTCAGCATCTTTCTCCTCTATGCCCTTGTTGCCGACAAGGTGCCCGGTCGGCTGGTCGGCAAGGAACTCAGCCCTGAGCGGCTGGTCCAGTATGCGGGCTTCGATCCCAACGCGGTTTTCTCCACACCGCTGGCAGTCGGCACGATCGTCGTGATGCTCTTTGTGTTCTTCGGCCAGTTGCTCTTCGCGGCGGGGGGCGGAAATTTTTTCACCGACCTGGCGATGGCTGCTACCGGGCGGACGCGCGGCGGAAGCGCCAAGATCTCTGTCGTCGGCTCGGCGCTGTTCGGCTCGATCTCCGGCTCCGCCGTCGCCAATGTCGTCACGACCGGCGTCGTCACCATACCGCTGATGAACCGTGGCGGCTATTCCAAGCGGGACGCCGGCGCGATCGAGGCCGTCGCCTCCACCGGCGGTCAGCTGACCCCGCCGATCATGGGGGCCGCCGCGTTCCTGATGGCCGAGTTTCTAGACATCCCCTATCTGGCTGTGGCAGGTGCTGCGCTGCTGCCGGCCGCACTCTACTATCTCGCGGTTTTCACCCAGGTGGATCTGATAGCCGCGCGGGACAATATCTCGTCTGCCGATACCGACGGGCTGACCCCGGTCCAAGTGCTGCGCGAAGGCTGGCATTTCATCCTGCCTTTCGCCGTATTGCTGCTGGCATTGTTCGTCTGGCGAATGGATCCCGAGGAGTCCGCGCTGCTCTCCTCCGTCGCGATTGTCGGCGTCGGTTTCCTGCGGGGTTATCGCGGCGAGCGGCTCACACTGCGCACGCTGGGTCGGGTCTTTGTCGACACCGGTATCGCCATGATCAACCTGATCCTCGTCGTTGCCGCCGCAGGCTTCGTCATCGGGGTTCTCAACATCACCGGCCTCGGCTTTGCGCTGACCCTGGTTCTTGTCGACACGGTGGGGTCCAATCTGAGCCTGCTGCTGCTCGCATCGGCAGCGATCTGCATCATACTCGGTATGGGCATGCCGACCTCGGGGGTCTACGTGCTTTTGGCCGCGCTGGTCGCACCTTCTCTGGTCCAGGCCGGAATTACGCCGATGGCCGCGCATCTGTTCATTCTGTATTTCGGGATGCTGTCGATGATCACGCCGCCGGTCGCGCTGGCTGCATTCGCGGCGGCGACGATTACCAGGGACGACCCGCTTCTGACCGGCGTTGCCTCGATGCGCATCGGCTGGGCGGCCTTCATCATCCCTTTCCTGTTTGTGGCCACGCCGGAACTGCTGATGGAGGGGAACACGACACGGATGGGGCTGATGATGGTGCTTTCCGTCATCGGCATCATCGCCGTCACGAGCGGGATCGTCGGCTACTGGAGCGGGCCATTGAACCTGCCGTTGCGCGGGCTTGTTGTGGTGCTCGGTCTCTGCACCCTGCCACTCGGCTTCCTGCCGGCCGGCGACATCTTTCACGAAATAGCAGCCGGGCTCTGTCTCGTCCTTGCCCTGCTGCTCGCCCTGCGGGGCAGGTTCCATCATGAAAACACCAAGGGAGGAATTCACTCATGACAAAGTGCGTTAGCCTAATTGCCGCAGGCGCCATCAGTATCGGCCTTGCCAATGCTGCCAGCGCACAGGTGGTGACCATCGCCTCGGGCGCACAGGGCACACTGGCCTACAACACCGGACAGGCGGTTGCCAAGGTTGCCAATGACGCTGGAATCACCGGCCGCACCCAGCCTCTCGTCGGCTATCTGCCGTTGATCAGCAATGGCGAGGTCGACTTCGGCTTCTCAAACCTCATCGAAACGGAATACGCGGTCACCGGGACCGGGAATTACGACCGGGCCAGCCCCGACATTCAACTTGTCGGCACCATGTTCAACCTGGTCACTGGCATGATGGCGCCTTGTGATCTTGGGCTCGCCACCATCGCCGATGTCAAGGCACGGGCCGCCGATCTGCGGATTGCGTCGGAATACACGTCCTCGACGATCATCAAGTTCTACATCGCCGGTGGGCTGGCCAATGGCGGGATGACCTACGACGACTTCCAGCAGGTTCCCGTGGCGAGTTTCGTCGCCGGCATTGATGCGCTGGGCGACGGGCTCGTCGACATCGCCCTTGTGTCGCTCAATGCGGGCGCGGGTCAACAGGCTTCGGTCAAGCTGCAGGACCGGGGCGGGCTGTGCTACATCTCGCAGGATTCATCCGATGCGGGCGTGGCGGCATTCAAGGAGTACCTGCCCGCGGGCAACCTCGTGCCCCGCGAGCAGAACGACAAGGTCAACGGGTTGCAGGATCATGCTGCCAACCTGATGAGCATTCCCTGGGTGCTGATGACAAACAACAAGGTCGACGAAGATCTTGTCTACAAGCTGACCAAGGCGATTGCCGAGAACAAGGAAGCCTTGAAGGCATCGTTTGGCGCCTTTGGGGGCTTTGACCCAAAGACGATGGCGCCAGCGTCTTCCGTGCCCTATCACGCCGGCGCCCTGCGCTATTTTGCGGAAGCCGGTATTGCTGTTGGCGAATGACACCGTGGTATGCGCCCTCTCTTGCGAGGGGGCGCAAATTCTTGAGAAGGACCGACTTATGATGATGCAAATAGAGGCTGCCGACGGCCATAGTCTGGAGTGCTGGATCGAACCCGCCAAAGGCGAACGCAAGGGAGGGATCGTCATCCTCCAGGAGATCTTCGGCGTGACCGACCAGCTCAAGGGGGTGGCCGCCACCTATGCCGAGCTCGGCTATGAAGTGGCGATCCCGGCATTGTTCGACCGCCAGGAACGTGGTGTCGTCGTGCCCTTTGACAAGGGCCCGAAGGGACGCGATCTGATGCTGGCCGCCAAACTCGACGAGACGATGGTGGACGTCGCCGCAGCCGTCGCCGCGCTCGCGAAAAATGGCGGCAAGGTCGGCGTGATAGGCTTTTGCTGGGGCGGCGGCCTGGCGATCCGAGCGGCACAAACGCTCGATATCGCCGCTGCGGTCGCCTTCTATGGCACCCGGCTGCCGCAATACCTGGATCGTCCGCTCAAGGCGCCCATGCAGGGCCACTGGGGTACGCAAGACGATCACGTCCCCGCCGAGATGCTGGCCGAGGCCCAGGCCTACCTGCCCCAGATGGAGGTCCATACCTACACCGCAGGGCATGCTTTCGCCAATGACGCGCGCCCATCCTACGTTCCTGACGTGGCACAGAAAGCCCACGCCCGAACCCAGAGCTTCCTGCAGACACACATCGCTTAAGCACGGTATGAAGCTTGGCAGAACCATGCGTTTGCTCGACGCGTGGTTGAACCATGCACAGAAACGGCTGTGCCGGATGTACAGACACCGGCACAGCGCACGCGCCAGAGACTTCGGTGTTTCCCTGCCACGAACCGCGTGCCATACTTTTCATGACCTGCCATGGGCCAAGTACACTCGAATCCGGCAACCTCCACGCTGTACAGCTCCTCCTCGGTCACACAAATCGCAAAGTACTTTACGCTGTCTTGGTCTGGATCATGAGAACACCCGCGTGATGTCGGAGAGCCAACTCGGTTTGTCCCAAGAACCAGCTGGCGTTTGAAATCATTCGCTCCGGCAGTAGAGCGGATCAATGACCGTGTCAGCGACAGAGATCATCGATTTCGTAGCGAAGAGTATCCGTTTCTGGGATGCTACCCGGCGGATCGCTATGACCGAATTGGGCGCGCAAAGCGGCCGTTCTGAAAGCGATGGGCGCCCCTGCGATCTACGCTCTGCAACGTCTCCAAAATCCCGCTCGACTTCGCAGTTAAAGCAAGCATTCCTGTTGTCGGGTTGGCGAATGGGTGTCGCTGCTGATCCTGCCCGCAGAGCGGGCTTCACTCAGTGCAGGGACGGGATCATCCGGCCCTGGAACCTCAGTGGAGAACAAGATGAATATCCAGATAATCGCGGATTGCGCAGACCAGAATGCACTCCCTGATGCAGCGTCGGGTAGTGGTCCAAAGGCCAGGCGCCGGATCCGGTCATCGAAGTCAAGCAAGCCACCGGCGAAGACCAAGCAAGATCAGCTAGTCGCCCTGCTGTCGAAACCGAATGGCGTTCGAGTCACGGTGATTTCGCAACGGCTGGGATGGCAGGCCCATACGGTGCGGGCAGCGATCTCGGGTCTGCGAAAGCGGGGAAATGAGATCGTGACGTCGAAGTCCCCAAAGACCGGCGAGATGGTCTACGCGATCAATACAGGCGCCACGGCGAGTGGCTCTGCTGCGACTGAGGCATCGTCATGAACCGGATGGTGAGGGCAGGGGAGGTCCTGGATGTCGCCTGCTTTGAAGCGATGTC
>Ga0180009_10003227_pt1 | contig 18648 bp, 12 predicted proteins | sample OS_PC_MetaG_FD_123537 | JGI IMG/M metagenome (GOLD analysis project Ga0180009, IMG submission 123537) | Groundwater microbial communities from the Aspo Hard Rock Laboratory (HRL) deep subsurface site, Sweden - OS_PC_MetaG | ecosystem: Environmental > Aquatic > Deep subsurface > Groundwater... | reverse complement strand
GGCACCTGCGAGGCCGCCGAGGGTCCGCAAAACTGCCCCGCGGACTGCCCCGGGACCCAGGCGGTGGACCTGCTGCTGGTGGTGGACAACTCCGGCACCATGGCGTCGGAGCAGGCCCAGCTCCGGACCGAGATCGCCAACCTCGTGGACAACCTACGCCATCCGGTCAACGGCCTGCCGGACCTGCACATCGGCGTGACGTCCACCAACATGGGGGTCGGAACCCACCCGATCACCTTCTGCGAGAATGGCGGCGACGGTGGTGCGCTGCTCACGGGTACCTGCGGAAACCCGGTGGGGGCGCCCTTCCTGATCGATGACGCGCCCCAGGGTTGCACCATCAACAAGGACGCCGGTGGCAACTGCCTGAGCGATACGTGTACCCAGGCCAACTGCGCCGCCGGCAGCTTGGAAACCGAGACCACCACCGCTTGCCCGCGCTGCCGCAACTACGCCGGGGAGACCCTGTCCGAGGCGCTCTCCTGCATCGCGGATCTGGGCACTACCGGCTGCGGTTTCGAACAGCCCCTGGCGGCCATGCGCGCCGCCCTGGACAACCACCCGAGCAATCCGGGCTTCCCCCGGGCGAGCTCCATCCTGGTGGTGCTCTTTCTCACCGACGAGGACGACTGTTCCGCCTCGGATAACCTGCTGTACGACCCGAGCCAGAACGGTATCAACGATCCCCTCGGGCCCCTGTCGAGCTGGCGCTGCTTCGAGTTTGGCGTGGCCTGCGACCTCAACGACCGCTCCACGCCGGGCCTCCGGCAGTACTGCCAACCCCGCACGGATCCCGGGGCCCTGCTCTTTTCCACCGACGATTACGTGAGCTTCTTATTGGGCCTACGGGATCCCGGGGAGGTGGTCATCGCCGCCATCGCCGGCCCGGTGGTGAACAACTCCGTGTCCGTGAACATTGACGTCAACACCGGCTTTCCGTCGCTGGAGGCCAGCTGCGGCGCGGGCACCGGCGACGGCGCCATGCCGGGCATTCGGCTCCGCGCCCTGACCGAGCAGTTCAACGCCGCGGCGGAAATGAGCTGGGCCTACTCCTCCATTTGCGAGCCCAGCTACCAGCCCGCCCTGTCCAACCTCGGCCTCGGCGTCCGCTTTCGTATGGAGTGATTTGCTAAATCCCCTTACTTGTGGCGGAATCGTGGGCTATTAATAATCCATGTTTAAAGCGGCCCAGCTGGAAAAGACCTGTTGGATGCTTCAGGACATGTCGCGTCCCCTGGAGCTCCGGCTGAACCCCGGGGCCAACCCGAAGGATAAGTTCTCCCGTGCGCTGGGCCGGGTGGTGGAGCAGCTCGTACGGGCGGCACCGGACAAGCTGACCGTGGTGGAGGTGGCCCCCGCGGGTCGGCCGCGCCTGGACGTGGAGAACGTGTGTTACCGGGCGGTGCCTTTTGGGCCGGAGCTCGAGCCCTTTTTGGAGCTGCTTGTGGCGTTGTCCTGGGGGGGAGCCCCGCCCGCTGGTGAGCGACTCGCCCCGGCGGCGCTTCGGATTATGATCGCGCCGACGTGCCCCAACTGTCCGGGAGTGGTGGCCGCCTGTGGTCGGGTGGCAGCAGCCCAACCCCAGGTCCGACTGGAGGTGGTGGACGTGCAGTACTTCGCCGACCTGGCCGGCGGGGTAAAGTCGGTTCCCACGGTCATCATCGACGGCACGCGCACTCTGGTGGGGATGTTGTCCGAACGGGACCTGCTCGACGCGCTCGCCGAGCGCAGTCGCGGAGACTATGTGGTCAAGACCCTGGCCTCCATGATCGAGACCGGGCGCTTTGGGGACGCGGTGCCGGTGTTGGTCAGCCCGCCGGGGCAGGCCGCCCTGGCGGCCATGCTCGCGTCGTCCACCATGCAGGAGCGCATTGGCCTCATGCTCGCCGCCGAGGAGGCCCTGGAGATCAACGCGCACTGTCTGGACGGCGCCGTGCCCTATGTGCTGCCTCTGCTCAAGGGCTCCGATGCCAGCGTGCGCGGGGACGCGGCCGATCTGTTGGGCAAGATCGGCGCGCCCGTGGCCCGCACGGCCCTGGAGGCGCTGCTGTCCGATCCCCACCCCGACGTGTGCGAGATCGCAGCCGACTCCCTCCAGATGTTGCGCAAACCGTCCTAGAACGTGGCCACTGTGACGCTGTTTGACTCAGTGTCCGAGACCCTGGTTAGATGCTGCGGGAGCCGTTCTCGCGGTCGTCTGCTACTCCCACTCGATGGTGCCCGGCGGCTTGGACGTGACATCGATGGCCAGGGCCGAGACGCCGTCGATGGCCAGGATCTCATCGCGTAGCTCGTCCAACAACGCCTTGGGCAGCCGGGCCGTGCGGGCGGTCATGGCGCGTTCGGAGAGCACCGGGCGTAACACCACCAGCTCTCCGTCGTTGCCGTCGATGCAAACGGGCACCAGCACGGTGGGGCACTGCCACACGGTCTGCATGAGGTTGTGCCGGGCCAGGCCGCGCATGACCGCGTCGTCGGCCAGCCGGTTCACGTCCAAGCGGGCCCGGGTGAGGCGCGTGATCACGACCTCGGCGCTGTGCGGCGCGGTGGGCGCGATGGCCACCACGCAGCGGTTCACGCCGGGCACGCTCTTGAAGATCTCCCCCGCCGCCAGCTCGGCCTGCTCGTAGTCCCAGGCTGCGGCGTACAGCAGGATGGCGCTCTCGTAGCAGCGCAAGTCCGCCTTGACGCCCACGGATTGCACGGGCAGGGGCAGGGCGCCAAATCCAAACTTCAGGGCCACGGGCGTCGCGGCCGCGGTCAGGGCCGCCCGATCCTGGTTCGGGGGCGGGCCGTCTGCGCACAGCACCCGCACCCCGATGCCGGGCCCGGGGAAAGGGTGTCGATCGATGAAGGAGTCTGGAATCCCCAGGGTGCGACCCAGCTCCCGCACCTCCACCTTGTACAGCTCGGCCAGGGGCTCGATGACCTGGCCTTTTTGGATCATCTCCTCGATGATGGGCACGCGGTTGTGGTGGGTCTTGATGGTGTCGGCGCGCTTGGATCCGCCGGTCTCGATGGTGTCGGGGTAGATGGTGCCCTGGGCCAGCATGAGCTGGCTGAGCCCGAGCTTTCGCGCCTCGTCCTGAAACACCTCGATGAACGTGTTCCCAATGGCGAGGCGTTTTTTCTCGGGCTCCACGGCGTCGCCGATGGCCTCCAGGAAGCGGTCCGAGGCATCGACGAAGTGCACGTGACGGCTCACGTCGTGCTCCCGGAAGGCCGCGATGACCTGGGCCGATTCTTCGAGGCGCATCATGCCGTTGTCGATGTGCAATAGGTGCAGCCGCTCGGGGCCCAGGGCCCGGGTGAGCATCCACGCACACACCGTGGAGTCTACGCCTCCCGAGGCCAGCAGGAACACGTCCCGGTCGCCCACCTGCTCGCGGATGCGCCCGAGCTCCTCGTCCAGAAACCGATCCATCTGCCAGGAGCGCTCACAGCCGCACACCTTGTAGGCGAAGTTCGACAGCATGGTGTCGCCGTGCACCGTATCGTCCACCTCGGGGTGGAACTGGAATCCGTAGCGCTTGCGTGTTTCGTCCGCCACCGCGGCGAAGCGATGTTCGTCGCCGGCGCCGCCGAGCTTGGAGTAGCCCACCTCCACGAAGCCGTCGGGCACGGACACCACTGAGTCCCCGTGGCTCATAAACACCTGCTCCACGTCCGCGAGTCCCTCGGTGATGGGGCTCGGGGTGACGCGATGCAGGCTGGCGCGGCCGTACTCCCGCTGAGCGAACTCCACTTGACCACCGTAGTGCTGCACGATCTGCTGGTGGCCAAAACACAACCCCAGCAATGGGATGTCCAGGTCGAAGATCTGCTTGTTGTAGTCCGACTCTTCCCCTCGGCTCGCGAGGGCCGGGCTCCCCGACAGGATGATGCCGCGGAGGCCGTCGTAGGCCGCGATGGGATCCCGGGGATCGGTGATCACGCTCCGGACGCCCAGGCGTCTGAGCTTGGTGGCGATGAGGTGGGCGTACTGTCCACCAAAGTCGATAACCGCGATTGTGTCGTGCTGCATGGCAGCTCCTTTGCGGGCATTGATGCACAGGGTCCGGCCCCGGGTCAATAGGGGTTACCGGGGCAGGGGTAGGGTGAAGGTCTCCAGGGGGGCGAAACGCTGGCCCCCCTTGCGGAGTCCGTGCACAACAACGCGCAGACCCTGGGCTTCGGGGTGGAAGCAGAGGAAGTTGAATTGGCGCAGGGCCGGACCCGGGTAGCGGTCGTCCCGATGGCGGCGCTTGGCACCCTGGGCTAGCTTCACGCGAGGACCGCCGCCGCCGCCACTGATAATGAATGTTTTGCCGCCTCGGAAAAAGCGCTCGTAGCTGTGTACGTGGCCCGAGATCATGGCGAGGGTCTTTTGCGCCGCGACAAAGGGCGGCACGAGCATACGCTTTATGTGTGCTTCGTCTTGGGTGACCGTGGAGTTGGTATACGCGGGGTGGTGTTGCAGGACCAGGACGCCGCGCACCGTGGGGTCGGCGTCGAGCTGTTTCAGGGTCTGGCGGTACCAGGCCAGTTGCGCCCCCCAGCGGCGCTTGCCCAGGTCCTTGTGATTGCTGTCGGTCATCACCAGGGCCAGCGTACCCAAACGCAGCACGTAGTGGTGCCGCCCCCTGAGGTGGGGAAATCGCGCGAAGTAATTGCGCAGGGCCCGGGAGTTGGGTCCCCAGTACTCGTGGTTGCCCGGCACGGGCCACAGGGCGATGTTTGCGCGACGGATGGGAGTGAGGAGCCGATCCAGCCGGCCCCAGTGCTGATCCGACGCGCCGTCGAAGACCAGATCCCCGAGGCTCACCAGAAAGGCCGGTTGCTCCCGAGCCAGGGCCGCCACCACCAGTCGTCGCTCCCGGTCATTCCGTTCCCGCCAGAACTCCAGCGCAGAGGTGCGCTGCAGATCTCCCACGGCGCAGAAGTGACGCGCGTGACCGAAGGTCCCGGTCAGGGTCAACGGCTTTGGAGCGGCGCACCCGGCCGCGAGCACCACCCCGACGGTCCACAGCAGGCATCTGGAAATGTGATCCATGGTCAGGGTGCTGGTGAGCCGCTCCGGGACGTCTACTGTCCCGCCCGGCGGCCCGTGAAGGTGCCCCGGAAACCGCCGCCGCCGTAGGCCTTGCCCAGGTTGCCCTGCCAGCGTCCGTCCACGAGCCGGTCGCCTTCGATCCGGGCGTCGCCGCGCAAGCGGACGAAGGTCAACTGCAGGCTGAATTTGTCCAGCCGCAGGGCGACGGCATTGATGAGCCTTTTTTTCTGGGACTCGCAGCCAACCTTGATGAGCGGCTGCATGGCCGAGAGGGCCGGCACCGCCTGGGCCACCAGCGTGGCTAGCTTGCCGCAGGGGATTAGACTATCCAGGAGCTTTTCGACCGTGCGGAAGCACGGGATGAGCTTGGTGGAGCAGGTGACGCCACCGAGCAGCGCCTCGGCGGCCCAGCGGTAGAGCCGGCCGAGCTGGTGGTTCACCTTGAGGTCGCGGATGCGCAGGTGGCCCGTGTGCTCTGAGGCCGTGTAGGTGGTGGCCCCAAGGGCGCCCAGACCGGGCGTGTCCTTGGGGGTGCCCGTGACCGAGAGGTTGCCGGACTTCACGGTCACCCGGAGCCAACGGGCGTGGCCTTCGTAGCGGTTGTCCCCGACGGAACGCAGGGTCTCGATGGACTCCACCCGGATATCGTGCAGGGCGTCGTTTATCTTCGCGAGGCGCTTGACCAGGTCCGCGGCCCAGGTGGGAACCAGCTTCTTCAGGGTCTGGGCGACAAAGGGGCCCATGAGCCCCGTGAGCGCCGCGGGCACGCCCTCGATCTGGATCTTGCCCTCCAGGATGTCCTGCACCTGGCGGTTTATCGCGAGCAGGAGCTTGGCCGGCTCGCCCACTCCCGTGCGGACACCGAGGGTGGAGTGTACGTGCCAGTCACCTTTCAACCGATCCGGCGCCGGAGCGGTCCGGGGCGGGGTGGTGGCGGTCTGGGGGGGCGGGCAGCCCGCGGCCAGACCCAGCAGGATTCCGCAGGTGGCTGCGGCGATGGAGAGGCGTACACTCATGATCAACGATCTCCTTCCAGGGCGGCGAGCAAGGTGTCACAGACGCGTGTCACGTCCTCGTCGTCGAGCTCAGGATAGATGGGCAGAAAGAGCCCCTGCCGGTGTAGGGCCTCGGCGTGGGGCAGAGACGGTGTGGTCTCGTCGGCGTAGGCGGGCTCGCGGTGAATCGCCGTGAGTCCTCCCTGAGCCGAAATGGACTGCGTTGCCAACCGGGCGACCAGATCGGCGGTGGTGGTGCTCGCGTCCTCGGACACGACCACGTGATAGGACTGGTAGTTGTGTGTGGCGTCGGGGAGCACCGGCGGTGTGCTCAGCAGTGGGTGGCCCGACAGCCGCGTGTCGTACTGTTGCGCGATGCGCTTCCGGCGGTTCAGGATCTCGTCGAGACGGTCGAGCTGGGCCAGGCCCACGGCCGCGTGCAGGTCGCTCATGCGGTAGTTGTAGCCGAGCTGGGCGTACTGGATTGTGCCCGGGGCGGCGCCGGCATCACCCCCGTGATTGCGCAGCCGGCGGAGCTGGCCGGCCATGGCGTCGTCGGACAGGGTAAGCGCCCCCCCCTCCCCGGTGGTGATAATCTTGCGCGGGTGGAAGGAGAAGCAGGCGATCGTGCCTTCGGGCCGCCCGATGGGTGCCCCCCGCCAGGTGCTGCCCAGGGCGCACGCGGCGTCTTCGATGAGCGTCAAACCGTGCTTTTTACCGAGGTCCCCGAGCTGGGCCAGGTCGGCCGGGAGCCCGAGCTGGTGCACGGCGATGAGGGCCCGGGTCCGGGGCGTGATCCGGTGGGCCGCGTCTGCCGGATCGATGTTCAGGGTCGCCGGATCCACGTCGGCAAAGACCGGCCGGGCTCCCACCATGCGCACGGAATTGGCTGTGGCGATGAAGGACAGGGCGGGCACGATCACCTCGTCCCCGGGGCCGACCTCGGTGACCAACAGGGCCAGGTGTAGGGCCGTGGTGCCCGAGGACACCGCCACGGCGTGGCTTGCGCCCACCCGTGCGGCCAGCCGGCGTTCGAACTGCTCCACCCGGGGACCCTGACCCACCCAGCGATCCTCCAGCGCCCCGGCCAGACTCCGGGCCTCGGCAGCGCCCAGCCAGGGCCGGGTGATGGGGATCTCCTTGCTCATGGGCCTTTGCTCAATCCAGCGAGAGGTTCAACTGTTGGCGGGCTTCGGCGTACCGCGGGCTGATGTTGAAGATGCACAGGCCGGCAATCTCCTGGTCGTTGCTGCCCTCCGATTTCATGACCGCCATGGCCGCGGCGAGGTCGGCTGCCGCCAGGAGCCCGCAGCGCGCCGCGCCCTGGGCGGCGGCCTCGGCCCAGGTGTGCATGCCCACCGGGTTCATGGCCGCGTAGGCCCGGGCGGGTTCCTCGAGCTGCTTGCGCTGCTTGCGAGAGAGCTTGCGCATAAAGGCGCGGCCCACCCCGGCCAGGTCTTCCTCGCCACCGAGGTGGAGCCCGTAGGTCTTTTCATACTGCGCCACCACGCCGGCCATGGTGACCTCAAGATCCCGCAGGTTCACCAGGCCCAGATATACCGTTTTGGCGAGAATTCTTCCCAGGGCCCGGCCCAGCAGGAAGTCCAGCTGCCGCTCGGGGCCTTTTAACAACTGTTTGCCGACAATAATCGTCGGACCTTCGGCGTGCTCGATGGACAGCGTGTCGGGTTTGGTCTTGCTGATGGCGATCTTGAAGTCGTCGTCCACGCCCAGGACCTTGGCGATGTGTACGGCCCGAGTCCGAAGCTCGTGCGAGGCCGGCAGGTCGTCGTCCTCACCCAGACCCCAGCGGGAGAAGTCCGGCGTGAAGATCAGGTGCAGGTGCGGCGTGAGTGTCCCGAGCAGCAGGCGTGCTGTGGGGCGATCCTCCCGCGTGGCCATGAGCTGCTGGTACCCCTCCAGGGCGAGGGGATGTTCGGGGAGCTGCAGCTGATGGGGGGCGTGTACCTGCCGCGCCAGACGAACCTCTTCGTCATTGGCTACGTCAAAGGCCACCAGCACCTGCGCGGCCAGGCGCGCGCGGTCTGTTTCATGTTTGGCTGTGAAGACCCGGCGTAGCCCGCGGTAGGCGCCGGGCTGGAAGGGATCCCGCTCGAGCACGCCGTGGTATTCCACCTGAGCCAGGGCCGGGTTCTCCCGGGTGAGGTGCAGCTCCCCCAGGGCCAGCAGGGAATCGGTGGAGCTCGGGTCGTCGGTGAGGGCGGCGCGAATCTCTTTCTCAGCGTCGTCATGACGCCCGAGTCGATCCGAGAGGTTGGACGCCCGGGCCAGGTGCAGCGCCACCAGTCCCGCGCTGCGCGGCGGCGCGCCCTTGAGCACCCGCGCCAGCAGGTGGTCGTAGCCTTCGAAATCTTCCCGTTTGGTAAAGTACGCGCTCAGGGGCGGCACGGCCTCCGGCGCCAGGCTGCACAGGGCGGCGGCCCGGGCGACATGCTCATGGGCCTGTTCTTTGCGGCCCAGGCCCGCCTCGAAGATTCTGGCCATGTGCAGCAGCATGGCGGCCCGTTCGCCGGGGGGCGCGGACTCGGCCAGGCTGGCCAGAGCGTTCACCGCCCCTTCCCACTGACCCAGCCGCTCCTGCAGCCGCGCCGCCGCCGTCAGGGCGTCCCGGTCGGCGGGGCGGTCTGCCAACACGGCCTGGATCGACTCCAGGGCTTTGTTGTCTTCACCCAACTCCTGCTCGAGCAACTCCGCTCGCACGTAGTGGGCTTGGCGGATGATCTCGGGTTCGGAGGAGGCCTTCACCAGGCGGTCCAGGGCGACCACCGCCGCCCGCCACCGACCCAATTGACGGTAGATGCGCGAAATCTGAATCAACGCCTCGACGTTCTCGTGGTCCAGGCGGAGCACTTCCTCGAGGGTCTCGGCGGCCTCCTGGTAGCGCTCGAGCTGCTGCTCCCACAGGATGGCGAGCCCAAGCAGGAGCTTGATCTTCTCCGGCTTGTCGGCCATGGAGATGCGCTTGCGGTAAATGGGCGCGAGCTCCTCGTGGGCGTCCCGTCCGCCGAGCAGAGCGGCCAGCCTCTGGAAGGCGATGGAGTTGCTCGGGTCCAGCTCGAACACCCGGCCGTAGAGCTTCTCGGCCCGCTCGGTGTCGGCGTACGCCTGCAGCCAGATGGAGGCTGCCTCCATGAGCGCCTTGACCACGGCGTCCTGATCCGCGGCCAGTGAGGCCTCCTGCTCCAGCAACTCGGCGCCCTCGGCGGCACGCCCCTGGGCCTCGCGGAGCGAGCGCAGGGATCGTACGCAGGGCAGCCACTGGGGGTTGATCTGGGAGGCTCGGGAGAACCAGCCCGCGGCATCATCCAGCTCACCGGCGCGCCACGCGAGGTCGCCCAGAGTCATATAGGCGGCGATCTGGGAGTTGGGATCCGAGGTGTCTTCGGCCCGTCGACGCATGAGGTCCGCCAGCGTGGCCACGTCCTCGTGGCGTCGGGCCAGCCGCTCCTGCTGACACAGGGCGAAGGGGTGCGTCGGGTTGATCGACAGGACCCGGTCGAAGATGTCGGCGCGGATGGCGTCGTACTGCTCGTCGGCCGGCAGCACCACGCCGAGGTGAATCAGGTCCGCGGTGGCGGTGACCGGGTCAGCGGTGGTGTCTGCGAGCCGCCCCAGCACGTCGGGCAGCTCGTCCACCAGCCGCTCACTCCGGAGCATGGAGGCCAAAACGAACAGCGCCTCAGCGTTGCGCGGCTCGATGAGCAATACGTGCCGGGCCGCATCCATGGCGTCGCTGGCGCTCTTCAAGTGAACCCGGCGGATCATGCTCAGCTTGAGCCCGAGGCGCACCCTGGAGTTTCGGGGCAGCTCGTCGTCGGCGAGACTTTTGGTCAGCTCGGCGGTCAGCTCCTCGAACTGACCGTCGGAGGCGGAGAGCTGCTCCCACAGCAGGTGCGCTTCGAGCATGGACTCATCGATGGCGATGGCCTCCTGACAGAGTTGGCGGGCCCGCTCCAGGTTGCCCATGCGGTGAAAAGTCAGCAGCGCCGCCCGCAGCAGCCCGTCGGCCCGACGGTCGGGGGTTTCCAAATGGGCGGAGCGATTCACCAGGATCTCCACCAGGTCCTTCCAACGGCCGCGGCGGGTGAGCAGCGCGGCCAACCCCTCCAGGGCCGGCGTGTAGTCTGGCGCCTGCTCCAAAGCGTCGTTGTAGGCGCGCTCCGCCGCGCCGTCGTCGCCGATGCGGGTCTCCAGGAGCTGGCCGATGCGGAAGGAGAGGATCGCTGAGTCAAATCCCTTGGGGGTGGCCACCAGTTCCTTTTTGTAGGTTTCAACCAGCTCGTCCCAGTAGCCTGCCGCCAGGTAGAGTCGCCCCAGGCTGCGCAGGGCGCGGATGTTTGTGGGCGCCTTCTCGAGCACCTTCATGTAGAGTTGCCGGGCGCGCCCGGTGTCGTTGAGTTGCGTCTCGGCGAGCTCACCGGCGTGGCACAGCAGGGCCAGGATCTCGGGGCCGTCCGCGGACAGCCCGGCCTCCCGCTCCAGGTTCTTCACCAGGTCGTCAAAGCGCTCCTGCGACTGGTAGACGCGGCTCAAGGCCATGGCCACGTCTCGTTGGCTCGCCGGCTCATCCAGCAGCCGCTCCAAGGTGTGCGTGGCGAGCTCGGCCTGCTCCAGGTGCACTTCCTGGATCCACGCCATGCGTTTGAGCAGCGCCGACCGCCGACCGGGATCCTCGCAACCGTCGGCCTCGGCCTGAAGCAGTGCGGTCAGGTCCGCCCACTGGCCCCGGTCGGTGTAGAGGCGGTCCAACGCCCGGCTGGCGGCGCCGCTGCCGGTGGCTTTGCCCAGGGCTTCCTGGTACAGCGGGATCGCGTCATCGGGCGATTTGAGTTGCCACTCGGTCAGCTCGGCGAGGCGGACCAGCAGGTCCGTGTGCCGCTCCGGATCGACGGTGGCGTTGGCCTCGGCTCGCAGAAGCTCTGCCACGTCGCTGTGCTTGCCAGCGGTGGTGAGGGCGCGCATGAGGGCCCGTTGGGCCGGCACAAAGGCCGTGGAGCGCTCCAGGGCTTCCCTGTACCGTGAGATTGCCTGCTCGGGATCTTCGAGCCGCTCGTGGAGCTCGCCCACCCGGAACAGGGTGGCCGCCGCGTCCACTGCGCTGAGCTTGCCTTCGGCCTGGGCCAGCTGTCGCACGAGGGTCTGAATGAGCTCCTTGAGGCTCCCCTGGCGCTCGTAGATGTCCTTGAGCTCGTCGAGGGGCAGAGCCCGCTCGGGGCGGGTATCGAAGCATTGCTCGTGCAGGAGCGCCGCCCGTAGGTCTTCGCCCAGGCGGTGCCCGGCGATGGCGCCGGCCAGAAACCGATAGGCGGCCACAATGTCCAGGTCGCTCGAGCGATCCGCGGTCTGAAGCAGCAGATCCGTCAGCGCGCCCCAGTCCCCGCGAACGGTGTAGAGCCGCTCCAGGGCGAAGCGGGCGCCCACCAATTGCGGGTCATAGCCAAGGGCAATGCGGTAGCGATCAAGAGCCTCGGCGGGCTGCTCATCGCACTCGGCGAGCACGCCCACCTCGGCCATGAGAAGCCCCTTTCGGTGATCGTCCTCGCAGATTTGGGCCATGCGCACCAGCAGCTTGGCCGCGGCGCGGGTGTCCCCCTGGGACTCGGCGATGTGACCCATGGCGGCCAGGGCCGGCAGGAAGGTGGCGTCGATCTCCAGGGCCCGCTTGAAGCTGCTCTCGGCGGCGCGCTGCTCACCGAGGCCCAGCTGAAGCAGGCCCTTTTCGTACAGTAGCGTGGCGCGCTGCTCCTGGTTGGCACAGATGCGCACTTCGGCATCGAGGGTCTTCAGGGCGCCGGGCACGTCTTTGCGCTCGAGCTGCATCCGGCGCAGTGCGCGCAGGTTCACCGCCAAGGTGCCGTCTTTGGCGAAGGCCTCCCGGTAGTGATTGTAGGCGGCCTGGGAGTCGTCCAGGCTCTCCTCTTCAATGCGCGCCACTTCGAACAGAAGCTGGGCCTGACGGGCACGATCCGCGGGCGGAAGCTTCTTGGCCTCGGCCAGGTAACTGTCCCGCAGGGTCTGCGCGCGCTGCACCATGGTGGCGTCCGCCACGTCGGCCTCCGACGGCAGGATTTCCAGCTCCGACTCGTCGAGGGTCAACGTCATGGACACCTCGTGAGTGGGGATCTCGTCGAGGTCGGCCTCGCTGAATGACGGGTCCAGCGGCTCCACCACGTTTCCGCCGTTGACACCTGCGGCCGATGGGGGCGGGGGCGGCCCACCGGAGAGCTCGGCGCGTTTGTTGATCCGTCGGGTGGGGGCCCCTGATGCTGTCTTGGGCCGCGGCCCCGTCGCTTTGCCGTCACCATGTCCCGGGGGTGCTTTACTCACAGTCAGCCTCGATGGTGTGGATGAGCCCCAGAGTATATCAGTTTGGGGCGGCGCCGCTGCCCAAAATGTAATCACGCCCCGCCCGGTTTCCGCGGGTCATCGGCGGACGGTGTGATCCAAGGCCCAAAGGCGTTCCCCGACGCGTTCAGCGGCTGCTTCTCGGGATTGGGCGGTCGGTCGCTGGGGGCCAGGGCCGTCGACGGGGCGCCGGGGCACCGTTCGTGGGCCACCGATTGTGGTATTTCCGGCCGTCCTGAACGGTGTCAGGGGCGCTGGCAACGAGCTCGCGGCAACGCGGGGCAGAAAACCGAGCCGCTCCCTCGCTATTCGGCGGGCGCTCCTCCAGCGCATCGCGAGGGGGCCTCTGCGTTGTACCGGCGCACGGCCGCCCTCATGTGCGACTCGTAGTCTCGGGCCAAAAACACGCGCTCGTAGGCCTCGACCACGTCTCCACGGTCGGCTGCAGTCCCGAACTGGATGGCGCCGACGATTACGCCCACCAGCGCCACGCCGGCAAAGCCAATACCCGCGTAGACCTGATTCAAGGAGCGATCGTTGGCCCCGAAGTCAGCGATCAGCGCCGTGCTGACGAGCGCCGTGGCGGCGGCGACTCCCATGCTGATCCACGCCACCAGCTTCGCGACTCGTTGCGAGCGTTTTCCCTTTTCATAGAGCTTGCGATAGGCGATTGCCAGCTCTGGATCCTTGATGGCCTTCAACACAGAGTCGGCGTCGACCAGCTTGTCTCCCTGGTAGAAGCTCAACGCGCTCATTCGGCGTTCTCTGAGGATCACGACGCTGACGTTGTAGCCATGGAAGGCACGGGAATCGTCCCAGGAGATCGAAGCTCGGCGGACCGTGATCGTCTTGCGGAAGGTACAGCGGGTATAAGCGCTCGACGACAGGGGAGCGACGGGCGGGTTGCCATAGTCGAACCCGAAGGTGACGCCGCACCCGGCGGAGGTGGCGAGCGCCAACACGAGTAGCGAGGTCCACCTGTCGACGCGGTGCGGCCCAGATGAAGGGCGGTGGTTCGAAGTTCTGTCACGCATGAGAACCCTCGTCCGGCAGAGAGCGCGTTGGACAGGGTGGTCTCGTCCAGGTCGTGGAACGCATAAGATTAATCATGCTGGAAAACGACCGTCCGCTCAAGAAGATCGGGGGACGGAGCTCGAATTTGTCGTGACCCTTGTTCTGCTGGCGAATTGTCATGAAGAATTCGAAAATTCGAACTCCGTCCCCGAACGTCCACCCGCCCCCAGATATCGATCCTGTGCTCCCGGCATATCAGTCCCCTGCTCACCCAATCCCGCTTGCTATTGGACCCAACGGCCTGCGACGGATGCTAGATGCTTCCGGAAGGGGTCTGCTTCCCGAGGGTCTGCCTACCAGCTGTGAGCGAGGGCATTGTGGGGGCAGACGGCGTGGCAATTGGTCTTCTCGGCGGCGCAGCGGGCGTCATAGCCGAGGCAGACGTCGCCCAGGGTCCGGGCGTGCTCGGGCTTCACCACGGCTTTCGGCTCGTCGTAGTCGTCTTCCTCGATTTCGAAGACGGCGCGCGGGCAGGCGATGAGGCAGTCGCCGCAGCCGTCGCAGCGGTCGGTGTCCACGGTGATATAGTACTCGCCGGATCCGTCGGCGTATCCGTAGTGGGCTCTAATTTTTTTCTCTCCGGCGACGCTTCTTGCTTCCGCGCCGCTCGAGTAGCTCCCGGCCGATCACGGCGGCGCCCAGGGCACCGACGATCTGCGGCTCGAAACCGATGTTGGCCGTGAGTCCCAACTGCTTTTCGAGCCGCTGGACCACTCCGATGTTCTTGGCGATGCCGCCGCTGATCACGAACTCGGGTGCCGTGCCGACCCGGCGTAGGAGCGCCTGGACCCGGGTACACAGCGCGGCGCAGGCACCGGCGAGGATGTCGCTCTTGGGCACGCCGGTGCGGAGATAGGTGATGACCTCCGACCGGGCGAAGACCACGCAGGTGCTGCTGATGGGCACGCCGTCGCCCTCGGCCTGGAGCGATAGCCTGCCCAGCGCTTCGAGCTCCACGTTGACCAGCTCTGCCATGATGCCCATGGAGCGCCCTGCCCCCGCGGCACACTTGTCGTTCATGGCAAAGTCGGTGACCTTGCCCGTTTCGTCGCACCGGATGGCCTTGCAGTCCTGACCGCCCATGTCCAGGATGGACCGCGCCTCGGGGAAGAAATAGTGCGCTCCCTTGGCGTGGCAGGTGATCTCACTGACGTTCTTGTCGGAAAAGGGGATCACGATCCTGCCGTACCCGGTGGATACGGTGAAATCCATGTCCGCGAGGGTGAGCCCTGCTTTTTGCAGGACGCTGTTGGTCACCGCGGTGCCCGTCTCCACGCTGTCGGGGCCGGTCAGGATCACGTCCCAGGCGAGGATGTCGCCGTCTTTGAGCACGAGCGCCTTGCCCGTGAGGGAGCCGATGTCCACGCCGAGGGTGATCATGCGTTTCCCCCCGCTGCGGCGTCGGATGAGCCCCGAGGGTTTTCCGAGGCGATCAGCGCCGCGCCCAGGGCTGTAACGATCTGCGGCTGGTCCGGTACGGCGAGCGGGGTGTACATGAGCTCCTCCAGGCACCGGAGGATCCCGGAGTTCAGAGCCAACCCGCCGATGACCATGGCGGTGCGTCCGTCCAGCTGCAGGCGATTCACCAGGCCGTGCACGCGAACCGCGATGGAGCGGTGAATGCCCCGCAGGATGTCCTGCTTCGGGGTTTGGCGATGGACCTGCGACACAACCTCGGACTCGGCGAAAACCACGCAGGTGGAGGTGATTTGCACATCCTCGGTGGAGGTCAACGACAGCGGTCCCATCTCGCCGAGCTCTACGCCCATGAGCTTGCCCATGGCGTCCAGAAAGATGCCTGTGCCCGAGGCGCACTTGTCGTTTTTGGCAAACTCGAGCACGCCGCCCTGATCGTCGAGCCTGACCACCCGGGTGGACTCGCCACCGATCTCGATCACGCCGCGGGCTTCTGGGTGCAGGTGGGAGAGGCCACGAGCCGCGCACAGCACCTCGGTGGCTTCCCGGTTTGCCTGCCCGGCCTGGGTCGCCTCCCCTTTGCCCGCGCCGGTGGCCGCCACGGAAGCGACATCGCCCAACACGGCTTTGAGAGGCGCGAGCGCCGCGGCCAGGGCCGCGGTCGCGGTGTCGCGGCTGCTCTCACCGCTGGGCATCACATGCCAGCCGGCGATCTCGCCATCGGCCAACACGACCGCCTTGGTCCAAAGGGAGCCCATGTCGAGTCCGGCGTGCAGCATGGTCGCTACGCCTCCACCATTTCGATGAAGGCCTGAATTCTTGTGCGCAGCTGTCCGTGGCCGGAGAGATCATGGCCCACCTCCAGCACGGTTGTCGGAATGTCCTGCGCCTCGAGACGCGCCTTGAGCAGCGGCGCCTCGTACAGGAACGGGTGGCAGTACTTGAGGTTGAAGTCGATGGCCGCTTCCACTTCGTAGGTGTCAGCCAGCGCCAGAATGTGGTCGATGCGAGCCTCGGTGGGGTGCATGCACGCGCACAGCGCGCGGCCGTTCAAGAAGCGGTAGAGCGCGGTCATGGGGTCCGGCGCGTCCTCAACCTGGTGCCAGAAGTACCGGCTCGTGTTGCAAAGGTCGTCGATCACCACCACGCCCCCCTCCTCCTCCACAATCCGGATCAGGGCGGCGTGATCGAGCAGGCTCCCGGTCACCAGGATCCGCGGGCCATCAGCCTCCTGCACGTCCCGGGCTTTCACCTCGGCGAGCACCTCACGCAGCAGCGCGTTGGCCCGCTCCTTGGGCAACAACGTCACCGCGGTGCAGATCTCCAGCGCCTCCACGCCGGTGAGCGGCGGCGGATCCTGCTCCCGAAGCGCGTAGAGCTCCCGCAGCAGCGTGCGGGTCTCGTTGTACAGCGCGATGGCGTCCGAGAGCTTCTCGTCGGTTATCTCACGGCCGGAGAGCTGCTCCATGTGGACGCGAAAACGGTGCAGCTCCTCCAGGAAGTAGTCCTTGTTCGCTTCGTCCAGGAGCTTCTGCGGATTGTTGATCAAATAGACCGGCGTGGCCTCCACGTGCCGGCTCCAGATGTCGTAGAGCCGTCGCACCACGTCGCAGGTATTCGAGAGCACCAGTCCGTCCAGGAACGCCAGCCGGCCGCTCAGGGCGTGGTCGAAAACATTCCGGACGAACTCGCAGGTGCAGGCCTGGAAGTAGGCGTCCGCCAGGCCCACGGGCTCGGGTGTGCCGTACAGGGGATAGGGCAGCATGCCCGCGGCCCAGATCACCTCCTCGGGCACGTACAGGCAGCGATACCCCACCACCTTGCCGCCGTTGGCCTTCCACTCGGTGGCCACCTGGGCGGGGTTTCGCGCGATGGACGCAAGGGTTTCCACGGCCGTCATGTCAGTTCCCCTTCCGCGCCAGGAGGGTCTCCACAAAGGAGTCCAGGTTGGCCTTGGTGGCCTCCGGGTCGTACTCCCGGGAGTCCACACCGTCGAGATCGAACACCAGGGAAGGCGCCCCGGTGGCCTCGAAGATGGCCTCCTTGGTCAGGCGCTGCATCCCGGGGAGCACGCCGCAGGTCCGTTTAACCACGTTGATCACCCCGTCGACCTGGTAGTCCACCGCGGCCTTCGTAAAGTAGTCGAGGGTCTGCTCGATGGTCGGGTTGGCCGGGCTCACAAGCTGCGCCCGGGCCAGGCTCTCCAGTGGCCGAGAGGGATCCAGGGTCTCGGGGTCCATGTCAAAGCCGGTCAGGTACTCCAGCATGGACTTGACCACCACCGCGCCGTGCCGCTCGGGGTAGTTCAGCAGCCCGAAGTCGCACAGAGGGGGCATGCCGATCCACATCAGACGTAGCCGTTCGTTCTCCACGACCCCATACCCCCGTTCGACCCGTTCTTTCAGCTCGTCCCGATAGCGCTCGAAGAGGTCCAGGGTCCGATACTCTTTGGGCAGCGCAATTGGCGCGGTGCTCGCGATGACGTTGTCATAGGCCTTGATGGGCATCGGCACGGCCTGTTTGTACGTGTTCACCTCCTCCATGATTACGTTGAGCGCCTTGGTGAAGGCGACCTCCTCGGAGAGTTTGGCGCGATCATAGGTGTGACCGTGGGCCACCAGGAAGTCGATCAGCCCTTGGAGCTGGTCGGCGAAGTACCGCACCGCGTGGTCGGGCAGGTTCTTGCCCCAGGGGTTGATGGGCGTATCCAGGAAATAGTACGGGATGTTGTACTTGTCGGCGACCTGCAGAAACGAGCGGGACATGGACATGCACGGGAAGTTGCTGCCCACCACCAGATCCGGCACGGCGAAGGCCATATCGAAGATCGGGTCGCGCTCGTCGGCGCAGGCCAATCCCACGGCGCACCGGTGCACTGCGCACACATCCCGCGACAATCCCTGCTGCTCAGCGACCTCGCAGTAGTGCGCCGACAGGCCATAGATAGACGTGTACGCCCCGAGCATGTCGCCGTAGATGACGTTTACGTCGAGGGCCTGGAAGATCTCCTTGGGCATCACCACCGACGCCCACACCACCGGCTTGCCGTCGGCCTTGGCCTGCTGAACCTCCCCAAACCGACTGATGATGCCCAGCTGCATCTCCTCGACGACCTTCAGGTCTGGCAGAGGAATTCCGGGAAGCTCTTCCGTGGTCATTTAAACCTCCATAATCCCGCGACGCGGCTCGGCTATTCACCGTGGATTCTCACGAAAATGCAAGTGAAACAATCGTAGTTGGTTGTGATGCCCTGCGTCGCCTGGAACAGGGGCACGCCATCGCCCCGGGAGGTCAAGGACAGCGATGGGGCCGTATGATACGCTGCACGCTCAACATCTCAAGAGGTAACCATGGCTCGTTTGTTGTCGGTTTTGGCGATCGCAGGCCTGGTGTCCGTGGCCTGTCAGAGCCCCGCGGCGCCGCCACCCAAGCGACCACGACCGCGACCGCGACTGGCACCGCGCGCTGCGTCGCTGCCGGCCGGCCTTCGGCAGGCACGACAGGACTATGCGCAGGTGCAAAAAGCTCTCGCTGCAGCCGTTCAGGGCGCTGCGCACCGGGGCCGACGTCAGCAGGGTGGAAAGAGTCGCCGGAAACCGTGACCCAGGACGATCAGGGTGAAGACAGGTTGCGGAGGAGCACGGCGGGCCAGAAGAGCGGCTGGGGACCGACGACCAACGCCGTCTGACCTGTTGCGGGGAGCTGTCGCGCGAGGCGCAGCCCGAGGCGTCGAATCCAATGGATGATGTCGGGGGTGGATCCGTG
>Ga0180009_10003226_pt1 | contig 18650 bp, 14 predicted proteins | sample OS_PC_MetaG_FD_123537 | JGI IMG/M metagenome (GOLD analysis project Ga0180009, IMG submission 123537) | Groundwater microbial communities from the Aspo Hard Rock Laboratory (HRL) deep subsurface site, Sweden - OS_PC_MetaG | ecosystem: Environmental > Aquatic > Deep subsurface > Groundwater... | reverse complement strand
TCTTGTAGAACTCGGGCTTCTTGGCGTAATCCGCCGCCACCAGGGCCAAGCCGCCGCCGTCCACGAAGATGTCCCGCGGGTTCAAGCTAAGAAGCTGCTCCTTGTCCAGCATGACATGCCCGTGCTTTGCCTGGGAAGCGGCCAAGTTTTTGACTCCCACCCAGCGGAAGGGCAGGTAATTGGGGTCGGTGCTTTCAAGACCATGGGCTCCCTTGAACCCGATACCCCCCACATAGGCTTCGGGCCGCTTTTTCGCCTGGTCGCCGCGCCGGGCCAGGTCCTTCTGGCAGGCCTCCAGATAGGCCACCACCTCCTGGGACCGCTTTTGCTTGTTCAGGATGCGCCCGGCCAGGAGCAGGGAGTCGTACATCACTTTGTCAAAGGAGGCGAAGGGCCCGTAGGAGAGCACCACCACCGGGATGTTCAACAGGGACTGAAGTTGGTCGGCCTTGGCCCTTTGCAAATAGGTGACGAACACCACCTGGGGCCGCACCTTGAGCACCCCTTCCAAATCGGGCAGGTTGTTGATGGCCGGCACCCCACCGGGGGTGATGACCGGCAGCTTGCCCAGTTCGGGATGAGCCAGGTAGTAGGGCCGCCCGTCGGGGAAGCGCTTTTCCAGGCCCTCGATGCCTACAACCTTGCCCTGGGCCCCCAGGTAGATGATAAGGCGCAGGCAGCCCGGTCCCAGGCACACGATGCGCTGGGGGTCGGCCGGCACGGTGAGCTTGCGGCCGGTGAGGTCGGTCACCTGGATGGTTTCCGCCGCCCGGGCCAAGGGCGCCAAGGCCAGAAGCAGCAGGACCGCCAAGGCGCATGCCCAAAAGCGTTTATGGGAATTGACAAGGTACATCTTGCTTCCTCCTAGGTGCGAAGCGGAGTTGTGGGGCGGGCTTGGCTCCGTGAGGACGCGCTACGGGGAATCACCACCCGGTATCCCTCTATCTCGGCCAGGACCGCCTCCACCCCATAAACTTGCCGGATGATCTCGGCGTCCAACTCGGCCGGGGTTATCAGGGCATGCACCCGCCCCTGCTTCATCAGCACCAGGCGGTCCAGATAGCGCAGGGCCAGGTTGATGTCGTGCAAACACACCGCCGCGCCCAGGCCCTGGCCGCGCACCGCTTCCATGAGCAGTTCCATGACCTCCAACTGGTTGCGAAGGTCCAGGTTGCTGGTGGGCTCGTCCAACAGCAGCAGGTGGGGCTCCTGGGCCAGGGCCCGGGCTATGACCACCTTTTGGGCCTCCCCGCCGCTGAGGCTGGCCACCGGGCGCAGGGCCAGGGGCTCCAGGCCCATCTGCCGCAGCACCCGGGTGACCACATCCAGGTCATGGGAGGTGGCCTGCCATTTGATGTGAGGCTTGCGGCCCAGGAGTACCGCGTCGAACACGCTCAATGGCTCCCGCTCCTGGCTTTGGGCCACGTAGCCTATGAGCCTGGCGATCTGCTCGCCGCCCAGCTTGCTGAGGTCGCGGTCCTCCACCAGCACCACGCCTTTCTGGGGGCGCAGGATGCGGTTGAGGCATCTGAGCAGGGTGGATTTGCCCGCTCCGTTGATCCCCAGGATGCCGGTGATCTCGCCATGGATCAGGGACAGGCCCAGTCCCCGCAGCACCGGCTGACCGTTGTAGGTGAAGTGCAGGTCGCGGGCTTCCAGGGTCATAGCCGGCTCCTCTTGAGCAGAAGATAGAGGAACAGCGGCGCACCCATGAAAGAGGTGAGCACCCCCACCGGCAGGCTGCCCGAACCCAGCAGCATGCGCCCCACCGTATCGGCGGCCAAGAGCAAGGCCGAACCCACCAAGCCGGAGCAGGGCACCAAGAGGCGGTGGTCGCCGCCTACCAGGCGGCGGCTGATGTGCGGGGCCAAAAGGCCCAAAAAGGCGATGATGCCGTGGAAGGCGGTGGCCAGGGCCACCAGGAGCGAGGCCAAAAACATGCCCAAAAGGCGCAGGCGGGTGACATGCACCCCCAGGGCCTGGGCGGTCTCCTCACCGGCCAGCAGGGCGTTGAGATCCCAGCGGCGGCGCAGGAAGTAAAGGCTAATCAGGAAAGTGGCGACGGCTAAAATGGTGATCTCGCGCCAGTTGGAGCGGGCCACGTCGCCAAAGGTCCAAAAGACCACGGTGGCGATCTCCACCTCGGTGGCGAAATATTGGATGAGGATGGTGCCGGACATGAAAAGCGAGGACATGGCCACACCGGCCAGGATGACCGAGGAGGCGCTCATTTTGCGCAGCCGGGCCAGAAGCAGGATCACCGCGGTGGCGGCCATGGACCCGGCAAAGGCCATGAGGGTGACCGCGTAGAGGCTGCTGAACATGAAATCCCCGGAGCCGGCGCTGTACAGGGCGCTGGTGCTCACCGCCCCGGCCCCCAAAAACACGATGGCAAAGGCGGCCCCAAAGGCAGCGCCGTGGCTCATGCCCAGGGTGAAGGGCGAGGCCAGGGGGTTGCGCAGCAGGCTCTGGGTAACCATGCCCGAAAGACCCAGGCCCCAGCCTGTGACCAGGGCGGCCACGATGCGCGGCAGGCGGATGTTGAACACCACCACCGACTGGGCCCCCTCGCCCTGGCCCAAGAGGATCATCAGCACCTTGAGGGGCGAGAGGTCGTAGGCCCCCACCGCCACCGCCTGTAGGGCCAGGAGGATGGTCGCCAGGGTCAACCCGGCCAGTATCAGATAGCGCCGCCTGAGGCCCGCGCCGTAGCGGGAGATCAATTCGTCTCCCAGGCCGCCGGCACGGGGGGCGGGCAGGGTGGCTGGGTGGGTTCTCATAAGTTGGAGATATGCCTCCGGCTCTCTGTTGGCCGTGGCGGGGCCGGCGCGATGCGGCCCCGCCACGTTTGGTTAAAAGCTGAACTCAACGCCCAGCATGCCGTTGATGCCGGGCATGGGATAGCCCGGCTTGTATTCGTAGTCCTGGTTGGTCAGGTTCTCGCCCGCGGCGAAGACCTTCATGTCTATTCCCTTTATCCGGAAGCTGTGGCTCACCTTGGCGTTGAAGATCAAGAAGCCGTCCACCACTTTTCGCGAGCCCGGGTAGCGGGTGTCGCTCACGTAGTATTCATCCACGTACTGGGCGTCCACGCTGGCCATCCAGCTTTTGAGGAAGCGCCAGTTCACGCCCGCCGAACCGCTCCACTCCGGGGCGTAGGGGGTGTCGTCGGGGCTGCGGTCCAGGTAGGTGGCCCCCACGAACATGGCCACGTCTGGCAGGGGATAGAAGGTGAGGGTGCCTTCCACGCCCTGGTTGTCAAACTCGCCGATGTTTTCCCAGTGGGCGGGGTTGTAGACCAACACCAGGCGGTCGCTGCCCTTGTCCCGGAAATAGGTGAGGTCGGCCTTTACCCAGGAAGCGAACTTCTGGGACACGCCCAACTCGAAGTGGTTGAGTTCCTCGGGCTTGAGGTTCTCCCACAGGTTGTTGTTCCAGAACAGCCGGGACTGCTGCACCACGTACACGCCGGGGTAGTTGTAGGTGTGGGCGAAGTTGGCGTGCAGCTCGCTCTGCTGGTAGCGCAGGATGGCCCCGGCCTGGTAGCCGGTTTCGGAGCTGAAGTTGTTGTGGTCAAAGTAGCGCGCTCCCACCGAGGGTATGAAGCTCACCTCGCCCAGTTTGAACTCCTGGCTCAGGGCGGCGTAGGGCTGGGTGATGCGGAAGGTTTCCTTGTCCCCGCCCCTCTGGAAGCCCGTGGCGTTTACGATGAGCACCTTGCCCGAGATGTAGTCCTGGTCCAGGCCCAGGGTGAGGGCTCCGCCCTGCCACATGGTCAGGGTCTGGGCCAGGCGCACTCCGTAGTTGTCATAGTCGGTGCGGGTGTCGCTGCCGTTGCTTTGCTCTTGCCAATCCAGGTGCCCGTTGTCCCAGTAGGCCTTGATGTAGCCATGGCCCCAGTCGTACTTGTTTTCCAGCTTGGCGATGCTGATGCGGTCCCGGGTCTTGAAAGTGCCGTCTTGTAGCTCGGGATGCCCCAAGGGGCCCGGGTCCTTGGACCAGTTCTGGGTGTAGTTCACCAAGAGGCTGAGGCGCAGGTGCGGGTTGAAGCTGTAGCCGATGTTGCCGTAGTAGTCTTGCAGCGAGCCGCCGGCGTCGTCGCGCTGGCCGTCGCTGTAGCGGTAGCTTTGCACCAGGTAGTAGTCAAAGCCCTCTATCTTGCCGCCGGTCTCGGCCACTTCCACCAGGGTGTTGTAGGAGCCGCCCGCTAACTTGCCGTGGGTGTAGAAGCCATCCTCCCGCTTGTACTTGGGGACGATGTTGATGGCCGCGAAGGCGTTGTTGCCGAAGAGCACCGGCTGGGCTCCTTTGTACACTTCGATGGCATGGGCGTTGTCTATGCTCAACATGTCCATCACCGAGTGGGTCCACACCCCCACCATCATGGGGATGCCGTCGATCATGGTGACGATGTCCTGCCCCGGGCGGCCGGTGCCCATCCCCCGGATGAACACCGCCCCTCCGGAGCCGCCGCCAAAGGAGCCCACCGGATTGTGGCGGCTGATCACCACGCCCGGGGTGCGGCGCAGGGCCGAAGGCAGGTCGTTGGCGTTGAGGTCGTCTATCTGCTGCTCGCTGATCACGGTGAATTCGCTGGCCAGGCGATTCACCTGATTGCCCTCGATGATGGGTGATGAAACCACCACCACTTCCTCGGTTTTCTGAGCCTGTTGCGCGTCCTTTTCCTGGGCCCAAGCAACCCCGGCCGGGATGCTCAATCCCACACAGAGCGCCGCCATCGAGCAAAATTTTGCGATTCTACCGACCATTTCCTCTCCTCCACAGATAACCAGCGCGCCGTCTTCATGGTCAGCCTTGATCGCTTGTTATGAAAAAAGCCAAAAGACACCACGGGAGCAACCGCTCCCCATGCCTTCTGGCTGGTAATTCCTACGAACTGATTTTTTAAAGACTCGACTGCGCTTTCAAGCGCGAATTAGCTAATCAGTATCACCGTCCGGTATTGGTGTCAAGAATGCTTGGGGCCAACCGGTGTGTTGCTTGAGCCCGTGGGACATGTTGCCGGAAACACGGCCTTTCGCCCCGCCTCACTTTGACTCGCCGGGTTGGGCCCAGATCGAGGGCTTTACGGTGACGATAAGGGCGGCGGCCGCCATGTCAACGAACACAAAGACTATATAAGCCACGTCATAGGAGCCGGTGAGGCTGAAGGCGCCGCCCATCATCACATAGCCCACGGCTTGCAAAGCAAGAAACAAGGAGAGTAGGCGGAATACCGAGGCAAAGGCCGCCCGGCCGAAGCACCAGGCGCTGATGATGGGGAAGGTGGACATGATGCCACCCATGCCAAAGCCGAACACCACGATGAAAAGGCCCACGGTGAAGGGCCCGCTGGCCAGCAGCCCCAAGATTTGCCCCAGACCCACCAGGCAAAACATCACCGCTCCCAGCCGGTTGGGGGGGAAGCGGTCGCACAGGACGCCCCAGGTGAACTTGCCGCAAGTGCCGGCGGCGGCGGTAAGAGCCACCAAGACCATGGCCGTGTCGCCATCCATGCCAAGGTCTTGGAAGCGGGGGCCCAACTGAAACACCACCGCGAACACGCCGGCGCTGGCCAGGCCGTAGGCCAGCCCCATCTTCCAGAAGGACGCGCTTCTTACCAGTTGGCTGGGGGGTACGTAGCTTTGGGCCATTACCCTGGGGGCGGTCGCGGTTTCCCGGGGTGGCGCCGCCTGGCCGTCGGGCAACAGACCGCAGGACTCGGGGGAGTCGCGCATTACCAGCCAGGTCAGGGGCGCCAGGCAGGCGATGCCCATGCCGATGATGGCAAAGGCCCAGGCCAGGCCCAGGGACAAGAGCAAGTAATGCGCCACGAAAGGTAAAACCACGCCCGCCAGGGTTATTCCGCTGGTGGCGATGCCCATGGCCCGGCCCCGCAAACGCACGAACCAGTTGGACACGGCGGTGTTGGCCACCAGCGCGCTCATGGCCGCGTTGCCCATTATCAAGAAAACATAGGCTACATAGAAAAGCCAAAGCTCCTGGGCCTGGCCCAAGGTGACGAAGGCTGCGGCGGACACCAATGTGCCCATGGCCATGAGCCGGCGGGGGCCGGTGACGGAGATGATGGAGCCGTAGGAGTATTGCCCGGCCAAGCCGCAGATAAAGCCGATAATGGGGGCCAGGTTGATATCCGCCCGGGTCCATCCCCGGATTTCGCACAGGGGCAGCATGAAGGCGTTGAAGGCATAGAACTGACTGCCGGCGGCGGCGAAGTTGGCCAAAAAAGCCATTGCCACCACGTACCAACCATAATAGACGCCTGCGGGGGGCCCAGCGGCGCTGTCTTGCCAGCCAACATCGCGCTTCATCGGCAGTTGTAAAGGGGCTTGCGTTTTTCAACGAAAGCCCGGGCTCCCTCCTTCATATCCTCGGTGGCGGCAAGATCGGCCCAGTTGCGCGACTCCACGGCCAGGGCCTGGGCCACGGCCAGGTCGCGGGTCTGGTTGATCACTTTTTTGGCGGCGGCCACCCCCAGGGGCCCCCGCTTGGCGATGCTTCGGGCCAGGCCCAAGGCCTCGCCCATAAGCTGCTCGCGGGGCACCACCTTTTCCACCAGGCCGTATTCGTAGGCCTCTGCCGCGCTGATGCGGCGTCCGGTGTAGACCAATTCCTTGAAGCGGCCCAGGCCCAAAAAGTGCATTCCCCGGGCCATGCCCCCATTACCCGGGAAGATGGACAGATTCACCTCTGGAAAGCCCAGCACCGCGTCAGCGGAAGCGTAGCGTATATCGCAGCAAAGGGCCAGTTCCAAACCGCCGCCCAGGCAGAAGCCATGGATTGCCGCGATCACCGGCCAACGGTAGTTTTCCACCAGGGAAAAGATTTGGTGGGTTTTCTCCAGGCGGGGCAGGGCGGTTTCCGGGGTGAGGTCCAAGAAGGCCTTGATGTCCGCGCCGGCGGCGAATGCCTGCTCCCCTCCGCCGGAGAGCACCACCGCCCGCACCTGGCCGCTCTGCTCTCCCAACTCCAAAAAGGCGTCGCGCAGGGCCTCCCGGGTGGCCATGGTCAGGGAATTCAGCGGGGGGTTGTTCAGGGTCACCTGGGCGATCGAGTCTTCGATTTTATATTGAACCAATGGTTCGGGCATGATGCGCTCCCTATCTAGCTGGCGAAGTACTGCATGGTGGCGTTGGGCAAAACCGCCGCTCGGGTGCCGGGGCCGTGATTCCGGGCCAGAAGCTCCAGGACCTGGGGCCAGGTTTTGCGGAAGGTGATGATTTCGGGGTTTGCGAACCAATCGCCAAAGGTGCGGTCCAGGCAAGGGGCCATGATGATGAGCCTGAAGCCCTCCGGCAAACGGCGCACCGGGTGCATGCGGCCCCCGTGGCGGATGCCGAAACGGCCCAGAAGGTAGTGCACCACCTGGCCTTCGGGAGAGTCGGCGATGACCACCACCGTGCCGCCCTCGGGCTTAAGGGCTCCCCGGGCCAGGGCCACGGCGATGGGCATTTCGTTGGCCTTCACGAAAGCGTTGGAGATCACCAGGTCCTGGTCCCGGGGCCGGGTGGTGGTGGCGTACCAGTCCTTGGCCAGCTCCACCGCCCGGGCGTGGGACTCGCGCAGGCTTCCGGCCACCACCGCGGCGGCTTCGCCTTGCTGGTTGAACAGAACGTTCACCAGGAAGTCTAGGCCCACCAGGCCGGCGGCCTCGTCTATGTCCTGGCGCACCTGGTTGCCTTGGAATTTGCCCAGGCCCACGCCGCCCGGCTCCAGGGCCATGACCCGGGTGTGGTGGTCGGCGATGGAGTCGATGTGGGCCACCCCGGGCATGAGAATCTTGCCTCCGCCGGAAAAGCCGGCATAGGGATGGGCGGTGACGCAGCTTATGGCCACCTTGAGCTCGGCGGCCATCACCTCGCGGTTGATGAGCACCCGGGTGCCCCGGCTGGTGACGCCCGCCTCCTGGCAGTTCTCATAGGTGTTGTGGTTGAACACCCGGAAGCGCTCCACGATGTCCTGGCCCAGCTTTTTGCGGAACTCATGGAAGCCCAGGGCTCCGTGGGTGCCCAGGGCGCAGACAAAGGTGATGCTCTCCTCGGGCACTCCGGCCGCGGCCATCTCCCGCAGCAGAAACGGGGCGATCTGGGCGCAGCGGGTGGGCCGGGTCATGTCGTCAAAGACGATCACCGCCGATTTCTTGCCTTGGGCCAATTCCCTCAGCGGAGGAGAGCCCACCGGCCGGGCCAAGGCCGCCGCTATCTGCTCCTGCCCAAGGGCTGGGCGCCGGGCTCCGGCCATGGGGCAATAATCCACCTGCCATTCATCCGGCAGGTCGACCTCCAGGGAGTCGTTTTCATACCAGAGGCGGCGGGGAAGGGACAGCTTCATCACGCGCTCCTATTGCCCCACCATGGCCACGCCCAAATCATAGGCCTCCAGGTTGACCGCCACCTTGGCATGCCCCAGGGCCCGCCGCAGTTCGGCCTCGAAGGCCTCCCGGGACACGGGCAGGTCGCCGGTGGCGGCCAGGGCCCCTATCATGATGATGTTGGCGAAGATGCTGGCCCCAAGCTTCATGGCACGGTCCGTGGCCGGGATGCTCCAGCGTTGGGCGGTGAGTTGGGCCAGCATGCCCTCCAACTCCTCTGTGGCGGGATAGCTGGTGCGTCCGGCGATTGCCGCAACCGGCAGTATGGGCCGTGAGTTGACGATGGCCTTGGCCCGGGGGTTGCCGTATTTCACCAGCACCCTGAGCGCCTCCAGGGGCTCCAGGGCCAGGACCATGTGGGCCTTGCCCGCCGGTATCTGGGGGGACCAGGAGCCCTGCTCCGAAACCCTGAGGTGGCTCATCACCGAGCCGCCCCGCTGGGAAGCGCCGAAGGTCTCGCCGATGGTCACCCACAGGCCCTGGCTGGTGAGCACGTTGCCCAGCATGCGCGAGGCCAGCACGTTGCCCTGGCCGCCCACCCCGGTGATGATGAGATTATAGGGATCGTGCATCAGTTTTGCCGCCGCCATGGCTCAAGCCCCCTCGCTTATGATGATGGCCCCCTGGGGGCACACCGAGGCGCACACCCCGCACCCGGCGCAGATCACCTCGTCGATGCGCGCCTTGCCGCTTTCTTTTTCCCAGGCCAGTCCCGGGCAACCGAACACCCGGGTGCATAGGCGGTTGCAGCCGCATTGGTCGCCCAGGCACTTTTCGGGGTCCACCCGCACCTCGTAGGGCTTGGTCCCCTTGCGCTGGGGGCTCAGGGCGCATAGTTGGCGCAGGATCAGCACCTTGGCCGTGGACTGATCGGCCAGAAGCCCCACCGCCGCCGCCTGGGTGGCCTTCAGGTCAAAGGGATCGCACACCGTGACCTCGGCCCCCAGGGAGCGGCAAATGGCCTCGATGTCCACCGGCGGCACCGGCTGGCCAAGGGCGTTGGCCTCGGTGCCGGGATGGGGCTGGAAGCCGGTCATGGCCGTGCCGCTGTTGTCCAGCACCACCAGGCTCATGGGCGATTTTTGATGCACCGCGTTTATCAGGGCGGGGATCACCGCGTGATAAAAGGTGGAGTCGCCGGACACGGCCATCACCGGCTGGTCCATGCCGAAGCGGCCCAGTTGGCCGAAGCCGCTGGCCATGCCCGCGCCCGACCCCATGGCGTGCAGGGTTTTGAGCAGGCCGTAGCCCGATGGGCGCATGGCCAGGGAGTAGCAGCCGATGTCTCCGCAAATGAATCCGTCCCGGTCGTCCAGGGCCAGGGCCTCTTTCAGGGACCAGAAGGAGGCGCGGTGGGGGCAGCCGGGGCAAAAGGCCAGCTCCCGATCCTGGGTGGCCTGGGGAGCCAACTCCTGGGCCAGGCGGTCGTACTGTGCCGGGCGGGCCTGGTAGGGCAGGTCCAGGATGCCGGCCAAGGCCTTAAGCACCAGATCAGGATTCAGCTCGCCCTGGGCGGGCAGGGTTCCCTCGCGCTTGCCAAAGAACTTCTTGGCCCCGATCTCCCCGGCCATCTCCGCCGCCGCGATCTTGACGTTCTCCTCCAGGAAGGGAATAACTTCCTCGACCACCAACACCTGCTCGCAACGCTGTAGATGACGCTGGAGAAGCTTGGGGGGCAGGGGCCAGGTGGTGCCCAGCTTGAGCACCCCCACCCGGTCACGGGCGTCCAGCAGGGCCAGGGCCTCCTTCACGTAAAGATTGCAGATGCTGGAGGTGATGACCAAAAGCTCGGGTGATTCCGGCCCCACGTAGGAGTTGAAGGGCGAGTCCTCGAAAAGCTCCACCGCCCGCTTAAGCTTTTCCTGTTGCAGGCGGTGCTTGTAGCCCACCGGCGCGGAAGACACCGGGCCGTGCCGCAGGTCCCGCGGGCTGCCGTGATGATCGAAGCGGGCCTGGCCGCCGGGCGCGGGAATTGGGCCGGGCACCACCCCCCCGCTGGCGTGGGAAAGCCGGGTCACGCTGCGCAGCATCACCAGGTTGCCGATCTCCTCGGAAAGCTCGAAGGCCCACTTGGTCATGTCCTTGGCTTCCTGGAAATCGCTGGGCTCCAACAGGGGCAGCTCCAGCATGCGGGCGAAATGCCGCGATTCGCCTTCGTTCACGCTGGACAAAGCTCCGGGGTCGTCGCAGTGCACCAGGACCATGCCCGCCCGCACCCCGGAGCCGGCCAGGTGCAAGAGAAAGTCCGAGGCCACGTTCACCCCGTTTTGCTTCATGGCGCACAGAGAGCGCAGGCCGGCCAGGGAGGCCGCCGCCGCCACCTCCAGTGAGACCTTCTCGTTGATGGACCACTCCACGTACAGGCCGTGCTCATCGGCCGCGCCCGCCAGGTTCTGGATTATCTCCGATGAGGGCGTGCCGGGATAGCCCGCCGCCACCCGCACCCCGGCCTCCAGAGCCCCCTGGGTGATGGCCTGGTTGCCCATCATGGTAAGGCGTTGTCCCTCCATCACGCCACCTCCCCGTTCTCGACAGCCTTGTAAAGCTCCGAACCGACCCTGAGAGCCTTGGGCTGGTCATCGCCGGGGCCGCCCAACAGGCCTTGGGCCAGGGCGGCGCTCAGGCCCCGGCTTCGCTTGCCCTGGGCCGCTTGCAACAGGTGCTCCTGGTTGGCCGCCGGGAACTTCTCCATCACCAGCCAGCCTTTTTCCACCGCCGCCTCGGTGAGGGCCCGGGCCTTTTCGTTGCGCACCACCAGGGTGTTCCAGCCCGGCCGCCCCTCGTACATGCCCACGGCCAGGTCGGCCCACTCGGAGGTCATGTCCGGGCACAGGCCGCAGGCCGGGGGTATCAGGCCGCGTATCTCATCCAAGGGTATTTCCAGGGAGCCTTGCCCGGTTTCCACCTTGAGCACCCCGGCCGGAGGCGGGGGTATGTCCATGGAGCGGATTTCACGGGGCTCCACCCGCTGGGCCAAGAAGCTAGCCAGGCCTTGCGGGTCAAGGGACCAGTTGCAGAACAGGCCGATCACCAGTTCGGCCGGCCCCGCCGCGCCCCGCTGGGGCCAGGGCTTGGCCCGGCGCTGGGCCAGGGCCGCCGCCTGGCAAGGCGTGGCCACCACCGCGACGGAGCCGCATCCCTGGGCTTGGGCCCGGTTCAGGGCGGCCAGGGTGGGCGCGGCAGTGAACCTGGAACCAGCGCAGGCGATGACCTCCTCCGGCGTGGCGGCCAGGCGGGGAGCGGTTTGCAGGCCTTGGCCGCCGGTGAGGACGGCGCCTTGCACCAGGCCTTCATCCAAGGCGGCGCAGACAAGGGCCGAGACGGTGCCGCCTCCCTGGTAGCTCCCAGATTCCAGGCGCGGACCAGCCTTGGCCGCCACCACCGCCAGGTGCGGCCCCATGCCCTGGGCGGGATAGGGTCTGCCCCACAGGGTTTGGGCCAGGCCCTCCAGGTCCAACTCGGTCTTGGGGCACCAGGCATGACAACGGCCCTCGGCCAAGTCGCAGTCGTGCAGCATCACCGTCTTGCCACCGTGGCTGCGGAAATAGGGGCACAGCTCCACGCAGGAGCCGCAGCCGATGCACAGGCCGGGTTGTTGGACTTCCGCCAGCAGTTGTCGCGGTCCTCGGGTAATCATCTCCATTGACCTCGAGCTGTAAACGCTATTCATAGGCCCCGGCTAAAATAGCCAGGGGGTGTTTAACCTTGTCCGGTCCCAGGGCCAAGCCCAGGTAGTGACGGCAGGCGGGGCAGGGGGTCACCACCACTTCGGCCCGGCTCTGCTCAATCTGTTCCAGTTTACTCCGGCGAACCCCTCGGGACAGCGCCAGATTTTTCAGGAAAAAGTCGCCGCCCGCCCCGCAGCAGGCAGCCGGATCGGCCATGGGCCGGTAGCCGGCTTCGGGCACTTTCTCCAACAGCGCCAGGCCCGCTTGCACCTGCTGGGCGAAACCGGCGGCGTGGCAGGGCTGGTGCAGGGTGTAGGAGATGCCGCGTCCCCGAGGCGTTTTGCTCAGGCCCAACTGATCCAGGAAGGCCCCGGCCTCCATGACCTTGGGGGCCAAGTCTTCCGCCGCCCGGGCCTCGGGGCTCTCGGGCTCGAACAGACGGCTCATCTTGTCGCGCAGCATGAGCACGCAGGAGGTGCACTCGGTGACCACCGCGTCCACCTCCTGGGCGGCCAAGGCGGCTATATTGCGCCGGGCCAGATCCTGGGCCAGGTCCACCTCACCCTGGGCCAGGGCGGGCAAGCCGCAGCAGGCCATGCCCTCAGGAAGCGCCACCTCCACCCCGTTGGCCAGCAGAACCTTGCGCACCGCCCGGGCGGTGTCAAGGTGCAGGCTGTTGGCCGCGCAGCCCACGAACCAGGCCACCCTGGCCCGCGCCTCTCCGCTGGGCCGGAGCACCAGGGGCTGGTCCGCCAAAAAGGGGCGGGCCGCCGGTTGGGGCAGATCGGCCGGGGCCAGGCCCAGGGTCTTGCCCAGGGGCCCCAGCTTGCCCAGGGAGCCGGGGTGACCCCGCTGCTCCATGAGTTTGCGGTGCAGGCTGCGCCTTAGCGAAGCCGCCGGCCCGCCCGGGCGCAGCAGGCTGCGGGCGGCCACGGTTATTTCATCCAGGGGCAGCCCGCCGGGGCAGGTGTGGGCGCATGCGCCGCAGAGCAGGCAGTTGGCCACGATCTCCTTGGTGCGCTTGCCCACGGGCAAGTCTCCGTCCATGAGCGCGGCCTTGATGAGCAGGGTGCGGCCACGGGCGGTGTAGGACTCCAAAAGCTCCTGGGAGAAAACTGGGCAAGCGGCCTGACAATAGCCGCATTGGGAGCAGCGCTCCATGGCCTCGCGGTATTGCTCCAAGCCCAACATCAGGCTTCCAACTCCGGGGGCCATATCTTGCCCGGATTCATGATGCCCGTGGGGTCGAAGGCCTTTTTGATGCGCCGCATGAGCGCGATCTGCTCCCGGCCCAGCTCCAACTCCAGGAACTCAGCCTTGTGCAGGCCCACCCCGTGCTCCCCGCTTATCACTCCGCCCAAGGAAAGCCCTGCCTTGATAACCCGCTCCAACGCCTGGTGGACTCGCTTTTCCACGTCCGGGTTTATTTCGTCCATGCGGATGGTGGGGTGCATGTTGCCGTCGCCGGCGTGGCCGGTGAGGCCCATGGCCAGGTCCAACTCGGCGGCTATGCTCATCACCTGGGTCACGAACTCGGGGATGCGGTCCCGGGGCACGGTGACGTCTTCGGTGACCACCCGTTTGAAGCGGCTCACCACCAGGGGGTAAAGGCGCGAGCGCACCATCCAGTACAACGCGGCCTCCTCCGGCCGGGGCGCCAACCGCACATCAATGGCTCCCATGTCCCGGCAGGCGGCGGCCATCTCCTGGGCCTGGCGCAGGGCTTCCTGGGCGGTGCCGTCGAATTCCATGAGCAGGCAGGCCTCGCCTTCCTCGGGCAGGGGAGGGCTGACGAAGCGGTTGAACACCGCCAGTGAGGCGGTGGTCAAAAGCTCCAGCATGGATGGCACCACCCCGCCCGCGATGGTCTCGGAGACGATGCGCGCGGCCATCTTCATGGTGGGGCACACCGCCAGGGCGGTGCAGGTGGCCGGCGGCTTGGGTATAAGGCGCAGGGTGGCCTGGGTTATCAGGGCCAGGGTGCCCTCGGAGCCGGTGAGAAGGTGGGTTAGGTCATAACCGGCCGAGTGCTTCACGCAGGCGCTGCCGGTTCTTATCACCTCGCCGCCCGGCAACACCGCCTCCAGGCCCAGCACGTAGTTGCCGGTGGTGCCGTACTTAACCGCCCTGGGCCCGCCGGCTCTGGTGGCCACGTTGCCCCCCAGGGTGCACACGCTCTTGCTCTGGGGGTCCGGGGGATAGAAGAACCCCTGCGCCTCCACCGCCTGTTGGAATGCGGCCAGCACCGCTCCCGCCTCCACCCGGGCGGTGAGGTTGCCCTGGTTTATCTCCAGGATGCGCTTCAGGCGTTTGGTGTCCAGAACGATGCCCCCGCGCGCCGGAGTGCAGCCGCCGCTGAGGCCGCTGCCCGCCCCGCGCGGGGTAAGGGGCATGCCGTTTTGAGAGGCGTAGGCCACCACACGGGCGGCCTGGGCGGTGTCGGCGGGCAGCACCACCGCCGCCGGGTCTCCCTGGGCAAAGTAGCCGATGGCGTCGTGCCGGTAGACCAGCAGGTCCTCCGGGGCGGTGCTGAATCCGTCCGGCCCCACCAGGCGGGACAGGTCTTTGGCCAACCCCCTCATGGGTGGGTTACTTGGTAACCATGATAGAAGGCAGCCAGGTGGCGATCTCCGGCCAGAGCATGACCATGGCCAGGCATAAGGCCTGGAGCAGCACGAAGGGCCCCACCGAACGGTAGATGTCGGCCATGGTTATCTGGGGCGGCACCACGCTCTTGAGAATGAACAGGTTGAAGCCGAAGGGCGGGGTGATGTAGGCCATTTCCATGTTGATGATGAACAGCACCCCGAACCACAGGGGGTCGAAGCCGAGCTGGTTGATGATGGGTACGAAAATGGGCGTGGTCAGCAGTATGATGCCGGCCGGGTCCAGAAACATGCCCAACACGAAGAACACCAACTGAATGGCGATGAGGATGACCCAGCGGTTTATCTCCATGCCTATGATGGCTTCTTGCAGCATGTCCTGAATGCCGGCGTAGGCCAGGAAGGTGGTGAAGCTCACCGCTCCGATGATGATCCAGAACACCATCACCGTGAGGCTGAGGGTGTCCTTCAGGGCCTGCCACATGCGGGCCAAGGTGAGTTGGCGGTGGATGAGAGCGGTGAGCACCGCGCCGCCCGCGCCCACGCCCGCCGCCTCGGTGGGTGTGGCCACTCCGGTGTAGATGACCCCCAGCACCAAGACCACCAGGCTCACCGGCAGCACCACCCCCTTGAGGGAGCGTAATTTGTCGCGCCAGGTGTATTTTTCGGTAACCGCCGGGCCCAAGTCTTTTTGGAAAAAACAGCGAATCCCGATATAAGCGACGAAAATGGCGGCCAGCAAAATGCCCGGCAGCATGCCGCCCGCGAACAGGCGCCCGATGCTCACCTCGGCCATGTTGCCGTAGATGATCATTAGGATGGAGGGCGGGATCAAAATGCCCAAGGCGCCGCCGGCGTTGATGCAGCCCACGGCCATGACTTTGTTGTAATTGCGTTGCAGCATGGAGGGCAGGGCGATGAGCCCCATGGAGATGGTGGCCACGCTGGAGATGCCGGCCATGGCCGCGAAGACGGCGCATATGACCACCGTGCCCATGGCCAGGCCGCCGCGCAGGCCGCCCATCCAGCGGTAGACAACCTCGTAAAGCTTGTCGGCCAGGCCGGAGAACTTGAGGATGTTGGCCATGAAAATGAAAAGCGGCACGGCCAGCAGCAGATAGCTGGTTCCCTCGGCGTAGGCCGTGTTGAACAGCACCAAGAGGCCCTGGGGCCCCCAGGTTAGGATTATGCCCACTGCGGCAATGGCCAGCATGGCAAATGCAATGGGGATGCCGATAGCCAGCAGGACCACCAAGGAAGAGAAGACTATGAGCGTGAGGAGCCAGGTTTCCATGAAAAACCCCTTAGCCCTGCGTTGGTTTGCGGCCGGTGATCAAGAAATTGACGCTGTCCACGGCGTTGGCCAATCCTTGCAGCAGCAGGAATATGGCCCCCAAGGGTACGGCGGCCTTGGCCGGCCCCAGGGGAAGGGCCGCGGCCGAGCTTGAGGTGTCGCCGACCATGAAGGCTTCCACCGCCACCTTGCTGCCCAGCCAAATGATGGGCAGCATGGCGATGATCAAGAGCACTCCCACAAATATCTCCACCCAGGCCCGCTTCTTGTCGCTCATGTGGGAGTAGAGGATGTCCACCCTGGTGTGCCCGTAGTGGCTCAGGGTGTAGCCGGTGCCGAACATCACCAGGGCGCAGAGCAAATACTCGCACACCTCTTGGGCCCATGATGTGGGCGCGTGAAAGAAATAGCGGGCGATGACCTCATAGAGCACGATGACGGCAACCACGCCGATGAGAGGGGCCGCTATCATCCCCATGGCTAAGTTCAAGGCTTTGATCACCTTGGAAAATGCGAGCATCTTTTTTCCCCGTCGCGGGTGGTGGGGTGCTTGTCAAGGGCTTGTGAATACCGCTTGGGCGCTTTGGGGCAGGGGCCCTTGGATAACGGCAGGGCCGGCCGGGACGGGCGGACCCCGCTCCCGGCCGGCCGAGCATTTTTTAGAACTTGACGCCCTTGGCCTTCAAGTTGGCCTTGAGGATGTCCACCAGCTTGCGGCAGTAGGGAGACTTGCTGGCGGTCTGCTCATACAGGGGCATGAGCTTCTGGATCCAGATGTCCAACTCAGCCTTTGAAAGCTTGATGATCTTCACATCCTTCTTGGCGGCGAACTCGATGGCTTCCTTGTCCCACGCGGGGCTCATGGCGAAGCTGCGGTCCATGGCCATTATGGCGGCCTTCTTCACGGCCTCTTGCTGGTCCTTGGGCAGTGAGGTGAACACCTTGGTGTTGATGGCCAGCTCGATTACGCCGGGGGTGTGGAAGGCGGGGTCGCTGACGTAGTTGAGCACTTCGTAGAGCTTGTATTTCTTCAGGGTGTACCAGGGATAGTCGGTGCCATCCACGGTGCCCCGCTGCAGGGCCATGTACTGCTCCGCCCCAGGAATGGCCGCGGCGGCGGCTCCCAGGGCCTGCACGATGAGGGCCTCCAGGCCAAAGGCCCGGATCTTCTTGCCCTGGAGGTCGGCCAGGTTGTTAACCGGGAACTTGGTCATCAGGCCCATGGTGGCCACGGAGATGGAGCCCAGGAAGGTCACTCCATGCTTGGACATGGCCTCGGCGAACACCTTGTGGTAGCCCTTGTTCTGCAGGATGTTCTTGGCTTCCTCGGGGCTGGACCAGTTGAAGGGAAGCCACTGCACGTTGACCTCGGGGAAAACGCCGGTGAAATATAGGAATGAACCGGAGTAGCCGTCTATCATGCCGCTCTTGAGCGACTCCAGGGCCTCGCGTGATTTCACCAACTGGCCGGGCCAAAACACCTTGATTTTGAGTTTTCCGTTGGTGAGTTTTTTTACCTGGTCGGCAAAATAGGTGGTGGTCTGACCGGCGTAGGCGGTTTCCGGATACACGCACTGGAACCGAAGGGTCTTGGCCTGGGCGATCCCGGCAAAGCTCAAGGCCAGCAACGCGCAGACAAACAACGCCATGAATCTACGGGCCATATTATCTCTCCCTTTCCGCCGGGGGCGGATCGCGCCCTTCCGGCAACTCCTGTTAAGCGCTCTCTCCGTATATTTTTGGCGGGGGGCGTTTGGCTCCTTGCCGCGTTATCAATCCAGCTTGATGGCTCGCTTGAGCACCTTGCCGGTGTGGGTCTTGGGAAGCTCGCCGGTCAGACGCACCACGCGGGGGTACTTGTAAGGGGCCACCCTCTGCTTGACGAAGTCCCTGATCTCCTCGGGAGTGGCCGTAGCGCCATCGCGCAGCACCACCATGGCCGCCACCTCCTCGCCCAGGTCTTGATGGGGCAAGCCCAACACCGCCGCCTCCAGCACCGCCGGGTGCTGGTAGAGCACCTCTTCGATCTCCCGGGGATACACGTTGTAGCCGCCCCTGATGATCATTTCCTTTTTGCGGTCCACGATGTAGATGTAGCCGTCCTCGTCCCGGCGGGCCATGTCGCCGGTGTGCAGCCATCCGCCCCGCAGGGTTTCGGCCGTGGCCTGGGGCTGGTTGAGATAGCCCTTCATCACCCCCGGGCCCTGGGTGATCAACTCGCCCACCTCACCCCGAGGCACGTCCTGGTCCTGCTCGTCCACCACCCGGGCCTTGAAGCCGGGGATGGGCAGGCCTATGGAGCCGGGCTTGGTGGCCTGGCCATAGGGGTTTTCCACGCACACCGGCGAACACTCGGTAAGGCCGTAGCCCTCGTAGATGGTGGTGCTGAAGGCTTTTTCGAACCGCTTGATGATCTCGACCGGCAGCGAGGCTCCTCCGCTGATGCAGTAGTGCAGCGAAGACCGTCTGGGCGGCCGCTTGATACCCATTTCCGCCAGACGGTTGTAGATGGTGGGCACCGCGATGAGGATGGTGTCTTCCATCTCCTCGATGGCCGCGAAGGTTTCCTCCGGGTCGAAGTGCTCCCACAAGCGCAGGGTGATGCCCAAAAACACCGAGGCGTTGAGGCTGGAGGTCTGGCCGTAGATATGGAACAACGGAAGCATGCCCAGGCTGGTCACCTTGGGGTC
>Ga0180009_10003225_pt1 | contig 18651 bp, 13 predicted proteins | sample OS_PC_MetaG_FD_123537 | JGI IMG/M metagenome (GOLD analysis project Ga0180009, IMG submission 123537) | Groundwater microbial communities from the Aspo Hard Rock Laboratory (HRL) deep subsurface site, Sweden - OS_PC_MetaG | ecosystem: Environmental > Aquatic > Deep subsurface > Groundwater... | reverse complement strand
ACATCTCTTCCACCATCTTGTAGAACTCGGGGATATCCATACCTGAATAACCGCCCCCGCGTTTTTTCATAACCTCCAGCAACTCTTTGTAGACTTCTTGACTCATTGTTATTATAACCTCCGTTTTTTTATATTCGCCCAAAATGGACTACATTACTTTTTTCATTGTCAAATGATATCTGTCAAATTGCCGCCGCCTGAGGCGGTGGCTTGATATATTGGTCCTTAAAGGTACCCTGTTTTGAGTGCCTAAAGTTTGAAGTGCTTAAAGTTCAAAATGTTCAGATCTGAAATGAAGGCATTGGACAAAAGAGATCACCGCAGATCATCGAAAAAAGGTGTAACTACACCTTTTTGCTCAAAAAAATTATTTTTTACGAAGCATGGAAACCATATGGGATAGCTCTTTTACAATACGATCTGTTTTATCCTCCCCGATGATTTCAGCCACATGATCTTGTGCTTTTTCCCAGAAAGGGAGTCCAGATTCTAAGGCGTTAATACCCTCATTCGTAATTGTCACCACCCTCTCTCTCTGATCTTTCCCAGGCTCAATTTTTATAAATCCCTTCTTTTCAAGAAGCTTCAGGTTCCTGGTTACGGTTGTTCGATCCATAATGGCCCATCTGGCCAACCTCGAAACAGTTGCCCTCCCGAAACCTCTCACTGTCATCAATAGTGCAAATTGTGTCGCCTTAAGTCCTGAAGGCCGGAAGAATTCATCATAGGTCTGTGAAATCAAGCGGCTTGCCTTCCGCAGATTTGCACATACACAGGCTTTCCCTATTTCAGCGCATTTACCACTATTTAAACTATCCATTTTATTTTTTTGAATGACTTCTTTAGCTTCAGATCGTTCCACAGCGACTATGACCTCCCTCAAGAGTTCAGATCTAGGGAAAAAATCTTTAGAATATGAGCATATACACCTATTTTTTTATTGTCAAACTTTTTTCTATACAAAACTAACATTTTTTAAAAAAATCCGCCTAACCCTCCCTCATTTCTTCGCTTCGCTCAGTCCCCGCAAGCGGGTCCCCGGGACATATCATTGGCAGAAATTCACTTCAACGCTGTTTTTCCAACAAAATAAAAAGGTTAGATCTGATTTTCAATTGATTGGTTTTTGATGAAGATAAGGAACGGATTTCTAAATACACCGCATCAAGGTTTTCCTTCCAGATTTCAGACGGGTGTGTATGTGCTCAGGCTTTTAAGCTTTTAAACTGTGAAATCGTTTTGGAATCAACGTTTTTCGTTATATGCAAAATTTACAAGTTGCAATAGCTATCTGCAATCAGGGCCAAGCGCGGGTCAGTCAAACATATCTCAGGTTTTCTGGCCGCCTGATAGCCTGTAGGCCTAACAACATATCTCAAGTGAACATGGTGAACAATCTATCTTATAAAATTACCTATAACCTCTAGCCTCGGGCCTTAAGCCTTCAAAGATCATGGTCTTTGAAATTCCTTGACTTTAACGGATAGTCTTATTAATATAAAATCAGAAAAAATAATTAATTCTAATCCGTATCAATCTAATATAAATTCAATTCAAATATCCATTTTCATCATAAGAAGGTGAGCGGATGGACCAGGAATCCTAAAAACCCCGGGCTTTAACAGAGACGGGGTTTTGTATTTTCTGTTTCCATGATAATTTTTACAAAACGGGAGTTTAAAGATGCCAGATGTTGTACCGATGGAAAGGATCACCAGTAAGATTTACGTTATCCGAGATACAAGGGTTTTGCTCGATAGAGATCTTGCTGAGCTTTATGGCGTCAAGACGAAAATATTAAAGCAATCAGTGCGGCGAAACATAACACGCTTTCCTGAAGATTTTATGTTTGAGCTTACAAAGGAAGAATTTGAAAATTGGAGGTCACAATTTGTGACCTCCAATCGTGATAAGATGGGTTTAAGATACCCGCCTATGGCGTTCACAGAGCAAGGCGTGGCCATGCTTTCAAGCGTTCTCAACAGCGACAGAGCCATCCAGGTGAATATTGCTATCATGAGGGCATTCACGCGGCTACGCCAGATGCTCTCCACACATGAAGAATTGAAAAGAAAAATCGAAGCAATGGAAAGGAAATACGATGGCCAATTCAGGGTCGTGTTCGAAGCCATAAAGCAGCTAATAGAGACTAAAGATAAGCCCCAGAGAAAGATAGGGTTTGAGATTAAAGAACCGAAAGCAAAGTACAAGAAGAAAAGGAGAAAGAACTAAGTTCCGGGTAACAGAATGGGGGTCACAACAATCAACAAATCGCTTTCGGAATGTCAAATGTTGAGATCTGGTTCCTAAACACCTATTAAATTTTATAAAATATCATGTATCGATTGCATTATCACAAGTCGTTTTGGAATCTACGCCCCCTTTTACGTAGGTTAGAGGAAATCAAGAATTGAGATATTGAATTATTGAAGAGCGCTTTCACATCTTGATTAGTGAATGGCCAATCGTTAGCAGGGTGTAAATTACCATAATTCACAAATCAAGATTTGACCCCAGGTTCACCAGGTTCACAAGGCATTCGGTGAACCTAGGGAACCAACTGACTCAGATACATCTAAGCTCGAAACCCTCTTTGATGATGAGCGTAAAAATCTTCTCAACCAGCTTATGATCCAGGTATTCAAGGATAAATTCATTGAATGGGAAAACAGGTCAGACATCCCTTCAGATGTGCGGAAACAGATCCAGGAATGGTTGGGGATGATTCGGAAATAACCTATAATCTTTGTTAATCTTTAGCCCCCTAATCGGATAAAGATGCTTGTCACCATTGCTCATCTCTATTTCAATTTTGGAATCTGGTCGAATGGTATTTTTACATTACTGTCCTCATAGAATCCATCCTTCTCAAAACAGTTAAGTATCGTTGTTGACCGTTTATCGCATCTTTTTATTAGATCATTTAGGATGCTGTCGCTTGATCCATCCCCTCTGCCATACATAAGCGTAAAGTTATTTGGCATGTAGAAGTCTTTGAATATAGCAGTTTGTTTCTTATTAAATGGAATATGGTTGTCTAAGTCATGGTCTGTCACTATTGCAAATCTTTTACGCCTATTATCAGGATTTCTATTGAAACGATTGATTATATTCATCCAGGCAAGTTTTTCTGGGTGCAGTGCTTTTGGGCAGTTGCGGAACAGCAAGAAGCCTGGCATCTGCATTGTTGCATTATATCCTGGCTTACCTGGAGCGGGTGCAAGTTTACAGTGGATAATGCCTGTTGCAGATATCTCTTCAGAATTTATAGTCTTTGTGTTTGTGTCAATCCCAATTATCAGATCAAAAGATGATAAGTGCCTCAGTAGGTCTTTTGCATCAGGGATCACTTTGTCCTGAATTCTACTGGTTATTTTTTCCTTTCCTGAATCACCTATGTAAATTGTCTGACTAAATGTAGTGTGGGCTTCAATCTGTCTGTCATCTTCAGTAAGCCCCATAAGTTGCATTTTTTCTTTATCATAGTAGAATCCTTTTACTGGTTCATTTGTTCCAACCATTACCATCTGTTTTCTCGGCTTCTTATTGATACAGCATTTCTTGTACTTCTTCCCACTACCACACGGGCAAGGAGCATTTCTTCCTATCTTTGCCATGACAACCTCTTTAGTCCTCTATGGTTGTAATTGTGGGCACATCTTATATTAAAGTCTTATATCAGTCAAAATAGAAACAGGTCTAATAAAGCCTATTTTGTTCTAATTCGGGATTGATTTTTCTTTCTGCGATCTCAATATATTTTGGATTGAGTTCTATTCCTGTAAATTTTCTGTTTAGCTTCAAGGCAACAAGGGCTGTGGTTCCACTTCTCATGAAAGGGTCAAGTACGATCCCATTGTCCGGTCAGCCCTCTGGGGTTCGCCTTTAGTTTAGTGTGATGGAGAGTATATATTAATATTTCGGAACTGTAGGATATAGATTGATACTAAGAAGAGTAAACTTTCATTGCTCAGATGGTGGATGGTGACAAATTCTTGATAAGCTCTCTGATATTTTCAATATGTTCTAACGTCCGTTCATGGCACTGTTGCAATGCGTCTGATAGGGTTTCAATTCTGTTCGGTTTAAAATAAATCATTAGTTTTATAGCATCGGTGTCGCCTGATATTGCGATATTTATCGACTCCCTGCCAGTCATCTTAGTGGGTCTCCAAAGTATATTTCTTAACTGGCGGAAACTCATCGCGTTATCTCCGACTTTGAATCCTTCATCAAATCCGCATTTGTTCTGTTCTTGCATCTTGTATTTGAATATCTCAAAAAGGAGGTTATCATAGTCAACGAATAATTTTGAGATATCGATTTCTGCCATGCTTGTAATAACTCTAGACTGGAAATTTATCGGCCGAACTAATCCTCTTCTCGTATTACATGCTTTTTCGGTTTGAACTTCAATCTGGAGCTCGTTTTCTATGCGCTTATATAATTTTATCAGATCCTCTGGTTCTAGTACTCTTGGTGTAATATCCTGTAGTTTAAGTGACCTGTAAAACTCCGACAAATCAGCCTTTATTTCTTCGCTATTTTCGGTTTTTTCAAAACAGAAATACAATTTATTTTCATCGGAGTCTTCAAATACTAAGTTAGTGAAATTGGAACTTGCTAATGCCATTGAATATTCGAACTGGGAATCATATCTGACTTCAAACACAATCGATTTCCTAAATGTCTCTTGTGCTTTAATAGAAATAATCTTAAATGTATCATCGGCACCTTTATCGACTGGTTGGCTATAGTTAAATGAAAATTGTATTCCTGTTTCCTGATGGATTAGAACAAGATCATCATCACTCTGCATTGCATATCCGTCTGGTATTGACAAAGCAGCAAAAAGCTCCTCAAAAACTTCACCATTAATCGACACATATGAAGTGTAAGGCTTGATACCTGAAACAATAACATCTTCAGTATCATGTATATAGACTGGAGCCATCAGAGGTGACGCAAGAAGTGTGACCCAGGCACCTTCCTCACTAGTATAACTTTCCAGTAGTTTAGAGCATAAGAATTTGCGAACATAATCATAGTCAACTTGGTTTGTCTTACTAATTACGTGAAATTCTAGAATTGAAAAAGGAGCAGTCATTAGGTCGTGTGGAGCCTTTATAGCACATGGCATAAACAGATTCGCAGCCGAAGCAAACCATTCGCGTGCAAATATTATTACATCCTCATTTTCGATTTTCCAACTTAGTCCTGATCGTTCAACTGTGAATTCTTGTTCTTTTATTTTTTCATTAAAACCTTCAATACAGTCTTTTAATTCGACAGGCTCTCTGTCAGGCATTTTTACAGGCAACGCCCTAAATGAAAATCTTTTGACTGAATGAAGTTGAGCCAGTCCAGAAAACCATCTATTCAGTATATTTTGATTGTTTCGGATCTCATCCCACAAATCCCTATCGTTCCAGACCTTAAGTTCAGGGAATCCTTCTCTGGAATACTCGCCATTTACATATGATGATTTGGCTGGAGTTGTCATATCCGCATTTGTGACTAATAATCCATTTTCATAGCAGAGCCGGCCAGTTGCAGCCCATAGCTCATCAAGGTCATGCCGATTAAGATTTGCCATGTGAGGATTCTCTGTATGTCGGCATTGTGTGAGATGCTTTTTACCATCAGATGTGATTGTGTGGATATCCCTGCTCTGATCACCTGGACCATCAGTTATGTCGCCACGAGTATGATTATGGTTCTGTATGAGGATCTGTTCAATGAGTTCCGGAAAGTCCTCAGCAGACAGTTGTGCCATCAAATCTGATATTGCATCTCGATTTGGCAGCAGGGATTTTGGTGGAGTTTCAGGCCTTTTGGGTGGATAGCCAGATTGAAGGACCATATCTTTTAGCTGCTCGTCGAAATCATAGTCGTGTTCTATATCATGATAATAAATTTTTGTAAGATGTTGAACAATTCTAAGTGCCCCCATTGCTAACCCTATTTATTGTGTATTCTCAAGAAAACTCTGAATTAATACCCATTGCTCCTTGTATCTTTCAAAATCAATAAGCCGATTCCGTACAATCTTGCCCCATTCATTGTTGGGGTCTCTTACTTGCATGATGTACGATATCGGAAAGATATAGAATTCAGGCTCTTTTATTCCTGTGTCGCCGTTCTTTCGCGGTATGGAATAGCCACGGTTCAGTGCAACAAAGACAACGAATTCACAGTTAAAGTTATTGATGATAAAACCGTCCCAGTTGGTCTGGTACCTGCTTTTCACCTGGATTCTGGCGGAGGTATTATTTTCAGCATTAGTTGCTATGAGGTCATAACCGGGAAAGTTTGTATAGGTCTTGAAGGCAGTGATCTTTTCAAGGAGCAACTTTCCAAGAACCAGAAACTCAGCCCCTTCCGACTCGAGCTTAGTGTCTTTGCGCGTTCGCTTCTTTAATGATGACATTTTTTATTATCGTTCCTGCCTTCTCCATCGCTTCACTATTTCTTTTACATCCACTTCATCTAAGCCTTCTTTCCATTGCAAATAAAAATCGATATCATCGCTGTTTGGCGGTGGATTAGCTTTATAGAACAAAAGTCTTGTTGGAATAGGAACGGCCTCGCCTAACGCTAAGCATTCGCCTCGACCGAGGCCTGCCAGTATATCAATCAGATTTCTTTCTGCTTCAGGAGCAAGACTACGGATGTAATTTTGATCGTCAGGATTTGTGATCCTTAGGCATAAGAATGTTCCGCATTGGGCCAGCACCGTTTCTGATACCTCGTGAGGACGTTGACTGACAACGCCGATTCCAACGCCATATTTACGACCTTCTTTCGCTATTCTTTCCATTGATTTTCTTGAGCCTTTAAATTGAGCTTCAGCAGAGCGTGGAATATAGATATGGGATTCTTCACATATAAGCAGGATAGGAAATTTTCTGAATTGAGGATTCCAATAATTGAATTCAAAGGCAAGCCTCCCTATCTGGGCTGCAACTGGAGGTCGAACATCGAACGGAACCGAACTTAGATCAATGATAGTCACTGAACTTTTGGGATCTCCCAACCCTACAAAATCCTGTAATAATTCAACAAGTGACTCTGACGAGTCTCTTCTTTTAGGTTTAAGCAGAAAATCATAACGGACGTCATTAAGGCGGCTATCCAACCGCATCAGAAAGTTGTCAAATTTGCCTGTAAGCGGACCATTAATCATATTACCGGACTTACCAAGGACCTGCCCATTCTTATCCTCTATAGCAGATCTTAATTTCATGATGTCAAAATATATAGGAGTATCCAGAGTTACTCGCTCAAGTTCAAGTTCTGGCCTTTCACCCTCCTGGTCTTTCAGTTGAATTAGAATCTCTCTAAATGCCGCAGTCTGGTTATGTGCACTGAAATCAGTTTGATCGATGAGTAAGTCACACAGTTCTGCATAGGTCATTAACCAATAAGGCATTTCCAGCTCTCTTGCATCAACATAACGATAGTTGCAGTTCTCGAAGGCAGAGCATTCTACACCGCTGTTGTCTTTCCAGCAATATTCACCATGTAAATCAAGAATGATAATATGCGCTTTAGGCATGACGCGTAAGGCTTGTTGAACCAAATTTGCGATAGTCCAGGATTTTCCAGATCCGGTCTGGCCAAGTACCGCAAAATGCCGGCCAAAAAGTGAAGTTGGATCGAGACAGACCGTAACAGATGGATTCGATGGAAGGATTCCAACATCATATCCTTTTGATTCGAACTTAACGAACATTTTTTTCAGATCATCCTGGCCAACGGCGTGCACCTCTGCTCCTGTCGTTGGATAGACGCTCACCCCTCTCTCAAATTCGCCTGTTTCGCTTAATCGTCCTATGGGAGTCAGCCAAATGGTTCTTTGAGCTAAAGGAGTGAGGTCTAACTCTTTGCTCGAAGAAGCCTGTTCTGAGCTTTCTAATTTTTCTATTTCAGACATTCTTGTCAACATGGTCAAGATCGATACATTTCCTTGTACAACTTTCACATATGATCCAATCTGGCCAATTAGAATATCCTCACGACCTATCGTAATCTTTGGTGACTCGCCTTGCTGAGAGCTATCTAATACGGCTACCATCCCGTCACCCCTAACATCAATAACCCTTCCTATCTTTGTTTCAGAAGTCGCAGTCATTTGTCATACCTCCTTGCATAGGTTCGCAAAATCCCAAAGACGGTCATGGCCATCACCTTCCTGGCCGAAGAGTGCGCAACGATCAGCTGTAACGATGACAACGTTTTCTTTGCATGCCCATATTTGAAAGCATTCATCAGTAAGTTCTTTGGCAAAGATTAATAATGTGAAGTCTCTTCTTGAAGTTGCGCTCTCAATTACATCGTTAACGTGTTGATCCCTCATTCCATATCCGATGCAGACTAAGCGGTTTAAAGGTCTTGGACCATGCACTAACCAGGCCCGAAACCTGGTCCACAGCGCAGAGTATGGTTGAGTTGTTGTTTCTGTGGCTTTACGATATTGTGGAGGAATCATAAGCCTTCGCCACATAGCTTCTTCTTTAAAGCTAAGGCTTACACGAATTGGGATATTATTCGCTGAAAACCAGCCGATTGATCCGTGAAGCTTATAAAAATGCAGAATGCCATTATTCCCACTTAAAATACGGCCTCTTCGGGAATTACTATATTTGCTTGGAATCAAATCAAAATTATTCTGGTCAAATGCTGCTTTATAAAAACCTGAGAAACCATCAATAATAGGTATTCGTTCCGTATCAGAGGCCAATTCTATTAGAGGATCATAATTCAATGTGAAGATGGGGACAAAGTTGTCATTACGGCGGGAAATTCGTTTAATAAATTCACAATGATTTGTAGTGGGAGGATCTATCTGGTAAAAAAGCTTTGCGATTGCGTCTATCACAAAATGTCTGTGTAGGGTAGGTTCTGGCCCGCCTGGATCGAGGAGGTCTAAAGCATGCTCTAACCCTTCTGTTCCATCCATATCAAGCTTGGATTGGATTTCATCTCGCTCCTGTTTTGGAATGTCATTTTTGATTCTATCCCAAATAGTTAAAGCCAATGGATAACCAGAACCGTCGAGATATGAAGCTCCTGCGCCGAGCAGGTATCCTACATTCCTGCTTTTAAGCTGAGAACGAACAGATTTCTCTAATTCTGCTGTATAATTGTCTTTGCTGCTCATAATGTGTCCAGAAGTAATACATTTTACGGCTTGCCGTAATTTTCTTCAACGTGTTATAGGGACGTTCGTGATATATTAACATTCTGACCTCATTCGTGGTTTCCATAAGCCAATGACTCAGCCCAGTACCATCTCGGATATCCTGCAAAAAAGAATATCATCATTTCATGAACGTCCCCATACTCCAGTTCGGAGTTCTTCTGTCCAAATAGTATATCAGGATCAATGAGTTCAATAAGTCTGGTAGGCTGGTGATAAGTGGCTTCGTATTCTACAGTCGTATTTGGGCAAAGCGCAAACAGATCTTTGATTCGAAATGTCATAGGGTTTGGAACCCGAGGAGGCTGGCCTTCGAGAGCGTCCAGAAGGACATGCCACACCCCTCGCGTTGTCGCGTAGATAGTCTCCTTCTCCATATAGACCAAAAAATCAGCACTAGGCTTCCAGCTTAGACCATGGCGATAACTTTCGGGCCTTTTATGAAAACGGGGTTGCCTTATCTCGCAGAGAACCTTAGCCAAATTCAGGAATGAGTAATAGTAAAGGAGTGGGGCTGTGTCTGTAGTCGCATGTTGTGCGGCATCATAGAACTTAGAAGCCTGGGTGATGTAGACTTTAATATTGGGAATTATCTCTTTCAGCGATTTCTGACTCTGGATTTTGTGAGTGCCGACCAGAATTGAGTGTGCCACTTCGGGAACACACAAATGTCTGATGGAACTCCAAATGATCTTTTCAGGGTCACCGAGAGTCCCTTGGTAGCTTTCTGCAGGAAGCATATGAAAACCCGCAGACTCCCCTTCGCAAGGATCTGGCAATGTCATAAGTCCACCCCCATCGATTTTATATGAAAATTCACCCAGCTCCTAACGGTCTGCATAACCTGCCGTGGATGCAGCGCAAGCACTCGAAATCCTCGTGGAATCTGGTTGCGTCTTTGGCGTTGCTGGCTTCGATGAACCAGTCTTCAGCGTGGTCTTCGGTGGTAACCCAGTATAGATACATATGACTTGCCTCCTTTCCGCTTAAGGGAGGTAATGGAGCCACGGTTTCTAATGCCGTGGTAACTGAGAAGATCCTGCCTAGATGTTACGGGGACCCGCCGCTTCAATGGAGCCACGGTTTCTAATGCCGTGGTAACTATTGCGATCCCTATAAGACCGATGGGCATTAATCGCTTCAATGGAGCCACGGTTTCTAATGCCGTGGTAACCTCCGGCGGAGTCCGTTGACCTCTGATACTAACCGCTTCAATGGAGCCACGGTTTCTAATGCCGTGGTAACTAAAATGACTACTGCATATTCACCCTTTGAATCGCTTCAATGGAGCCACGGTTTCTAATGCCGTGGTAACAATACAGCATGGGTAGGACAGAACTTAAAATACGCTTCAATGGAGCCACGGTTTCTAATGCCGTGGTAACGTCAAAGAGCAATCATCTCATGCTACTGCCAAGAATTGCCCCATACCGAAGTGGCAACCATAGCCCAACGCGATTGGACCCCAAACAGGCATTGGGAATGTAAGCCTGAATCCGTATCCCCCACCTGCCCAGGAGCCTCTGCCTCCCCTTCTGAATCTCGCGAACTTGTTCCAGAATAGTTTCTTGCCTCTGCTCTTGGTGTGAGGAAGCCATTCTATGTTCTCAGGCTCTGGTAGGCCACGCCCGGATATCTCGACTCTGAGCTGTTCTTCCGGGCCGTCAATCCAGGTACCGTCTGCACGTAACTTCGGCTCGCCACTCCTCCTGACCTTTGGGTGACGCATTAGAACAAACGGTGTGCGGGACTCCCAGATTCGGGACTCAGCCAGGATAGGGCTTAGGCCCTTAGTTGTATCAAGTCCTCCGAAATCCTCTAGCATTCCTGTTCCAACAAGCACCGGAAGCAGTCCAGGGCGTCCGCCATGCTGCCAGAGCTTTCTGAGTCTACCCATGGACACATGGTCCAGCTGACTAAAGCCCCTTGGGGCATATATGACCACGCTCTCTATACGGCCATCATTGTCGTCATCTATCGGGAGGAAGAATGCATGCTGGTGCCCATTGAGGGGCTGGCCGTCTTCTGATTTCCCTGAGAAAGTCTGCGACGGCAACCCGTCCGTCTCATGCCCTGATAGGCTCATAAGGGCCTTCCGCATATTGTCTGCTATGTAGAGCGCATCTACCAATCGCGGCCTCACATCTGCCTGCACTGATTCCGCTGCGAGTGCAAACCGCGCCACGGTTGGAGGGGGTTTCCTCCTGAGTTTCTTCCTGACTGGTCTGATGGTGAAACACTCCGCGGGCCTTGTATAATCCACCCACCGGCTTCCTGGAGGACGGTTCCAGCCACCCGCCCGGAGATCGCCAGTGTCTGCCATCATAGCATCCAAGATATCTCCTCCGATGGACGCCTCAAGTTTAGAGTTCTCATTAGGCGTTAGCTGAACCTCCCCGGGGTCTTTACCCTTATCCATAGCCTTACGTCGTTTCTCCTCCAAGAGTTTATTCCTGGATGACTCAAGCCATTCATCCCGCCAAATAGAGTAATCAGGTGAAGCCATAGGCGCGAGGAGGGACACATTCTCAACTCCGAAATCTAGACCTGCGCCATTAGCCGGGCTGGCGTTCGGCTCCTTTCTCAACTCGCTTACTATTCTCGCCTCCACCCAGGACTCGGCCCGCCCGAGGTAAGAGAGACTGGCGAGTAACTCCTCTAACAACTTATAACTGGTGTCATCCAGCTCAGTATTTGACCAGTGAACCTGTATCGGCTCGTTGGGATCAACAGCCACAAATGTATCTATCACCTTGTCGGTCTTGCCGTCTAGAGCGCTCCGGTACTTCGGCATGTAGTGACGGGTATGACCCATAGACGCCGGGGGCAGCCAGTATTGGGGTGGTTCCTGTGAGAGACTCTCGATTAACTGACGGGCCTGTTCTGGTGGATTCCGTGCATCCCATCCCAGCTTCCTGTATCCGACAGCCAGGAGAGCCCGCAAAATGCGCCAGGGTGATATGGGCCACTCCACAACCCCCTCATTAACATGTCTGTCCCATGGGGTAGCATGGAATCTTCCAGCTACGAAATTAAGTTCTAATGTCAGCATAATATACCTGCCTATTCATAGTTGACTTCAGTCACCGGGGGGTCAGCTAAGAGACCTTTACCAGCAACATCACTGATTAAACCCGGTAATTCATACTCCAATGCGCTGAGTTCCGGCACCTTGAATCCTTCAGGTTTCTTAACCACTAAATCGCCTTCCATCTCCAGATCACAGGCGGTACGTAGTCTTAAGCCGTCCCTCAAGAACTTAAGGATCTTGAATAGCGCCATCGCAGTGAGGAAGTACTGTACCTCCTGGCCCAGGCCGTAACCGCGTAACTGAGCCAGATCGAGATTGAAGAATGCGGTTATGCTCTCGGCTGTATACTCGTCTCTTGAAAATGGTACATGCCCAAAGCCTTTTGCGGTATCGCCCTGTGGGTCCACCTGATCAAACTTAACCCCTCCACTGGGCGCGACGGATATACCTCTGGCCTCTATGAATGCAGACAGGCTTCTTGGCACCTTGATCCTACCGCCAGCTAAATCCTTCTTGGCCAGGAATACACCGTGGAGCAGGGTATTCGCATCGTATTTAAGCAGTACAGATGCCACTAGCTTAAAGTCAACCGCACCTTTCACCCCACCACCTATCTCCTGTTTGAGCTTCTCGAAAAATGTCCTGTCGCTGCTCTCTAGGATGTAGGGACTGTTGATCCTGTGGGACTCCAGCAGTGAATTAGTAAGAACCTCACCGTCTTGTTTAACCAAGATATATGGTATGCCTCTTAATGGTTCAACCACATCCTTGGCCGTATCGTCCCAGCAGACAACCTCAAGCCTGTTGGCCATGGATTGGGCCGACTCCAACAAGCACATCTCTGTACCATCGGAGATGGTATATGTCGCAGCACCCAGATCTGGGAACCCGGTCGGTTGGAATCGTGTCCCCTGTAAAGGCTTAAGGTTGGCTTCCATAAGCAGTCTCGGCTCTCCTCTTAACTCTTCAAAACTCATCTCTCTCCCTCCTGTTTATTGTTGTGAAGGTCTCTTGAGGACCAGCCTGGCCAGGTGGAAGCTGTCAATATCCCTCAATGGTAACAGGATCGCGGCAGCTATTCTCCTGGCTATCTCGCTAGACGAGCTGAACTGGTCCGTCTTAGGGTATAGCCCCGACGCGCGTAGTCTGTGTGAGGCTAGTTTACATGCGGCACCTATTTGCCCTGTCCGAGCCCGGGCCAGAATCGCCGGGTTCAGAGGGACATCGACTCCTAAGTCATTCCAATTAAAACGCACCTGGCCGGGCATGTGGGCAAGTTTGAGTAAGGCATAAGCTGAAGGTATAGGCAGTTCATCAGTTCGGGATCGGCTCGGTATTGGTTGTGCCATCCGCCACTCCACAGCGTTCAAGCCCCATAGAAGTCCTTCCAGCTTGGCCTCATCAATACTGCCCTCAATAAATAGCCGAAGGTCTTCCAAGTCCGCAGGTTGTCTGCCTTTTATAGGGAGTTCTCCTAATTCACCACTCCTGAACTCCAAAAGCCTCCTGTCAAGGACTGCCAAGAGGTTGTCTATTAGGTCACCTCTTCCCCATACTACGGAGTTGTCATCCATCTTCTCCAACTTGAATGTAGGGTAGTACCTCTTGAGATCCAGTGGAATCATGTTGGCACGTAACGGTCCTAAACTGGGATCGTATATACTGGCCAGTGAGGCAGCGAGGCGAAACTCTGGGCTTCCGTCGTCAGACTGTATAAGCCACTCTGGCTTGAGGTGGGGCAGTGGTGAGAGTCTATTTGAATGAGTTGTCTGGGGGCTCTTGATCATCTGCCGTTCCGCTTCCCCTAGAGCTATGATAAGGCGTTGCCATTGGCTGGCTGTGGCATCCCTGCACACCCCGAGAATTGATGTCTCTATCCTTCTCAGGGCTCTCCCCAGACTTCCGGGTGATTTAGCGTCGAGGGCAACCCGTCTGAACCTTCTCAACCATTCATCTATATCGTCTATTAGATTAACTTCGGGCCTTTCCACTACGGGCCATCGGCCAAGAGGCGTCGCCAGGTATGCCTGACCGTTCCTCTCGATAAATCCCATCCGCTGGAAGCTGGATATACCCCGATCCACCCCAAGCGTAGCTATGGCCCTGACAAAGTCCACGCCGTCACGGCTGGGACGTCTCCCAACCTGCGAACGTCCTTCGGTAAACAGCATCCTTAGCTCGCCTAGGGTTGCCGGGCGTTGCCAGAGGGGTAACCATATCTCCGCCCGTGCCTTATCTTCAGGGGCCGCTGAGGCATAGCCTACCATGGAAGGCCGGACTGTGAAGGGGGCGCTCAATAATCCCGGCTCGGTTACCTGAAGTCTTTTGCTGACAGCCGCCCCAAATAGAAGTGCCCCTTCCATAAGCAGAATAAAATCCCACGGATTAAGAAGTGACTGCGCATCATACCCAGGACCAGCATTAGCCCCACCCGCATTACCTGGGAGGAACTGACCTATTGCTAGATCCTGTTGAAGGCTTGATGTAGGTAACGACCAGAGTGAGGCACGGCAAAGAGAGGCAGAGTCCTTCGTGGGCTGCCCTGTGACCGGATTAATCATCTCGGTAAGTCGCTGCATGAGATTGTTGGTGAACTCAAAATGACCATCAATACTCCCTGTGCCAAGTAAAGGGGGATACCTAACACCACCTGTTGTTAATACATAAGCTGAGTCAAGCCACTTAACAGTTTCATCTGAAAGCTGCCTTCTGCACTCAAGAAGCAGCTTGCCCTTAATGTCCTTCTGAGCTGTACCACTCGGGGGGCTGTTGATGTTCAGGTCTGACAAGATCTGTTCGCTGAGGGATATAGATTCGCTGTAATGTCTGAACCTAGGGTGGACGGAGTTCTTAATAGCCTCAATTCCGGTCTTACGATCATTGGGGTAGAATCCACTTCCACCATTCCAGGGTGCAATTATGGGTGTAGGGACGTATTCGTTGAGTAGGAACTCCACCAGTCCGTCACTATCAATGACTGATTTTAGGCAGAACACATTATTCTCCCACCAACCTCGGGCTTCCTGGTCTTTCTGCTCACTGACCAATCTCAGCAGTGCAAGAGATTTCAGATAACTTGCTAATGGTTCAGACCTACACCCTGTTAACTCTATGACGGTTCTGTCATCCATGATCCACGATCTCCGCGTTACTGCTTGCCCGCCAGTCCGCCACTCTCAACAGGCTCTCCAGATAGGCAAGCCTGAACGGCCCGTGTTCGCCTAGTAATCTCAAACACCTCTCAAGCCAGCTTGGGCCATATTCCTCAGATTCTCCCAGTTCCATGAGTTCTAGGGTAATAGTAACATCAGGTGCGATGACCTCACCACCGAGATCGACTGGAGGAAGCTGGTCCCAGTCCCATACGCCACGTGCGAATCGCCGCTCTTCAGGAGGAATCTTTTCCCCTGGCAGTGACCGTATTGAGACCCGAACCTTCCCGTGGTGAGCCGCCACTAAGTAGGCTGCCAGGTCGGGCTCGCCGTTGAGAATGAGTGCCAGGGCCGAAGCCAGTTCATGCCTGAAATAGGGCCGTTCATAGTGGTTTAAATAAGGCCCCTTAGCCCATAGTTTATTACCGGTCTCTTCATCTCCCAGGGCGTTCTGGAACACGAAATGAGCCTTGCCTCTGTCATGCCATCGAGCAGCCAGTAACAGATCATTCCTGGGGAGTCCGTCGTTATTGATTGAAGTCAGCATCCCTTCTAACTCCCTGACCACTGCGTTACTATGACTCGTGATGGTAAGATATTCGGTAGTCTTAGTGATAGGGTCATCACCGATGGCTTCTTCCGGCCTGTCCTGCCGCTGTTCTATTGGGTCTACCGGGTCGCTCGCAGATTTTCCAAGCCACCCTAAGTCAGGGTCATATCCCCCTTCATTAGAGTGGAACAGTAGAACCAACCCCGGTCGCAACCTTATCCAGTCAAACCGCTGCCAAGAGCTTTCAAGACTGTCCCAGATCCATGCGGTCTTATCTTGCATAAATTCTCGGATCTCGTATAGGGGTACTGGACACAGTTCGTCAGGTTCAGGCGCAGGTAAATCATCTGGTGGGCTGTCAGTCTCCCATGTACGCCAGAAGACTGATACATCCATGTTGTTCGCATCCCTAATGTATGGGGAGATATCCATGTCGTTTCCAGCCAGATCGGGGGTAGTGTCAAAGAGCTCCAGGATATCCTTGTTACGCACCACGGGGTGAATCTGGCCTGTACTCGGCACATCCAGTGACTTGAGACTGTGTGGGCCAACATCATTGAGTTGACGCAGGATGTCTCTACTTAGGTCAAGGTCCATACTCTCGTATGGCATTGCTAACTTGGGATCGGTTTGAACATCGACCCAGTATGCATGTGACTCCTCCAACTCACCATAGCGGTTAAGACGTCCAAACCTCTGCACAAGTGATGACCAGGGCGCGAGTTCTGTTATCAAGGTAGTCGCGGAGATATCCACTCCGGCCTCTATTGCCTGTGTGGCTACCAATATGTGATTAGGATTCCGTTCCCTAGACAGGTTCTCAAGAATTCTCACCAGACTACGCCTTTCATATGGTCGGAAGCGGGAATGTATCAGTGTGATATCAGGTGGGCTCCTCTTACCCTTAAACAGCTCTACCAATGTGGAGGCCACTTCCTGCCCCCTTCGTACCCGATTCATGATGACAATAGTAAGCCCCATCGAGTCCTGATGTTTTGTCCTTATCTCTGACGCTAAAGCTTCCGCGTAACCTTTCTGGCTCTTCTTGTCGAGGATTACCTTGCATTTATGCAGTATTTTATGGGCATGAAGGCGCTTGCCTACAACTGGGGTATCAATGTCATCACCCAACCCATGGCATATTGTATTCCAGTCCTTCCCCTTCAGTGGGGAGTCTATCGTGTCAAAATCCTCTCTGGTGAGAGTAGCGCTCATCCAGATCGATCTGGGCTGTCCATACGCCCCCATCTTCTCCCTGAAACCCTGAAGCTGTATAGTAGTAGGTAATCCCGGCCCCATGAGCTGAACTTCGTCCATGACCCAAAGGCTGTCGTTGTTAAGGAGTCCGAAGTGAATAGGCCAGCGGAAACGACTCATTGCATAGCCACGGTTCAGGGCGCGAGAGATGATCTGGTCTTGGGTGCCTATCAGTATACACGCCCGGTCCGGCCAATTGTCCCAGTCTCGGGCAATTTCTCCACCCATGAGAACAAAGACATTCGGTACTCTATGCTCAGGTATCAGGTCTGCGTTAACGAGGTTCTCAATCCACTGACGCGCATTAGAGGCTGTCTGCTCCACAAGAACCCGCATGGGCAGACAGTATACAAGGCGGCGGGGTGCATCAGCATGGAGTCGCTCACTGATACTCTCACCTCCAAACCGCCTCCATAACCAAGCAAGAACTACAGCCGCAGTCTTACCTAGACCTGTAGGTATATCGACCAGTTGAGGGAGAGTGGGACTCGATGCTAATAACTCTTGGTACGGATATGGATGGTACCCTGTTGCCTTGTAGAAGAAGTCTTTATAAGTGAGGTCAGTAGCCATTGTGCCTCCCCATGTTGTGTGAGAGTACTTAAAGGCTATTCTTGAAGTTTTCTAGTACTAAAAACTGTTTATATCAGACGGTTGTGACAGATACGGTCAAAATTAATCTGCCAATTTTATGAAGGATCTAAGACTCATCAGGACAGACTGCTTCTTAAAAATTTTAATCTAGTCGAAACTGGTTGATATGTCAATAGAAACAGAATCCAGAATATCTTAGCTAAATAAATCACCAGGCGAACCAGGCGCAAGGAACGTTTAAAATTGAAAGGCGGTTTATCTTCAAGTCTGTGGGCGTAATAATCAGGTATAACGGTTTCCTATATCGGGGGTTATGACATTTATCGGGAACGGTTTTCCCCTGACTATATTTGAATCCTAATAGGGGAGTATTTTATGGTTTTTTCAGGTACATCCTGGGTGTCAATATTTTCAGTTTGAATGGCAGGTTCTTTAATGGAAACGATTACACCGGTGTCTATTATTACCTTATCTTTTCTTTTCGTACGCTTTCCTCCTTACTGTTTTTACTGCCTTCTCAATATCCTGCATGGTCAATGATGACTTTTTAAAGGCTTGAGCAGCGACATTAAATGCCGCTTCGAGCCTTTCCTCCGGTGACAGGACAGCCAGGATATAATCTTCAGGGTCGATAATTTTGGCTGAAGTTTTCATGTTCAACACCTCTTTTTTATAAACCTACAGACATCATAACAAATGGTATTTTTACTCAAAATTAATAGTGCATATATTTTTAGTGTCCCTTTCCACCTTGAGGAACCGATGAAACACGGAAAAACAGGTTAAATTTCATACAACCGTTAAGCTTCAGAGACATGCTATTGATAAGATGGCAAAACTTTTCAGCGGCTTCTCTGTGTTTCTT
>Ga0180009_10003224_pt1 | contig 18654 bp, 21 predicted proteins | sample OS_PC_MetaG_FD_123537 | JGI IMG/M metagenome (GOLD analysis project Ga0180009, IMG submission 123537) | Groundwater microbial communities from the Aspo Hard Rock Laboratory (HRL) deep subsurface site, Sweden - OS_PC_MetaG | ecosystem: Environmental > Aquatic > Deep subsurface > Groundwater... | reverse complement strand
CTGAGAGGGCAGATACGAGAATTACAAAAGCAAATTGAGATTCTTCAATCCCGTCATAACCAGATGCCTAAGCGGATTGAAGTCAAAGATCTTGCCGGAGAGCCTATGGTCCGGTTATCGGGAGAGCGTAAGCACCTTACCAACTGCATAAAGATGGTTGCGTATCAGGCCGAGAGTGACCTGCTGGCGTTGGTGCGGCCTCATTATGCCCGAGCTGACCAGGAGGGACGAACATTGATAACCAGTGCACTTCAGTGTCCTGCAGACCTGGAGATTGGTAAAGACAAGTTGCGGGTGACCTTGATGTCGCTTAGTTCGAAACACCGCAGCAAAGTTATTGCAGCTATATGTGAGATGCTTAATCGGATGGAAGTGTGCTTCCCAGGCACTAAACTACAGATGTGTTTCGGGGTGCATCAAGGAGTGTCGTGAAGCTGAAAAGCGGACAAATTCTGGAGGGGGTATGTCAGGAGTTCTGAATTTAAACAAGAAGATTAAATTTTCTAAAGGCGGGATTGTAAGCAAAGTCATTGCCGAAGGAAAAGAATCAGAAATTTCTCTCTTCTGTATGGCCAGCGGAACCGTTATGTCCGAGCACACTTCCGGTCGGGAGGCAACGGTTCTGGTTCTAAAGGGGAAAGGCGTTTTTAATCTTGCCGGGAAAGAGATAGTGCTTGCGCCCGGGGTTCTTGTTTTCATGCCGGCCAAGACCAGGCACAGCCTGGCAGCCGAAGATAACCTGGCGTTTTTGTTGTATCTGGCGTAGATAACAGAAAATTGGTAGTGGGACAGGCGTCCCGCCTGTCAAATGTAGGGGTCGGATTCATTCAACCCTGCCAGAGGTTGCACCCTCTTCGTTTCTTCGGCGAATGGCAGGGACGAGTGTAATTCTCAACCCGCGGGTCGCATAAATGCGACCCCTACAAAAAGATTTATGGATATAAAAGCGGCGGAAAAGAGAATAGCGGAGTTAACCCGGGAGATAGTAGAACATAATTACCGGTATTACGTGGAAGACAATCCGGTTATCAGCGATATTGAGTATGACCGGTTGTTAAAGGAACTAAAAAACTTGGAAGAAGAATTTCCTAACCTTTGGCAGTTGGATTCGCCCACCCGGCGGGTCGGCGGCCAGCCGATTGAGGGTTTTGTGACGGTGCGCCATTTGCGGCCGATGTTCAGTCTGGAGAACGGTAATTCCGAGGAAGATGTTCGAGATTTTGACCAGCGCGTCCGTAAACTTCTGGAGGTTCCGCAGGTTGAATATACGGTGGAACTTAAGATTGACGGAGTCGCCTTATCCTTAATTTACCAGTCCGGACGGTTCCTCCGGGCGATTACCCGGGGTGACGGCGTTCAGGGAGATGACGTTACCGAAAATGTCAGAACGATATCGGTTATACCCCTGCAGATTGATTATACTGACCCGCTTGAAGTGCGCGGCGAGGCGTATCTGAGCCACGAGGAATTTGCGCGTATTAACCGTCAGCGGGAGAGTGAGGGAGAGCCGGCCTTTGTTAATCCTCGCAACGCCGCCGCCGGTTCGCTGAAACAGCTGGATTCCAGGGAAGTCGCCCGGCGTAAAATCCTCTTTTTTTCCTGGGCCGGTTTTTTATCTGAAGACCTGGACGAGCATCGGTTGGTCCTGGAATTTTTGCGCCAGCTCCGGTTTCCGATTAACCCGCACATTCGTACTTTTAAAGGCATAGACGCCGTTATTGAATACCGCAACTCCTGGCAGGAGAAGCGGCATACCCTTCCTTATGACACCGATGGCATGGTCATCAAGGTCAACCGTCTTGCCTGGCAGGATGCGGTTGGATTTACCTCCAAAAGCCCTCGCTGGGCTCTGGCTTACAAATTTCCCGCAGAGCAGGCCACGACCCAGATTAAGAATATCATTGTGCAGGTGGGAAGGCTTGGCACCATCACGCCGGTTGCCGAACTGGAGCCGGTTTTTCTCTCCGGCAGCACGGTCAGCCGCGCCTCGCTCCACAACCAGGACGAGATTAAGCGGCTGGGTGTAAAGATATTAGATAGGGTATTTGTAGAGAAGGCCGGCGAGATAATTCCTCAGGTGATAAAGGTTATTCCGGAATTAAGGACCGGAGAAGAGGTTGATTTTGTAATGCCGGAGAACTGCCCGGCCTGTGAAGGCCGTTTGCATCAGGCCGAGGGAGAGGTAGCGGTGCGCTGTACTAATATTCGTTGTCCGGCCCAGGTAAAGGAGCGGGTTCTTCATTTCGCCGGCCGGGATGCGATGGATATTGAAGGCCTGGGAGTAGAGATGGTTACGGTCCTGGTGGACAAGAGTTTGATTTCAGATTTCGGAGACCTCTATTCCCTGACTTACGAAAAATTAATTGAACTGGACCGGATGGCCAAAAAGTCAACCGAAAATCTCCTGGCCGCCATCAACAAAAGTAAAGAACGGGACCTGGTTAACCTTCTGTTTGGATTAGGCATCCGCCACGTTGGCGCCCGGGCCGCTGAAATTTTGGCGGAGAACTTCTCCACCCTGAAGGAATTGGAGCAGGCAAAGGCGGAGAATTTAACCGCCATCAGGGAAATCGGTCCGGCGCTGGCGGAAAGCATTACGGATTTTTTTCAGGATGCGGAAACCAGGAAAGTTATCGACAAACTGAAGATTGCCGGTGTCAATATGATTCAAAAGGAAAAAAAGGCGCCGGTCAGGAACCCTGTCTTTGCCGGAAAGAGCGTGGTGGTGACCGGAATCCTGGAAGGAATGGCCCGTTCCGAGGCGGAGAAACTGGTTAAGGAATTGGGCGGCCTGGTATCAAGTTCTGTATCCAAGAAGACCGATTACCTGGTCGTGGGTAAAGACCCTGGTTCCAAACTGGACAAGGCCAGGAATTTTGGCGTCAAGATTCTTACGGAAGAAGATTTTTTGAAAATGGTGGAAAAACAAAATTCCTCCCCCTTGAGGGGGGAGGTGTAGGTGGGGGTGGAATATGTTGAAAGTAAAAACGATAGCAGTGGGACCGCTGGGTACAAACTGTTACCTGGCGATAGACCCGGAGACCAATCAGGGTATTATCATTGACCCGGGCGCCGACAAAGAGAAGATATTGAGGGCGGTGAGCCGCAGCGGTGTGATATTTACGGCTGTAGTCAATACGCACGGCCATTTTGACCACATCGCCGCCGATATCGTTAAGACGGAGTTAGGTATTCCCCTTTTAATCCACAAACTGGAGATGCCCAGATTCAAGAATGGGATTGCCGATCAGATGATGCTGCTTGGTTTCGGTCCGGCCGAAGAGATGCCGGAGCCGGACCAATTTTTGAAGGAAGGCGACGAAATCAGGGTGGGAAATGAAAAACTCATCGTCTGGCATACGCCCGGTCACACGCCCGGCGGAATCTGTCTTTTAGGCAAAGGTCTGGTTTTCACCGGGGACACGCTTTTTTGCAAGGGCGTTGGCCGGACCGACCTGGAGGGTGGCAGTGATGAGGAGTTGAATAAATCTCTGGAGCGTCTTCTCCGCTTGTCCGGGGAGATGATTGTCTATCCGGGCCACGGACCGGTTTCCACCATAGAACACGAAAGACCCACGATTTAATTACATTATAATGTAGGGGTCGGAATTATCCGACCCGCGGGCTCGATGAATCGAGCCCCTACAATTACTACAAATGCCAACCACCAAAAATTCCGAGATTGAAAAATTCTCAGGTTATCTTTTGACCGAACGCGGCCTCAGCAAAAATACGGTTATGGCTTACCGCCGCGACCTGGACAAACTTTACGCATTTCTGGAAAAGAAGAAGATAAAAATTTCCGGCTTGACCTACCCCCTCTTCACTTCATTCCTGATGGAGATGCGCCGGACACTTTCGGCCGCCTCCTGCGCCCGGACGATGGCGGCGATCTCCACCTTCCTGAAGTTCCAACTCCAGGAAGGGGTTTTAAAAGAACATCCCTTGCCTGACCTGGAAAGTCCCAGGCTGGAGAAGAACCTGCCGGAGGTTCTGTCCGCCAAAGAGGTGGAAGCGCTCCTGTCTGCGTCTGACGACTCGCCCGCCGGAATCAGGGATAGGGCAATCCTGGAACTTCTCTACGCCACCGGAATGCGGGTCAGTGAACTGGCCGGTTTGAAGACCGAGGATGTAAATTTAGACGAAAATATACTGCGGGTGAAGGGCAAGGGGAACAAGGAGCGTCTTATTCCTTTTGGCGAACCGGCAGCTCAATCTGTGCGAAAATATCTTGACGTAGTGCGACCCTTTCAGGGTCGCCAACCAGTTCCAAGCCTGTTTTTAAGTCGCCAAAAAAAACCCCTGAGCCGGCAGTCAGTCTGGAAAGTTATTCGCAAGGCGGCCCTGACCGCCGGTTTGTCAAAAAATATTTATCCGCACATCCTGCGCCATTCATTTGCGACGCACCTTTTGGAAGCCGGCGCCGGTATCCGCATCGTCCAGGAATTGTTGGGTCACCAGAGTTTGGCCACCACCCAGATTTATACGCACCTGGACCGGAGCCGGCTCAAAGAAATACACACTAAATATCACCCAAGACCATAAAATAAAACTGTAGGGGTCGGATTCATCCGACCCGCGGGCTGAGTCCTATCAAGTCCGCCTCTCTCGCCTGAGGCGAGTGCGCCTTTGGAGCAGGCGGGCTCGATAAATCGAGCCCCTACATACTGCTATAATGCGAAAATTACTATTAATATCGCTCTTTTGGATTTTTCTGACATTACCGGCAGCAGCCGAGAGCTGGTACTTTGCCGTTGTCGGAGATACGCAGGGGCCGAGTCTTACCGAGCCGGTATCTCCCGTCTTTGATAAAGTAATTGAGAGGGTGAACGAACTTAAACCGGATTTCCTAGTCCACCTGGGCGATAAGGTTTACGGTTCCGGCAACCCGGAAATTTTAAAGAAACAATTTTTAATCTACCGGCAGAAGACCAAGGTACTTGCCCTGCCTCTTTATGAAGTTCCGGGAAACCATGACCTGCCGGCTAAAAATTGCTATCCGGTTTATCAGGAGGTTATTTCTCCGCAGCGTTACTATTCTTTTGACCACAAAGGCTATCATTTCGTGGTTTTGAGCAGTGAGGAGAAACCTGGAATGAACGGTGGTTTGGGTGAAGAGCAGTTGACCTGGCTGGAGGAAGATCTCAAGGACCATTCCGGTCAGCCCGTGTTTGCGTTTATCCACCGGCCCCTTTACCGGGGGGTAATCCACCCGTATGCTTTGACAGACGCCAAGGAACTGGAGCGGGTTTTACGGCGCCATAAAGTTAAGTACCTGTTTGCCGGTCACGAACATCGTTTTGGCATCAGCCATCAGGGCGGTATGGTTGAATATATCAGCGGCGGCGGCGGAGCGCCCCTGCTCAACTTTTCCGAAGAGAGCGGCGGTTTTTATCATTTTCTGCTGGTTAAGATTGAAAATGGTAAGCCGGAAGTTGATTTTGTTAAAATTGACTATCCCAAAACCTATCAGGATTTCGGCAACCTCTGGAAAGCTTACCAGCGCTTGAAAAAGTCTGAATAGTTGCCCAGGTTGTCGGGCTCTTTTAAACGTACACTAACGGCGCCGAGCAATCTCGGCAACTACAGCAACGACTATAGATTTTTTTTATTGAAGAATCCGCCTGATTTGGGTTGTTTGATAAAACGCGAAGTTGACTTGACAAAAGTATATTTTTTAGATATACTTATAACCTATGAGGGTATTATCTAAACCTATTGCTTTTGATTGGGACAAAGGCAACATTGAAAAAAATTTAACCAAACACAAGGTAACAAACAAAGAAGCAGAGGAGGTATTTAGTGGTGAGCCATTGTTTGTTTTTAAGGACGAGTCCCACTCTGTTGACGAAAAACGGTATATGCTGTGGGGAACAACCAGAGTTGGAAGAAAATTATCCATAATATTCACCGTTAGAGACAAAAAGGCGCGTGTGATATCAGCCAGAGATATGCATGCAAAAGAAAAGGGGGAATATGAGAAAAAAATTAAAGACGATACCGAAGTTTAAAAATGAGGACGAAGAAAGAACCTTTTGGTCAAAAGCCGATACTTCCAAGTATTTTGATTGGTCAAAAGCCGAACGAGTTATTTTCCCGAACCTGAAACCTACCACAGAATCTATTTCATTAAGAATGCCCGGGTATTTACTGGTAAGGATAAAGGAACTGGCGACAGCCAGAGATGTCCCTTACCAATCCTTAATTAAGATGTTTCTTTCAGATAAGGTAAAACAGGAATTGCGAAGGACTTGAATACGAGATCCTTCGCAACCACGGCTCAGGATGACATAGAACATTTAAGGAGACCAGATGGCTAAGATTAAAGGTGTAAAAGCGAGACAGATTCTGGACAGCCGCGGAAACCCCACGGTGGAAGCGGACCTTTTTCTGGAAAATGGTTTTTGGGGCCGGGCTGCGGTTCCTTCCGGCGCCTCCACCGGTAAGTTTGAGGCGGTGGAACTGCGCGACGGCGGAAAGAGATTTTTCGGTAAAGGTGTATTCAAAGCGGTTGAAAACGTAAACTTGGCAATCGCACCCAAAATCATCGGAAAAGAAGCGGATGACCAGGCCGGTATTGACCGGTTGATGATTGAACTTGACGGTACGCCCAACAAGGGCAACCTGGGCGCCAACAGCATCCTGGCGGTTTCCATGGCGCTGGCCCGGGCCGCAGCCGCCAGCCACAACCTGCCTCTGTACCGTTACCTGGGCGGCGCCGGCGCCAATATCCTGCCGGTTCCCCTGATGAACGTGATTAACGGCGGATTGCACGCGGACAATAATCTTGATATCCAGGAATTTATGATTGTGCCGAACGGCGCCCCGTCTTTTTCCGAAGGATACCGGATGGCTGCGGAGGTCTTTCAGACCCTGAAGAAAGTTCTGAAGGATAAGGGTTGTTCCACCTCGGTGGGTGACGAAGGCGGTTTCGCGCCCACGGTCAACAGTAACCGGGAAGGCATTGAGTTGATTCTGACTGCGATCCGGAAGGCCGGTTACAAGCCGGGCAAGGATATCTCTCTGGCACTGGACACGGCTGCCAGTTCCTTCTACGAAGACGGTTTTTATACCTTTGAGAAGAAGAAGGTCGGGTCCGATAAGATGGTTGCTTATTACCAGGAACTGGTTTCCGCCTATCCGATTATCTCCATTGAAGACGGTCTGGCCGAGGAGGACTGGGAGGGTTGGATAAAACTGACTGCCGTTTTAGGTAGCAAGATTCAGCTGATAGGCGATGATATTTTTGTCACAAACAAGACCCGGCTGGAGGAAGGTATTGCCAGGAAGGCCGCCAACTCCATTCTCATAAAACTGAACCAGATTGGTTCGGTGACCGAAACGCTCCTGACGATTGAAACCGCCCGGAAGGCGGGGTACACTTCGGTCATCAGCCATCGCAGCGGAGAGACCGAAGATATCTTTATCGCGGACCTGGCGGTCGCCACCGGCGCCGGACAGATTAAGACCGGTTCCCTCTCCCGGTCGGAACGGCTGGCAAAATATAACCAGTTGCTTCGGATTGAAGAAGAACTGGGCCCCGCCGCGCGTTACGCTAAACTGTAGCGCGAAGTTTCAGTCTCGCCACACGGGCGGGGGATGTAACCCCCCCTCGCCCCCCCTTGTCAGGGGGGATATAACCCCGCCCCTACAAAATACCTTGTTATTAAATGTAGGGGAGGGGCTGTGTCCCCTCCCGACGTTCAGCCGTCGTTTTTGTCAGTTGGATATACTCTTCCAGGCTGAGCGTTTCCGGGCGCCGGATAGGGTCAATTCCGCTTTCAGCCAGGATTTCTCCGGTGCGGATTTTACTGATGTCCAGGTATTTTGCCAACTGGTTGAGGATGGTTTTCCGGCGCTGGCCGAATACCGAATGGACCAATTTTGAAAACGCTTGGGCTTCGGCCGGCTCAAGCAGCGGTTTCAAGTGAGGGGAAATTCTTACCACGGCCGATTCCACCTTGGGCGGCGGCCGGAACGCGCCTTTTTTGATGATTTTCACCAGTTCCACCCGGGCCAGGATACCGACCGATAGGGTAAGTGCTCCGTATTCTCTGGTGTCCGGTTTTGCGGCCAGCCGCTCCGCCACCTCCCGCTGGATGGTCAGGACCATCGTCTCCATCCCGGGAATAAAATCCAGGAGCAGGAAGATCAGAGGTGTGGTAAGATAATAGGGAATGTTGGCAACCACCTTGAATTTTTCCAGTTTTTTTAGGCGTTCCGGACCTATCTTCAGGAAATCACCAACTACGATTTCCACGTTTGGGGCGGCGGAGAATCTTTCCCGGAGAGCGGGAATCAAGTCGGGGTCAATTTCAAAAGCGACTACTTTTTTGGCTCTTTTTGCCAGTTCTTCTGTCAGGATGCCGGTCCCGGCGCCAATTTCCACCACAATATCCGCGGGTTTGATGGCGGCAAATTCGGCAACCTGGACGCCAATCTCCGGCCGGGTTAAAAAGTGTTGTCCCCACCTCTTTTTCGGTCTCATAGGTTTAAATACAGATTGACATGAAACTTAATCTCTACCTGGCACGGTCCGGCGTCGCCTCTCGCCGGAAGTCTGCGGAACTGGTCAAGAGCGGCCGTGTGAGCGTGAACGGCGAAACAGTCCTAATTCCTTCCCGGGAAGTTGCCGGCCAGGACAAAGTAATTGTTGACGGAAAAAAGGCCGCTCCGGAAAGGTACGTTTATGTTGCCGTGAACAAACCAATCGGTTTCACCTGCACCCTGAAAGATCGGTTCGCCGAAAAGAAAGTGACAGACCTTGTGCCGCGCTCCCTGGGTCGGCTCTACCCGGTCGGCCGGCTGGACCGGGATTCCTCCGGCCTGATTATTCTTACCAACGACGGCGATTTCAGCCAGCGGCTGAGCCACCCCAGCTATGAAGCGGAAAAAGAATATCTGGTTATTGTTACCCCTCCGGTTAGCCGCAAAGAAGTCGCTGTCTTAAAAGCGGGAGTGCTTTGCGAAGAAGAAAAACTGAGCGCTTCCGAGGTGATAATTCTGAAGAAAGAGTCGGGAAAGAGTACGCTCCAGGTTATCCTGAAGGAAGGTAAAAAGCGTGAAATTCGCAGAATGTTCGGATGTCTCGGCCACCACGTATTAACCCTTAAGAGGGTGAGAATCGGAAACATAATGCTGGGTAAACTTGAGCTTGGAAAGCACCGCTTCCTTACCGAAAAAGAGATTACAACTTAAATTCCCCGGTATCAATCCATTCGGTTTTTAACAGACACCACCAGTCAATCGCCAGCCCCTGAAGCACGTATTCATAGGGAAGCCAGCCGCAGCCTTTTTCGCCCCATTCCTTGCCCCAGGAGTTTCGTAAGAGCAGTGCGCCGGTCGTTTGGGTTCCGTTGGGGTCTGCATTAGCTATCTTTATCTTGTCGTCATAGCCAACCGCGCAGACCGCGTGTCCGCCCAGAACTTTTTCACCTGGCTGCGGAAAAGGTATCTTGCCGTTGGTCGTTGCCTGGGATATGGAGTTGTAAACCGTGAATCCGAACATTGACGGAACCCCGGCGGCCAGGTATCCCTTGATTGTTTTTAAAAGGTCGGTTTTGGAAGCGCCGGGCGGGTCCAGCCGGAGGTATTGAATCGTCTGGTATGCCTGCGCAAAAGCATAGCAGAAAGCCGGCGGTTCCAGGTCAAAATCTTTTACGTTGTAGGGCCAATATTCTTCCGGCGGAACGCCGAAGAAGACCAAAGCCGCCATCGTTGTTCGCAAGAAAGCGCCGGTGTCCCCGTTCAGGCGCATCAGGTTTCGGGTGGTTTTGTAAAGAAAGAGCCGGGACGCGTCCACGTGTTTGCCGGAAGCCCTTTTCTGGAAGTATTCCACCACGCCTGCGCCGGCGTGGCTGGTGCAGGAACCTAAATCCTCCTGGTTCTCAACCGGAGAACACCAGGGTCGGAGGTCAGCGGAAGCAGGCAGGCTCTGGCGGTTAAGGTTTAAAAGGCCGGTTTTTTTAATCATCGGTTTGACCAGGTTGTGCTCCGGCGTGTAGTCTCTCAAGTCCGGATAATCCGGCAGCCAGCCCATACCCAAAATCTTATTTGTTTCCGCCATGTTATATTATCTCCTTCGTGGTGGTTTGTGTAGGGGCGGGGTTACATCCCCCCTGACAAGGGGGGGCGAGGGGGGGTTACATCTCCGCCCGCGGGAGGGGACATACTGCGTCCGCCGTAGCTTTAGCGAAGGTGGAGCCCCTCCCCTACATTTAAATGATACGCACGCGGCCCTGGCTTCATCCATAATCTGCAATAATGGCAAGTTCTCTGCGTCGGCCATACGCTTGATGTCGTCGTATTCCGGATTCACTTTGACAACTTTACCCTGGTAACGTCCAATCTTGACGGCTACCCGGTGGCCGCGCACCTTTACTTCCTTCATCTCCCGTTCCAGTATGATGCGGTTTGTTTCTCTCACCCTCACACCGAAGGTTGAGGTTTCCCGGAAGACAACCTCCAGCGCCTGGCCCAGATTTTCTCTTTTTGTGATGACTTCCAATTTTTGGCCAAGCCGGCTTTTTTTCATCAGGCCCGGCGTGAGTATAAAATCCAGGATGCCGGCTTTTTGCAGGTTTTGAAATACCTTCTCGTAGGCAAAGGCCGGCATATCGTCAAGGTTGGTCTCTATGACGAATACCCGGTCCTCTTTTGCGGCCGGAATAGTTTCACCCAGAAAGAAGGAGAGGATATTAGGCGCGGGTTCGTTCCGGCTGCCGGTTCCGTGACCAACAGACAAGAGATTAAAAGCCGGGGCCAGTTGAAAGGAGGTCAACTCTGTCAGAATGGCGGCTGCGGTAGGGGTGGTGCATTCCGGTTGGTCGGCATTTATCCTGACCGGAAGGTTTTTCAGGATAAGAGATGTCGCTGGCGCCGGAGAGCCGAGATTGAGAGTGGAGCAATAGACTTCTTCCACGCCCAGAAGGCGCAGGCCCACCACCGCGGCAACGATGTCAACGATGCTGTCTATTTCGCCGACCTGGTGAAAATGGTCCGGGAGCGTGCCGTGGACTTCTGTTTCCGCTGCGGCCAGGCGCTGGAAAATCGCCCGGATTTTTTTCTTATCCGGTGCGTCAAGGCCGCTCTTATTGATTAAGGAAACAATTTCCCGAAGCGAACGGCCGTGCTCCTTTTGGGAGAGTTCTACCAGAAACCGCCGGGCCGGTCGAGGGTGGCCAATTCCCGGGTCATTCCGCTCTTCAATCTTTTCCGAGATGCGGTATCCGGCCAGCGGAACTTTTTTAAGTTCCTTTTTGAAACTGGCGATAGGAAGGCCGGCGTCCAGCAGGCTGGCGACAATCATATCGCCGGACGCCCCACACCCGGCGTCAATATACCCGATTTTCATCAACGTTGTTCTTCTTCGAACTACTGTACTTTGTGGCTTACTGCGGACCGGCTTATCTTTACCTTGGTGCCGCTCGCGATTTCAAGCACGAAGGTTTCGGCCTTCACTTCCACAATCTTTCCGAAGAGGCCGCCCAACATTACAATCTCATCGCCGGATTTCAGGCTGTCAATCATTGCCTGCTGTTTTTTCTGTTTTCGCTGCTGGGGCAGAATCAACAGAAAATAGAAGATAACAAAAATCAAGATGAGCGGCATAAAACCCAAAAGGGCGCTTTGGGGTGCGGCCGGCGCCGGGCCCGCTCCTGCGATTGGCGTCTGCGTTTGTCCGAACGGCATATTTCCCTCCTTTAATGTAGTGCGACCCTTTCAGGGTCGCCTGTAGTTGCCGAGCTTGCTCGGCGTTTTGTCTTTTGTAGGGGAGGGGCTCATGTCCCCTCCCTCTTTTATTATTATATTCTTTTTCCTACTTCCGGCGCAAGAAACAATCATCCGGGATGTTGAGTTTTTTCCGCAATTCTTCGGTCTCTCTGATAAATCGTTTGGTTAGGGGGTCCCGGTATCCGCTGGCATTCAGGGATAGCGATTGTCCGGGAATGTTAAAAAATTCCCTCGTTTTTTTCCAGAACAGGTCCCGGGTATATTTGCCGAAAAAGGAAGACAGGGCGATTAAAAAAGAATTCTCTTCTCCGTCCTGAAGGTAGGTTATCGTTCCGACAGATTTACCGGCCTTGTTTAGTTTGTAAGCGGAATTATTCTTTTCTTCCCGGGTCGGTGTTACGGTACATTGCGGGCCAAAGAGCGCTGAAATATGTTCCTGGTAGTACCGGAGGCCGCCCACTTTACCCAGACAGGCGTGGAATTGACCGTCTGTTCCGTGCCGGCGTATGAGGTTCAGGCCGGCTTCCAGAACCAGGTCTGATTTATTCCGGCTTTTCAGGCCGGCGTTGAACAAGGATGGACAAAGGAGGAAACAGCGCGGTTTTTCCAGGGTAACACCTTTTTGCTGCGCCCTCTTTCTTAATTTTTCCGCGTTTTGCAGTATATGCCTGCGGCGTTCCGGATTCAGTTGCAGGCTAAGGTCATTTTTCCAGCAAAAACAAGATGGGTTATACGTTGTAGTTGAGGGGTCGATCACTACATTCAAGAATTGGTCTGCGGATTCCGGCAGAAAGCCAAAGCAAAGGTAAAAAAAGGCGAGCACGGTCTCTTCGGCTGCCAGTTCCTTTTTCCGGCTGGTATTGAAGACCATTTTACTATCTACGACGAGCAATCCTTTTGAATTTGAACCCGGGTCTTTTTTTATCCCGAGTAATCGCCACAAGTCGGGAACCGGCGCAAAACTCTCGCTTTGCAGTTTCAGCGAGGCGGAGGTGACTATTAGCGGTCCCAGGACAGGTCCGTATCCGTTCTCATCTATCCCGATCAGTCTCAATTTTGTTAATGTAGTAGGACAGGCGTCCCGCCTGTCATCTGTAGTTGCCGAGCTTGCTCGGCGCCGTTAATAATCTGTCATCCTGAGCCGTAGTTGCGAAGGATCTATCTTTTCAACGAGATTCTTCGTTTCACTCAGAATGACAAATGATGTTATCTGTTTTACGTAATTAGAAAAAGGCTGAAATTGGCCAGAAGGTTTGGAAAGAGATGGATGCGGCGTTCACCGGCAAGGTGATAATTGGCCAGCACCTTAATCTTCTTATCCCGGCAGAAGACCGAAAAATCTTCAATACTTAAAAAATGAAGGTTATGCGTGTCGTACCACTGGTGCGGCAGGGAACGGGTAACCGGGGCCCGGCCTAAAATACTGAATTGGAATCGCGCCCTCAAATTGCAGAAATTGGGGAAACCGACCAGGACCTGCCGGCCCACCCGCAGGGCTTCGGCGAGAATGGTGGCCGGGTGCCGAACTTCAGGCAGGCTGTCATTGAGGATAACGTAGTCAAAACTCTTATCCGGATATTCGGAAAGTCCCTGGTCCAGGTCACCGTGGAGGACATTAACGCCTTGCCGCAGGCATTCGGCGATGGCATTCTGGTCTATCTCGATGCCCTGGCCCCGGATGTGCCGTTTTTCAGCCAGGATACTTAAAAGCTCTCCCTTGCCGCAACCCAGGTCCAGCACCGTGGAGCCGTCCTTTATAATCTCCAGAATAATTTTATGGTCCGCTCTAATCTTTTCCATTTATGTCATTGCGAGCGCAGTTTGCGCGGCAATCCCGCCTTACGGCTTTTGCGCCGCCAGAAAGTTCCTTATTAAAAACGTCTCTTCCTCAAACTCTACCAAAAACGAATCGTGTCCGTAATTGGATTCAATTTCACAATAAGAAACTTCGGCGCCGTGACGTTTCAGGGCGCGCACAATCTCCTTGGAATTTGCCGGCGGATAGAGCCAGTCGGAACTGAAACTCAAGACCAGAAACCGGGTTTTTATCCCCCGGAATAAATCGGTTTTGTAATCGGTAATCAGGTCAAAGTAGTCCATCGCCTTGGTTATGTAAAGGTATGAATTGGCGTCAAAGCGCTGGACGAAACTATCGCCCCGGTAGCGCAGGTAGCCCTCAACTTCAAAATCCTGAGTGAAGGAGAAGCCGTATTTTTCCTTGCTTTTTAACCGCCGTCCGAACTTTTCCGCCATGGAGAATTCGCTCATATAGGTAATATGGCCGATCATCCTGGCTAAAGCAAGGCCTTTGGCCGGCACCTTTTTTCCGTAATAGTCGCCGTTGTTCCATTCCGGGTCGGACATAATCGCCTGCCGGCCGACTTCGTCAAAGGCGATCTGCTGGGCCGAATGACGCAAAGTAGCGGCAATCGGGATGGCGTGCCGCACCATTTCCGGATAAGCAGCGGCCCACTGGAGAACCTGCATTCCACCAATGGACCCGCCGGCGATTGCGTAAAGTTTTTCGATGCCCAGAAAATCAAGCAGCAGCTTCTGACAGTTGACCATATCTGCGATGGTGATAATCGGAAAGTTTAGTCCGTAGGGCTTGTTGGTTGCCGGGTCTATGGAAGAAGGTCCGGCGCTTCCCTGGCACCCGCCCAGAACGTTGGAACAGATTACATGATAAATATTAGTATCAAACGCTTTACCCGGTCCGACCATCGCGTCCCACCAGCCCGGTTTTGTTTCACCCTCATGGTATCCGGCCGCATGGCTGTCTCCGGATAAGGCGTGGAGGATAAGGATGGCGTTCGTGTGTTCCTTGTTTAAATGTCCGTAAGTTTCATAGGCAATCGTAATCGGCCCGAACTGCCGGCCATTTTCCAGCCGGAGGTCAGCCGGCGGCTGTGCCAGGGTAACCTGCCTGGTTTTTACAATCCCAACGCTCTTTTCCATTCTTTACATTATACCATAATCTAATTGTCGGCGGCTGCTTCGTTCGTGCGTTCGTGCGTTTGATTTAAAGAGGGACTAAAGTTTAAAATATATTACATATGACGCGAAAATCCAAATGGTCTGGGCCGTCGGGCGAGGTAGAAACGCTCATCAGAAAGATAGGTGAACTGGAGACGGGTTATCCGGTGATTGAAATGGAGCGCCTGATTGAAATTGGTGAACCAGCGGTCTTGCCGATTATTCGGGTTTTGGGTGGAGACAAAGACGCGCCGGAGCCTCCCGACGTATTACCTTTTTTGGTAATTTTGGGCGAAATTCGTTCTTCGGTCGCGAACGATCTTCTAACTAAGTTTATGCTGGATGTTGAGAATGACATCTCGGCGAATGCCGCCTGTGAAGCCCTGGCAAAAATCGGCGAACCAGCGCTGACGATATTGGAAAAGATTGTCACGGAAAATAAGAATACTTTGGCGCGGCTTTATGCGTATGGCGCGCTGGGGTATATGAAACACCCCCGGGCCCATGAAATTATTCGCTCGCAACTAACCCGGGATCCGGAACTATTGGATGTAATCGCCACCGCGCTTTCCGAATACGGCGACCGGAAAGACATAGCAGCGCTTTATTCCGTATATCGCAGCCAGCCGGACGGTATGTTTAACGCGGATATAGAAGAAGCGATCTATTTGATTGTCAACCCCGCACAATTGCGGCCGACCCCGGTTGAGGAGAATTGGCGGACCCGCTACCGAAGATTGCCCGTCCAGGGAGACACGCCTTCATTAAGCGTGTTGCAAATTGCCGTGATTCTCCGCAAGAATTTTGCGGGAAAACGGAGGTTGGCGATGAAAAAGATGCGGGAAATGCCAAAGAAGGAATTAGCGGAAATAATTTCTGACGAAAAACACAAAAACGAAGAAGACCGATACTGCCCCAACTGCGGTGAAAAGATTACCTATCCTACCGGCCTGCCGGTATGTTCTGAGATCGCATATAAAATAACCGCTATCCAGGAATCGATGCTTCAATCATATCTTGAGGCAGGCGTAAAGACCATTCCGGCGGCTCTGGATATGCTTGACAACGAGGCGGAGAAGGTCATTCGGCAAAGAGTTTGGTTTCGAAGAAAAAAAAGAGAGCGGAAAGAAGAAATAGGTATCAAGTATGCTACCTTGAACTTCTTTTTGGAACAGAAGGAATATCGGATAGAAAAGGTCTTGAAGCGGTTATCGGAAATACAGGAAAGATTGAAAGAGCCGAAAATAGGGGATCGCCGCGCCCTGGAAAAAGTTCATTCAGATTTAGGCCGGCTTATGAGGGACAAAAATTTTACATCAATAGACGAGGCGAATAAATACACCAAGGAGTTGCTGGGCAGTCACGGTAACCGGGTTCCGGCGGCGGCGCCAGGCAATGCGCTGGAATCGGCCCAGGATATAATGTATGAAGCATGGGACCAGAAAGACAAAAAAGAGCGCGTCAGGCTGGCCCGGAAGGCGTTGGCTGTTTCTCCGGATTGCGCGGATGCGTATGTTCTCTTGGCGGAAGAGTTTGCGGATAGCATCCCGGAGGCAAAAAAACTTTTCCAAAAAGGGGTAGAAGCTGGAGAACGGGCCCTGGGCCGGGAAGGGTTTGAAGAGCACACAGGCCATTTCTGGGGGGTTCTGGAAACACGGCCGTATATGCGGGCGCGGCTGGGTTTAGCCGAAACCTTATGGGAGATGGGCGAACGTGAAGAGGCGATTAAACACTATCGCGAGATGTTAAGACTCAATCCTAACGATAACCAGGGAATTCGTTATATCTTGGTCCATTCCCTTGCCTGGTTATCAAGGCATGACGAACTGGAAGATTTTTTGAATTCAAAAGAGTATCCGGATGACTGTGCGCCGGACTGGCTCTACACCAAAGCGCTGCTCCATTTTATCAAGACAGGGCCGTCTCCGGAAGCAAGCGCCCTCCTTGATAAAGCAAAAAAGATTAATCCCTATGTGCCTGACTATCTGACCGGTAGAAAAAAAATTCCCGATATCCTTCCGGATAGAATAAAAGTCGGCGGCGAAGACGAAGGCTATTGCTATGCCGAAAAGTTTCTGCCAATCTGGCGGAGAGCGCCCGGCGCGCTTGATTGGCTGAATGGCCGGACAGAAAGAGTGTTTTCTTTAGGCGGAGCCGACCGGAACTTACCCTGTCCTTGCGGTTCGGGAAAGAAATATAAGAAATGCTGCGGCAAAACAGTGCATTAGAATTAAGCCCTCCGGGGTGTTGACAACTGTAACCGAAAGGGTTACAATTGTAACCATAATGATTACAACGTCCAGAACAAGGGATTTATCTCTGGTCTTCTTCGGCAAGACCCGGCAGGCAGTTCTTTCTCTGCTTTATGGCCATGCGGATCAGGCCTTTTACCTGCGGGAAATCGTCCGTAACACAGGAGCCGGCCTGGGACCTGTCCAGCGGGAGGTAAAGCAACTTTCGGAGGTCGGTATCCTTAAACGCACGGTGCGGGGACATCAGGTCTATTACCAGGCCAATCTTTCTTCTCCGGTTTTTAGGGAACTTAAAGGATTGGTAACTAAGACCGCAGGGGTGGCAGATATTTTAAAAGACGCCCTGGCGCCGCTATCTGGCCGTATCAGGGCAGCGTTTATCTATGGTTCTGTTGTCCGTGGGGAGGAACGCAACGGAAGCGATGTGGATGTTCTGGTGGTGGGCAATGTCACTTTCGCCGAAGTTTCTTCGGTTTTGTCTGATGCCCAAAAGACACTTTCCAGAGAGATAAACCCCACCGTATATCCCATCAAAGAGTTCCAGGCAAAGTTGGTCAAAGGTCACCATTTCCTCAAATCTGTTATAGTCCAGGACAAGATTTTCCTGATTGGAGACGAAAATGAGCTTAAAAGATTGGTTAAGTAACAGCAAGAAAAGAAACATCGGTGGTTATGAACGGGCTGGATTGATATCCGACCAGGAAGCAGTCGAGATGTTGTCTTTGGCTGAAAACCTTCTTGATATGGTGGGAAAATGGTTTCGCGCCAGTCATCCGGAACTACTGACGAACAAATGAATATCTTTTTCACTGCGGACCATCATTTCAATCACAAGAGAATTATTGAGTACTGTTCCCGTCCCTTCAAGGACATTGATGAAATGAACGAGGCCCTGATTCAAAAGTGGAACAGCAAAGTCAAACTGGAAGACACTGTCTATCATTTAGGGGATTTTGCTTTTGGTCATATCGAAGACCAACTGAAGGTTTTGAAAAGATTGAACGGAAGCATAAATTTTATTCTTGGTTCTCACGATAAAAATCTGTCGGAAGCGGTAGAGGCATTCAATAAAGAACGCGGGATTGCTTCCCGCAAAATTATTGGGTCTATGACAACGGTATGTGTAGAAAAGACAGAAATTATCCTTTGCCATTATTCCATGCGAACCTGGCCCAAGTCTCATTATGGCACCTGGCACTTATTTGGTCATTCGCACGGTAAATTAGAAGGTTGGGGCAAGAGTTTTGACATCGGAGTTGACGTTTGGAATTTTGAGCCCTTGAGTTTCGATGAAGTAGAAAAAGGGATGGCCTCGCGACCGGATAATTTTAACTTGGTGCAGAGGGAGGTTTCCTAATGCATAGAAAATTTAACCAAATCTATCAATTCAAAATCACCTTGAAAGGTCTTGAACCCTTAATCTGGAGACAGATTCAGGTTCCAGAGGCCTATTCCTTCTGGGATTTACATGTTGCAATCCAAGACGCAATGGGCTGGCTGGGTTATCACCTTCATCTGTTTACGATGGTAAATCCTTTGACCGGCCGGAAAGTAGAAATAGGTATTCCGGATCACTACTGTCCAACTGTCAACTGAATAGTGTCAACTGTTTCGGGCTTTCAGGCTCTACAGGCATTTTGTAATTGTGTTGAGAAAGCAAGTCGTAGAGCGGTTCTTTCTCTAATTGGCAAAT
>Ga0180009_10003223_pt1 | contig 18659 bp, 14 predicted proteins | sample OS_PC_MetaG_FD_123537 | JGI IMG/M metagenome (GOLD analysis project Ga0180009, IMG submission 123537) | Groundwater microbial communities from the Aspo Hard Rock Laboratory (HRL) deep subsurface site, Sweden - OS_PC_MetaG | ecosystem: Environmental > Aquatic > Deep subsurface > Groundwater... | reverse complement strand
CACACACGTTAAAGGGCGCTGCTGCCAGGATTTTTGCAGAAGCAAGCCGGCAAAAGGCTTTTGAACTGGAGCAGTCTGCCAAAGAAATCGATTTTCAAAAAACTGTTGCAATTGGCAGGGAAACCCTCCTTGTTTTTGAAACCGTACTTCACCTTCTCAATACCCGGCCCAAAAAGCCGACATCATCAGAAAAAGGAAGATAAGACCATGCTCCATATCCCTGAAAAAAAGACCCCAATACTGATTGTGGATGATGACACAGGTTTTTTACTCACGATCAAGGAAGTACTTGTCAGTTCCGGCATGCCTGAACCCGCCCTTGTATCGGACAGCCGCCAGGTCATGTCCCTGATTGAAACCCATGGATTTAAATTTGTACTCCTGGACCTTCTCATGCCCCATTTATCCGGCCTCAAGCTTTTAGAGCAGATCAAAAAATCTTTTTATCATACAGAATGCGTCATTGTAACTGCCAGCAATGATATCGACTCTGCCGTATCTGCCATGAAAATCGGGGCCTATGATTATTTGACCAAACCCGTACGATATGAAAAGCTAATTATCCTGATAAAGCGAGCCCTGGAGCGGTACTGCCTTCGCCAGGGCCTTTCCTTGTTTGAACGCAAAAGCACGGTTTCCGATCTTGCCAACCCGGATGCATTCAAGGATATGGTAGCCCAGGACCCGGCCATGGCCCGGGTCCTGCACCAGGTGGAAATGGTGGCCCCCACTGATTATTCTGTCGTGATAACAGGTGAATCCGGGACAGGCAAGGAAATGCTGGCAAAAAAAATCCATACCCTAAGCAACCGTTCTGACGGTCCTTTTGTGGCGGTCAATATGGGTGCGGTAAGTGAAACCCTTTTTAAGGATGAATTGTTCGGCCACACGAAAGGGGCTTATACAGGCGCTCTGGCTGATAAAAAGGGATTTTTTGAATCTGCCGGTGGCGGAACCCTTTTTCTGGATGAAATTACAGACCTTGACATCTCTCTTCAAGGCGGTCTGCTAAGGGTCATACAGGAAAAAGAATTTTACAGGGTAGGATCAACCCGGACCGTTGATGTGGATACCAGAATTCTTGTTGCCACAAACAAAGATCTTTTAATTGAAATCAAAAAAGGCCGATTCCGGGCAGATCTTTTTCACCGGTTGAACATGTTTCATATTGATATCTTGCCGTTACGGGAGAGAAAAGAAGACATTCTGCCCCTGGCCCGGCTATTTTTAAATGAATATGCAACCGCCACGCACAAAGAAATCCAAACCCTGTCCAAAGAAATGGAAGATTATTTACTGAACCATGCGTTTGCAGGAAATGTCAGAGAGCTGAAAAACATGATTGCATCAGCAGTTCTTATGGAAAAGACCTCTGTTCTGTCAACCAGCTCAATTGAACCTGAGGCATTAAGGCAGAGCACTGCCTATCCCCCTGAAGACAGACGTCTCTGGTCATTGTCATGTCTTGAAGAACACCATATCCGCCAGGTACTTGAAACTGTGGGCGGCAATCGGACAAAAGCCGCCAAAATACTGGGGATCGGCAGAAAAACCCTCCAGCGAAAGCTAAAGGCACAGGCAGAGTTCCCTTCATGAATCGGGTTGTTTTGACCCATATGCGCCATTTTGACCCATCAGTAAAAAAAATCATATTGATACCCGATATTCCCGCCTATCTATCAAACTGAAAATAAAAACGGGTCATACTGACACGCCATCCCATGAACAATCTTAAGCCGGCTCAGGCCGGCTGATTCAAAATAATTACATAACATATTGATTTTAAACGTGATTTATTACAATCCAACCCCCTTGACCTTTCTGGCACGTTTTGTGAAAAGATGCAACCCGGAAGCGATTTTCCATTAGCGGGCGTAAAAGAAATTTAACCTAAAGGAGGTAGTATGCGAAAGATTGCTTGTTTAGTGACTGTAACATTTGTTTTAGCCATGATGTTCTCTACATCTGCTTTCAGTGCTAGAAAAACCATTATTAAAATTGGTATCAATGCGCCAATGACCGGTGACATTCCAAAAGTCGGTGAAGGGTCCAAATATGCTGCAATGCTATGGCTTGACGACATTGAAAAAGCCGGGGGCCTTGACGTCGGCGGTAAAAAGTATGAGGTTGAACTTGTTATTGAAGACAATGAGTCCAAAGCTGAATCCGCAGTAAAGGCAAACACGAAAATGATCACCCAGGATGATGTCCTTGCCATTATTGGTCCTCAATCTTCAAAGCAGGCTGTTCCGGCGGGCGAAGTTGCCAACAAATACAAGACAGTAATGATCAGCCCCTGGAGCACAAACCCCAACACCACCCTTGACAGACCCTATGTGTTTCGAGGGTGTTTTCTTGACCCGTTCCAGGGACCTGTTGTATCAAACTTTATTTCAGAAGAATTTGGATTTACCAAAGCCGCTGTTCTCTATGACGTTGCCTCTGACTATCCCAAAGGCCTGGCTGAAGTTTTTAAACAGGCATGGGAAAAAAAACATGGCCCAGGCTCTGTTACCGCCTATGAAAGCTTTACAACAAAAGACACTGATTTTTCTTCCCAATTGACCAAAATCGTTAAATCCGGTGCCCAGGTTCTTTTTACCCCCCAATACTACAATGAAGTTCCGCTAATCGTTCGGCAGGCCAAAGATCTTGGATGGAAAGGTCCGATTGTGGGATCCGACTCCTGGGGATCTGCCGAAACCATAGAGCTTTGCGGTGAAGCATGTTTTGGACAGTTCTTTTCATCCCACTATGCTGCAGCCGGTGCAAAAGGTGCCACAAAAGCCTTTATCGACAGGTATACAAAAACTTACGGCTATGTACCCGATGATGTTGCAGCCCTGACATGGGATGCGCTCCGCCTTGCCCAGCAGGCAATCCAGGACTATGGAAATATTACCGGAAAAATTGAAAAAGACAGGGAAGGTGTCAGAAATGCCCTTGCAAAAATCAAAAACTTTGCCGGCATCACTGGAAACATGACCTTTACCGAAGAAGGTGATCCCATCAAATGTGCTGTAATTGTAAAAATCAATAACAATGGTGAATATGAATTTTATAAATCCAGTTGCCCCTAACCGGTCAAAGGGTATTATTTAATGAATAATATGGCTGCTGCACATCTTGTGCAGCAGCCCATACGTCTACTAACAAAACAGGAGTTGGTGAATGGAAGCTTTAACGGATTTTGTACAATTTATTATTCAAAACCTGATTAATGCACTCCAAAGAGGAAGTTTCTACGCTGTAATTTCTATTGGCTATTCTATGGTATACGGTGTTTTAATGCTGTTTAACTTTGCCCATGGTGATATTTTTATGGTGGGCACCTATATCGGCTTTGGAATCGCAACCCTTTTTCTTGCATTATTTTCAGGTTTTTTACCCGGACCCCTTATTTTCGTCGCCACGGTTGTTGTCACCATGTTTCTTGCATCCTGGATCGGCGTTTTTGTTGAAGTGGCAGGATACAGGCCCTTAAGATCCGCTCCCCGTGCCTCTGCAGCCATTACCGGCCTGATGATCGGCATTATTTTTGAAACCGGTATTTTAATCCTGCTGGGGGCAAAAAGGTTAAGTTTTCCCCCATTGATGGAATCAATTGCCTACAATATCGGCGGGGTCTATTTTACAAATGTTAAAGTGATGATCATTATCCTGTCACTTCTTTTAATGCTTGCCCTTCATGCCTTTATTCAGAAAACAAAATGGGGAATGGCCATGAGGGCAATGTCTTATGATTTTCTTGCTGTTCCATTGATGGGGGTTTCCATCAACACCATTGCCCCCTTGACCTTTGCCGTGGGAGCAGGTCTTGCTGCAGTTGCAGGGATTCTCTATGGCCAGGCCTACCCGATACTGGACCCCTACATGGGGGTTATTATTGGATGGAAGGCGTTTGTTGCAGCCATTCTGGGTGGACGGGGCTCCATAAAAGGGGCCGCACTTGCCGGATACCTTTTGGGATTTATCGAAATATTTGTTGCCACGATTTTCCCGTCAACCTTAAGGGACTTAATCGCTTATTCCATTATTCTTCTCATTCTGACTTACAGACCGAGGGGCTTTTTTGGAATGGAACACAGCACCAAATTAAGGCTTTAATTCTTTAACTGATATATACAGGAAAAGTTACATGGAAATAGCAAGAAAATTTAAAAATATGTTTTCCACAGTGCCGATGCTGGGATGGCTTTTGGGAATACTTGCAGCAGTTTTAATTGAGTATTTCTGGGGGTACGATTATATCTCTTACTATCTGGGATTGCCCAAAATACCGGTTTTATTCGGCGCGCTGATTATGCTGAAAGATCCGTTGATGATACCCGGGGTGATGGGTTATGACATCATCGTATTTGTGATCCCGGTTCTTTTAATTGCAAAAACAACCCAATTTATCACCAATCCTGCGGCTGCCCTGCTTGAAAAAATGCCGCTATGGCTGTCTGCCGTTCTTCATCTGACTTTTTTCTACGGCGTCCTTCATTTATGGGCAGGAATCAATGATTACAGGGTGCTCGTGGTTAAGTTGACCCTGATCTCCATCATTTTAACCATCAGTATAAATGTTATCAATGGATACCAGGGGGAATTTTCCTGTTCACATCCAGGATTCATGGCGCTGGGTGCCTATGTATCCTCCATCATCACCCTTTATTTTTTTGTAGATGATAAAACCTTTGGCCCTGCTGTTTTACCCCCGGCCTTCGGCCCCTTTCTCTTTCCCTTTGCCCTGATAGCAGGCGGGGTTGCAGCCGCATTGGGGTCGCTGTTGGTGGCAATTCCCTCTTTTCGGACCCGGGGGGATTATCTGGCCATTATATCCCTTGCTTTCATGTTTATCATAAAGAGTGCAGTGGAAAATCTTGATTTTATCGGCGGTGCCAGGGGAATGGGAGGACAGCCCGACTATGCGCCCCTGCCCATTATTTTTGTCTGGACTGTTTTATGTATCTGGGTGATTCACAATTTTGTCACCTCCATCATGGGAAAAGCCTTGAATGCTGTCAGGGATGATGAGGCAGCCTCGGAATCCATGACCGTAAAAACCCGGAAAACCAAAATGACAGCCTTTACCTTCGGTGCCTTCTGGGCCGGGATTGCCGGTGGATTATTCGCCCATGTCCTGGCCTATATCAACCCCGGCATGTTCAGCATTAACCGTCTTGCCGAGATTCTTGCCATGGTTTATTTCGGCGGACTCAACTCCATTGTCGGTTCCATTGTCGGAGCTGTGAGTATCAATATTCTGGGTGAAGCCTTAAGACCGCTTGAACTCTTTAAATGGATCATTATTCCTTTAATTTTAATATTTGTCATGATTTTCCGCCCCTATGGACTGATTTCCTTTAAAGAGATCAATGCCAAAAGACTGTTACGGTCTAAACACAAAAGAGAACAAGGAGTCTAAGATGTCAGCATTGCTCAGCGTAAACAATATGACACATTATTTTGGGGGGCTTCGAGCGGTTAATCAGTATAATTTAAATATCGAACCCCAGCAGATTACAGGGCTTATCGGGCCCAACGGTGCCGGAAAAACTACGGTATTCAACCTGATTACAGGCGTTTATACACCGACCGAAGGCACGATTGCCCTTGAGAATAAAAATATCAAAGGGCTTGAAACCAATGAAATTGCTGCCAGAGGATTGGGCAGGACATTTCAGAACCTGGCGCTGTGGCGCCACATGAATGTGCTGGACCATATCAAAATGGCCCATTATTCACAGCTGTCATATGGATTGATCGGATCATTTTTCAACACAAAAAAATGCCGTGACCAGGAAACAAAAGTTCAAGAAAATTCCTATCGCCTGCTTGAATTGTTTGATATCAAGCAGCATGCCGATCAACTGGTGACAAACCTGCCCTATGGCGCCCAGAGAAGAGTTGAAATGGCAAGGGCCATGGCGACCAACCCGAAAATTTTATTCATAGACGAACCCACGGCAGGCATGACCCCGGATGAACTGGTTCAAATGATTAAAATTATCCGACAGGTCCACCAGGATTTCAAGGTTGCCATTTTTTTGATCGAGCACAGGATGAAATTTGTGATGGAACTTTGCCAGTACATTCAAACACTGGTGTTTGGTGAAGTGATCGCAGAAGGGCCGCCAGAAGAAATACAGAACAATCCTGAAGTGATTGAAGCTTACCTTGGCAAGGAGGATCTAACCTGATGCAGCTAACTATAAAAGACTTAAATGTTTCCTATGGAAATATAAAAGCACTTCACGGGATTGATTTCTCAGTTGAAGCCGGTGAAATCTTAACCATTATCGGTGCCAACGGTGCCGGGAAAAGTACAACCTTAAGGGCTATTTCCAGAATGGTGCCGGCAGAACCCGGATCTGTTCTGGAATTTGAAGGTAAAGATGTCCTTAAATACACTGCAGATAAAGTTGTCTCAAAACTGGGGATCTCCCATGTACCTGAGGGCAGGAGAATTTTTGGCAATCTTACGGTTACGGAAAATCTCATCCTTGCCTGTTTTGCCAGAAAAGATACGGATCAGATCAACAAGGATAAACGATGGGTTTTTGATTTGTTCCCCAGACTTGAAGAGAGAAAAGACCAGCTTGCAGGAACGCTTTCAGGCGGGGAACAGCAAATGCTTGCCGTTGGAAGAGGTTACATGAGCGCCCGAAAAATCATGCTCCTGGATGAACCCTCTATGGGGCTTGCACCGCTTCTTATGCTTGAAATGTTTGATGCGCTAAAGGAAATCAACAAGCTGGGTACCACTATTTTGCTGGTTGAACAGAATGCAAGGCTTGCACTGAAATTCGCCCAAAGAGGGTATGTCATTGAAAACGGTTCTCTTGTCCTTGAAGGGCCTGCAGATGATCTGCTCAATAACCCGGATGTAAAGAAAGCCTATCTGGGTGCATGACAAATACCATGCTTCCAGTTAAAAGCAATTTTTCCTCCAGAACAACCGTTCATGTGGACCTGGATGCTGTTGCGCATAATATCCGGGCATTGAAACAAAGATGCCGGCCCGGCACAGGGCTTATGGCAGTGGTCAAGGCCAATGCATATGGCCACGGGGCGGTGAATGTTTCGCGCACAGCATTGGAGAACGGGGCTTGTTTTCTCGCAGTTGCAAGATTTTTTGAAGCAGTTACCCTGCGTGAAGCCGGCATCACATCACCCATCCTTATTTTTGGAGATATGATGCCGGCTGATATCCCCTGGCTTGCGCACCAGGATGTCAGGATAAGCCTCTCCTGTCTTGAAACGGCAAAGGCTGTTTCAAGGGCAGCACTTGACAATAACCTTGTTGTCAAGGCACATATCAAGGTCGATACGGGAATGGGCCGGCTGGGTTTCATGTCTGAGCCAAAAAAAATCTTAACCGACATGATTCGCATTATGGCCCTGGACGGCCTGTACGTTGAAGGGGTCTATACCCATCTTGCCAATGCCGATGCAAAGGATAAGACCCATGCCATGGAGCAGATTAAAAGTTTCAACATCCTGCTTGATCTGCTTTCCTCGCGCAACGCCAAACCAAAGATTTGCCATGCAGCCAACAGTGCGGCTTTAATTGAACTTCCCAAAACCCATTACAATATGGTGCGGGCAGGGATCAGTCTTTACGGATTGTGGCCTTCCAATGAGGTGGACCACACAGTGATCAACTTGAAACCAGCCATGTCCATCAGATCAAAAATCATTCACTTAAAGTTGGTACCAGAAAATTTCAAGGTAAGTTACGGCAGTACTTATGAGACACTGCACCCGACAAAAATTGCCACAGTGCCCATAGGATATGCAGACGGTTACAGCCGACAGCTGTCCTCAAAAGGCCACATGCTGGTTCAAGGAATCAAAGCCCCTGTTGCAGGACGGGTCTGCATGGATTTTACCATGATTGACGTCGGCTATATCCCAGGTGCAGCCATGGGGGATGATGTGGTAATTATGGGAGAACAGGGAAATGAAAAAATTACATCCGATGATATTGCTGTTCAGGCCGGTACAATCAATTATGAAGTGGTAGCGGCCCTGACAGGAAGGATGCCCATTGAATACAGTTATGGCAACAAAAAGAAATCATGAAACTCAAAAGTCCTTGAAATTCCCTCCCCCAAGTGCAATATACCAATAACAAACTCAGTTCCACATTCGTCATAACCTGAAAAAGGAGATCTTCGTGTATCTATCTGAAGAAAAACGTGCCGAGATCCGGCAGTGTATTGAAAATCAGCGTTCTAATTCAGTGGTCAATTCATCGGGAAATAATGGGGATTTTATCAAAGGATTTCATGATACAGATGATGTCAGGAAAGTCTCACAGATTTTATTTGACGCCAGGGATGGAAAAGAAATTTTTACACCGTTTTGAATTGAAAAGGTCAACCTGTCATGACATATAATTTTGATCCGGATAAATGGTATGACAACGAATTGTTTCTAATTCAATCACGATTAAAAAATGGTGAAATAACACAGGATGAATATGATGAAGCAGTTGAGATCCTGGATAAAAAACTTGAAGACATGTGGAAGAGATTGGTTGGGACTTATCAGATAACAACTGATAATTTAGAAAAGACATACCATTAAAATGAAAATCAGTTTTATGTTTTTAACCTTTGTTTATAGTATTATACGGCCATGATGAACTTGGTGAAATTTTGTCAAAGAAGGAACTGTTGGAAACGGATGAACGAATTTTGACATGGCTTTTCGGTTATGTATCTCATCTTATTGCTGACGAAACCATTCACCCCATTGTCGAAGCCATCGTCGGCCCTTACAAGGACAATTCAACAAAGCATCGAATAGGTGAGATGACACAGGATTCCCTGGTTTATTCTTCAGATAAGCAGAACCTTTGGATATAAAAAAATGAGAGGTATTTTAATGAACACCCCAAAAAAAAGTATCACCATCTTGTTTGTTTGTTTTATGATATTGGTGTGCGGCAGCAGTTCTCCGGCTCAGGCAGATATTCAACAATACCGGCAGGACTTGAAACAATCGGTTAAAACCCTGCCCGAACATTCCATCGTTTTGCAGGACAAACTGCTGGATGCAGGACAACAGTTTGAGACGGTCGGTATTTTCTCCGAAGCCAGACGGGTTTATCAATACCTTGATCTTATATGGGAAAAGCATCCACCGGCTGACAATACACGACATCAACTGTTAAAAAAGAAGATTGCATCTCTGAAGAATAAACAGGACACTCCCCTGGCTGGTGCCCTGACCCTCGTCGAAGAAGATGCTTTGGGCCTTTATCAAGACGTCTTTCACCCCGGTCAGCAACTTGAGTGTCGTATCACCCAGAAAAAAAAAGGCGGCGTATGGCTGCACCTTACCCCCCTTGACCCATCTTCAGACGAAAAAGAAAAAAAACGTCAGGATAGCTTACCGATTCTTTTTCCAGCCCCCGCACTGGACAATAATCTTCAGATTCAACTACCCGAAGTACCGGCAGAATATATCCTTAATGTCTATGACAGCAACGGCCTTTTTTTAACCCAAAAAAAAATCACCATACAAAAACCGGTTGAATGGGCGGGAAAACTCAAGGTAGAGACCCGGGGATATCCAGGTCTGGGGAGTACGGCCCTGGCACCGGGAGCTGAATTTAATGGGGTTGTCCACAACACTCAGGAATGGCTTGCTGGTGTAAAAGGAAAACGTCCCTGGGTAGGCTTGTTCAAAAAAGATGCCCCTGATGACTCTAAAAAGCATATAACATACTGGTATATAAAACAAAAAACAGAATTTACCCGGATAACGTATCGAATAAAGGAGCCTGGAAAATATCAGTTGCGCATCTTCAGCGAGGACAGCAGCGACAGGCAGCTTTTGCTCAAGGTTGACCTTGTGGTTGGTGATCCGCAGCCGGTAGCACTGGTAAAGGAATTCAGCAGATCTGGTTCGCCCCTGGTATTTGATAAAAAACAGAAAATTGAAATTGCAGGCAAAGGATTTGGGCTTGATGCGGCAAAAAATCCGGATTCCTATTGTCTTGTGGTACCGTCATGGTTTGTGCCCCAGGACATCAGGCATGGGTTAAACCATGCCCTTTCAATGAACAAAAACTTTTCCGGCAAATCAAACCTGACAATGACCCTGCCCGAGACAGGGGGCAGTTATGATATTCTCTATTACCCCCATTGGCGTGCCCTTAAATCACAGGTTTCTGAAAAAAAACTGGCCGTGGTGCAAGTTAAAGGCAACGATACAGTAAAGCTTGTTCTGCCCGAGACATCCTTTCTGCCGGGATCAAATATCCGGGCAGGCATTCATGTAGGCGCTGATGCAAGTCGCCTGAATGCCTATATTTTGAATCGCGATTATTTGCAGATGACGACATATAAAGCCGGATATGTCAGGAACAAACAATCCGCTGTCAGCCTGGATGCTACCCGGTATGCTGATGGAAGCGGCTGGTTTGATATCACCGCCCCCTTAATTCCCGGACAATACTTTCTTGCGGTCTACAATCAAAGCCAATTATGCGCAGCCCGCCCTTTGTCTATTGTCCCGAAAACACAGGCCGGAGCCCTTATCCAGGTGGCACAGGCGCCGTACCAGACAAAAGAATCGTTTAATTTTAAGACATTTCCACCAGCTGCCGGGATTCCGGAATACGGATTTGTTCGGTTCATGAAAGACGATAAAGAGGTGTTGAAAAAAAATCTTTACCAGCAGTATATGGATTATCCGGTCAGTGTTACGGCTCCCAAAGAAGCCGGCACTTACCAGATTCTCTTTTATAATAAGGGCAAAGATGAACCTATGGCTCAGACAAGCGTCACCTTTTATGAAAAAGCAGATATGCCCCGGCCTGATGCTGATCCTGACGACTCTTCCATAAGCCCTGAGGCAATTGCCGCCTTTGGACAGAAGACCCTGCTCGAAGATGCAGACTTTGCCGAGTTTAATCTGTTTGCCGACCGGTTTGTGCCCAAACAGGAGATATTGATCAATTATTCACTCCCTGAAACCGTGACCGCCTGCCTTGTTCTGCTCCCCAAAGGAGATGCGCCCGCCTCTCTGGCCATGGCCCTCAAACAGGCCCTGACCGTGAAAGAACTTGATTTTCACAAGGACATTATCACCCTGACGGCTCCGGAACCCGGCAGTTACGTTCTTTATGCCTACGATACCCTGCAATGGACCAAGGCCGGACCACCCAGCCTTATCACCCAGATGGAATTCACGGTGGAAGATGTTTTACATACAACAATAACAACACCTGAATCTGCCTTTTCCAAAGGAAATCTTGTACTCACGGCAACCACTAATCCTGAGCCTGGATTTTCACAAGAATTTAAAACAGTGTATCTTTATGCCGAAGATATCAATACCATCCACAATCAGCCAGGGTCATTGGCTAAAGCAGGATTCAAAAAAATTAAAGAAAATGTTTTTCAAGCAACCCTTTCAGTAGATGTTGAACCCGGCAATTATCAGCTTTTAATCGACGGCCTTCAGACAACATACCCCATCCGGCTGACTGCACCTTTAGCACTCAGCCCTAATGCAGATATTCGTGTGACAGATTCGGACCTCATACCGAATGGGCTTACAACACTAGAACTTCACCCCTCCTCAACCTGGAAAAACACTCTGGCCTGGGCCCTGGCCGGAAAAGATAGCCAGGGAAATATCGGATTTATCCATCCCCCGGAAGTCATCAAAAATAGCCCGGACAGGGTCATACAAACCACTTTTACTGCGCCGGTCAAACCTGGTGAATATCGTGTCTGCTTCTGGGAGGGCACCGGCAAAGAAGCATTTTCAACGCTTCCGGACTCAGCCGCCATTTGTATTGTTAATGTCCGCCTTGATAAAGAATATCAGGCCTCCCACCAGCCGGCAGTTGACCTTCAGGCGTATTTTGCACAAAATAAGGATCTGTATGCCGGTATGCACACAACAGGCCGTTTTACAGCTTCCATTGCCTATGACCCAAGTGCATGGATCGGTATCCTGCCCGAAGCAATTATTCTGGAAAATACAGATTCAGCCGTTGCAAGAGACGCTGCCCTCAACCGGGTTGATCTGCGCGGTAAAGACTCGGGTGATTTTTCTTTTCTCATGCCTGAAACACCGGGCAGATACCAGCTTTGCATGTATGACAGCACCAAGAACGGCCGCCTGGTGCTGCACCGTATCATCACGCTGGCGGTCCCGGATATGGCAAGACTTGAACAGGAAGAAAATGACGCGGCAGACGCATTTCTCGAATCCCTGCCAGACTATGATGAAGATATAAAAGCCATTGAAAAAATACATCAAGATCAGTATGAACAAAACCTTGAAGTACCTACCCTGAAACAGATTTCAATACCGGCCGAACTTTTAAAAAAACTTGAGGGCAAAAACGATTCAGCAAAAAGGGCCATGATTTCTCAATACCTTCTTGCCATGATTTCTCCTTCCCCGGCCTGTGCCGCAGGCAAGGAAAAAAGAGCTTGTGAGGATGACGTCGATCTGGCACTTGAAAACATGCGCAAGGTCAACATTAATTTTGGCGATGGCGTAGACCTAAGGAACGTGGTGGGCCAGCTGGCCACCAAAACCGCATCAGACCTTCTTATGGGCGAAAAACATATTGCCCAGGCAAAAGAGTATTATGACAAAACCCAGGGCTACTACGACAAGGCCATGAAACTGAAAATCAATGCGGATGAAAATGGTTGGGAAGACACTGTCAAGGGCGCTCTATGGGATTCCACAAAATCCATGCTCCAATCCTGTGTGACTGGAGACTGCCTGTCCAAACTGGGTAGAAAAGCTATTGAACACAAACTCAAAGGGTATAATCCCCTTAAAATGACCCCGGAAGAACAAGCGGCCTGGAAACAAGAGTATGCCCGGATGGTGGTTTTGCTGGACGACAATGATATCAATGCATTGAAAAAAAAGACCGCAAAGTTTGCCGACCTTGCCGGACAGCTCAGTGTCCCCAATGCAGATGCCAAAGCCATTGAAATGGCCCGGTCAGCCGCCATTAACACCATGAAAAGTGCGACCATGGCCATGGTGAATAAAATTCCAGGCTGGCCTGCGGTGAAAGCCTATTATGAAACCCTGAACGCCCTGAGAGGTGCCCTGATCAATAGTGAAACGGTTGATTTTATGGATGAATACAGAAAATTGAGAAAAGAAGGCGGTACCATCTCCCAGGTGAATGATATTCTCAGCGGCAGGGGTGCCAACTATTTGAGAACCTCCCTGCGCAGTCGAATTGAAGCCAACCCAAAAGGATACAAAGAATTTTTAACCCCTGAAAACAGACGTCTGGCCTTACGCGGCAAGCCCATCAACTTAGATGCAAAAGAAATTGACAAGGCCATCATGAGCCATCTGGAAAAATGGTATCAAAAAGAGCAAAAAGACAAAAGCCAGGACAAATTCTACGAAGAGATGAAGGATGCCTGGTACAACAGCAAGTGCAATTTTGAGTCCTATATGAACCAGGTAAAAGACAAAAGTTTTTTTGATACAGTCAAGGAAGGCTCCAGTCATGCCTATGATAAAGTTTCAGGTCTGATTTCAGGAAACCAGACCTATTCGTCCATGCCCTGTGCCCGCAAAGCCCTTGCCTTTAGAAGCTATCTGGACTTAAGAGCCCAGGTGCTTGAGCAGATGGCCGGCTGGCAGGGCAAAAACAGCGCATGCCAACTGGGAAAAATAGAAAATCAGCAACTACAGGACCAACTGGTCTGTGAAGCCTTGACCAATCCTTCTTTCTATAAAAAAACCATGGCAGCCAATGCACAGGCATGCGGCGCCCTGCCCAAACCTTTGCCCCCCAACAGCACGCCCAAGATCAAAGAATTATCCCAAAAAGCTGCACGGGCCATTGAAGTATTGTTAAAGAGAAGCGGGAATATCGATGTATTAAACTGCCTGTGCAGCCGTCATACGATCATGGGATCCGGATGCCGCTACCATCCGGCCCCTACCAAGAAAAGCAGCCCTTCATGCGACAACCCGGGTCCTCCCTGCATCCAGGGCAACTGGGGGTGTTTTCGACGCGATATGGCCACAGACAGCGCAAGTCTTAAGTCCTGCCAGGTGGGAAAAGCGATCCATGAATTCAAGAAAAAGGACAACAAAGCTTATCAAAAATGGCTGGAACAGCGTAAAAAATTTATGGCCAAATAGATCGCTATTGTCAAATGGATGAAAAAGAATCATCTGATATGGCGCAATTTATTATTTAAAGAAAAACAGGTGCTGATGTATTGGATTTCCCCGGAAAGAAGAAAAATGGATAGTATTCTACATCCAGCACATAGCCAGCACCTTTTTTGCGGTATTCCAGAAACGGAAAAGCCCGAAAACACTGGGTTTAAGGGCTGTGAATTGGTGGAGGCGGCGGGAGTTGAACCCGCGTCCGAAAACAATCAACCTAGGCTTCTACATACTTATCTCAAAATTTATTATTGGTTGTCATGTCTCCTTTGAGAGGGATACAAAGCAATATAGTCTGATAAGTTCAACCTTTAAGGCTCAGACACCCTTAAAAGGCGGTCTTGCAAAGTCGACGCCCTGACCTGAAATCTGCAAGAAAAATCTCAGCAGGACGGAAGCTGCCTTAAGCAGCTACAGCGTAATTATAATCGTCTGCGATTATGTTTAATTCTTTGCCAATTTTACGAGCTGACAAAAGACTCGGTATGCTACCATGGGCCTCAAAATCTCCGTCGAAGCCATTTCGCCCCCAAATTGTAAAAGATCAATGTGAATTATATAATAAGCTTAAAAACCCAAAAAGTCAATATTGACAGCTAAAAGGATTGTTTTTTTCTTTCTCTGTCAAGGTCTCGTTTCATGTCTTTTTTCTTAATGGTTTCCCTTTTGTCGAAAAGTTTTTTACCTTTTCCAAGGCCGATCAAAACTTTGATTTTATCATTTTTAAAATATATTTTCAAAGGGACAAGCGTATACCCTCTTTCCTTGATTTTACCTAAAAGTTTTTTAATTTCATATCGATGCAGTAATAATTTTCTTGTTCTCAAGGCTTCATGATTTGTGTAATATGCATACTTATAGGGTGTAATATGCAATTGTCTTAAAAAAAGCTCACCATTTTTTATATCTGCATAGGAATCCTGAAAGCTGACTTTTCCTTCACGGATCGATTTAACTTCGCTTCCAACCAGAACAATTCCGGCTTCAAATTCTGATTCAATTAAATAATTGTGCCGGGCTTTTTTATTGGTTGCAATCAGTTTAATATAGTCTGAATCCATTGTTTAATCATCCGTCTCTCTAAAGGGGAGTATCCCTTTATATTCTTTTGAAATAAGATCCATGATTTCCTGTACACGGTTGAGTGTCATGATTTTTTTCACGCTCCTTTTGGCTTTTTTTGTATCAAGATCACGGATCAATCTTTTAACTGCCGGAATGGAAGCAGAGTTCATGGAAAGATTGGTTAACCCCATGCCCACAAGAACAGGTATATTAATTGGATCTCCGGCCATTTCTCCGCACATGACAAGCTCAATCCCTTTTTTCTTAGCTGCATCATAGGTCATTTTAATCATTTTCAGTACCGACGGGTTCAAGGCCTGGTACAGATGCGCGACCTGTCTGTTTCGTCTGTCAATTGCCATGGAATATTGAATCAGGTCATTTGTTCCGATACTGAAGAAATCCACATGTTCTGCAAGGTGTTCCGCAATAATGACAGCAGACGGCACCTCAATCATAATGCCAAGGGGGATGTCCTTATTAAAAATTTTATCTTCATGTTCAAGTTCAAGAATCGCTTTGTTGATTACCTGTTTAACCTGTATGATCTCTTCAACACAAGAAATCATTGGTATCAACAGTTTTATATTTCCAAAAGCCGCTGCCCTGAAAATGGCTTTCAGCTGTGTAATAAAAACATCCTCATGTTCTAAGCAGAATCTTACCGCTCTCAACCCTAAAGAAGGGTTGGCCTCTTCAATTGTTGTCAGATATGGATTGACCTTGTCTCCATTAATGTCCAGCGTTCTGATGGTGACACTCTGTGGATTCATTAATTCAACAAGTTCTTTATATTTACACAGCAGTTCATCTTCAGTGGGAAATCGTTTTAGATCAAGATACAAAAATTCGGTTCTGAAAAGTCCAATCGCTTTTGCCCCATAGTCTTTCGCTGCAACTACTTCTTCTACAAGCTCGATATTGGCCATGAGATTTAAAAAAATTCCGTCTTTTGTAATGGCCGGAAGATGACTTTCCCTTTCCAAGCCGGCTCTGTAGGCTTCAAATCGGGCCAGACGTTCTTCATATTTAAAAAGCGTGTCTTCATCCGGATTGATGATCAGTGTTCCCGAAGAACCGTCAACAATTAAAATATCATCATTTTTTACACTGGTCGTCGCCTTGCCGAGTCCTAAAACCGAAGGGATGTTCAATGATTTTGCAACGATACTGGTATGGGAGTCTTTCCCCCCACGGTCCGTGACAAATCCTTTTATCCGCTCCAGCTGTATCTGGCTGGCATCGGCAGGTGATAAATCATGGGCAACAATAATGACCCGTTTATTTATATCTGAAATTTTAATATCCTGGGCACCGACAAGATATGACATGATCTTGTCGGATACCTGGACAATATCATTTACCCTGGATTGCAGATATTTATCATCAATCTGCTGAAACATGGCTTTGACTCTTCTGGAGACTTTTCTCAATGCCCATTCAGCATTGATTTTTTCTTTGGAAATGGTGTCAAGGGTCTTACCATACAGCATTTTATCCTTAAAGAGCACCATGTGTGTTTCAAGGATATTTAAGGTTTCACCGATATCTTCATCCAGGGAGTCAATGACCTTGGCATATTCTTTCTTTGCTTTTGAAACAGCCTGTTTAAACCTGTCTATTTCTTTGGGCACCAGGGCATCACTGACCGGATATCGCTTAGTGATGTTGACCCCTTCTCTGTCAACAATATACGCCTTTCCGATACAGATACCGGGCGAACCACTGATCCCTTTTATAATCATCTGCCCTGATGTTGAACTGTTCATTTACATTTCTCCAAAACCGGCTTCAAAAAAATCAACGATCTGATCAAGGACAATCATACCTTTCTGATTTTCAATTTCAATCACAATCTGAGTTCCTTTTACAGCACACAATGTCAGTATATCTATGATACTTGTTGCATCAACTTTTGTTGAGTTCACACAAAGCCATACATTGCATTGAGCCGACTCAGCCATTAGTGCTATTTTGGAAGCCGGCCTTGCGTGCATTCCAAGTTCATTTTTTACCGATGTTTTGCGAGCAAGTATTCTGCTGTTTTTCACTATTATTCTTTCTATGAAAATTTTTTCTTCTCTTTATATCTTTCCCATAAAAATGTCAATGTAAGGCAGACTTATAATTGACTGTTGGCTTTTTGTATGGTAGGCCTTTGCTTTACAAACTTTAATAGCACGGATAAGATTCTTTTATCATCTTCCATCAATATAACGATTATAATAACAAGAAAATTATGGGAATTAACAACATGGAAAGACAGCATATCAACGGGAACTATCCTATTAATGATTTTAAATCAGGGGAATCATGGCGGTTGTTTAAAATTATGGGAGAGTTTGTTGAAGGAATTGACGGCTTGCATAATCTTGGCCCGGCAGTCTCTATTTTCGGATCTGCAAGAATTGCCCCGGAACACCCGTATTATAAAAAAGCTGAAAACCTTGCAGCACTGTTTGCAAAAAACGGATATTCGGTTATTACAGGCGGTGGCGGCGGAATAATGGAAGCTGCCAATAAAGGTGCGGCTGCAGAAAATGCCGATTCAGTGGGATTGAATATCACACTTCCGTTTGAACAAAAACCAAACCCCTATGCAACCACTCAAATCGAATTTAAATATTTTTTTGTTCGAAAGGTGATGTTTTTAAAATATGCCCAGGCATATATTATCATGCCGGGTGGTTTTGGAACGCTTGATGAGCTGTTTGAAACCATCACACTGATTCAGACCCAGCGGATCAGAAAAGTACCGGTAATCCTTGTGGGCAAAGAGTACTGGGAAGGACTGATCCAATGGGTTAAGGATAAATTTTTAAAAGAAAAAATGATCTCTGAAAAAGATCTGAGCCTTTTTCATCTTCTGGATGATCCCAATGAAATTGTCGATATGGTGATAACGTTTAATAAAACCCGGTAAGCTTTAAAAAAAATTATCTTGCCACACCTTTTGAAAAATAAAAAGCAGTGTTTAACGGCATTTTTTTTATCCCGGTTCTGTTCATGATATCTTGTTTTGTTTCCTCCATTGAGGGAAGACCCTGTTCCGAATAAAAGGATTTGCAAAACATCTCTCCCCATGAATTCAGATAAATTGCGGTATATTCAGTGACTTTTCGTTGTTGCTTTGGCGCATAAAAATTGATGGAGACAAACAGACAGAACATCCTGTTTTTCATCAATAATTGATCAAAACTGATCGTCTTTTTAAGGACAGGATTGAAAAAGTCATACATGGCTTTGTAAAGTTTGCGGATGTCATCAAAGGTCACATAGGTTGGATTGGGAACTAAATTAATGATCGAATTTTCATTATAAAGGCTGTTGTTAATCAACCATACACCGATCTCTTCAATCGTACGTGCCTTAATCAAAGACTCTTCTTCGTGCTGGTGAAATTTTGTATTTTT
>Ga0180009_10003222_pt1 | contig 18662 bp, 28 predicted proteins | sample OS_PC_MetaG_FD_123537 | JGI IMG/M metagenome (GOLD analysis project Ga0180009, IMG submission 123537) | Groundwater microbial communities from the Aspo Hard Rock Laboratory (HRL) deep subsurface site, Sweden - OS_PC_MetaG | ecosystem: Environmental > Aquatic > Deep subsurface > Groundwater... | reverse complement strand
TTTTTATAGATAAAATTATAAGGAAGGCAATTGTTTCAAATAATTTTTTAAGCGGAGAAGCAGAAAAGAAAAGAGAGGATACCTTAATTAAGGTTTTTGAAGGAGCTCTAAGAGTAATAATCTGGTTAGCTGCTGTTTTAATGATTGTATCTGAATTTGGAATAAATATTGGTCCACTCTTAGCTGGTGTTGGAGTAATCGGATTAGCTGTTGGATTTGGATCTCAATATGTTCTCCGCGATTTTTTTACAGGTCTTTTTATTATTCTAGAAAATCAATATAGAGTTGGAGATATGATTTGTGTTGGAAAAGTTTGCGGTATGGTTGAAAGTATTAATTTAAGAGTTACTGTTTTACGCGATACTGATGGAATTATATACTATGTTCCTAATGGAGAAATAAAAATAGTTAGTAATAAAACTAAGTAATTTTTTAGAGAATTGACATTAGTAATTTAATCTGCTATTTTTACATACATGCCGACAATTCAACAATTAGTTAAAAAATCAAGAAGAACTTTAAGAAAGAAACCAAAAGCACCTGCTTTATGGCGTAGTTTTAATTTATTAAAAAATAAACCAAGCAGAAAACCATCTCCATTTAAACGTGGGGTTTGTATTAAGGTCTATACAGTCACTCCTAAGAAACCTAACTCAGCTTTACGTAAAGTAGCTAGAGTAAGATTAACAAATGGAATGGAAGTAACAGCATATATTCCAGGTGAAGGTCATAATTTACAAGAGCATTCAGTCGTTATGATTAGAGGAGGCAGAGTAAGAGATTTACCTGGAGTTCGTTATCATGTAGTTAGAGGAGTTTTAGATTCAGAAGGAGTTGGAGGTCGTATGCAAAAAAGAAGTCGTTATGGAACGAAGAGAGTAAAAGCTGGTGGAGGTGGAGCAAAAACTAAAGAAGCTCCTGCCTCGTCGGCAGACGGGCCAGCTGAAGCTCCAGCTGAAGAACCAGCTAGTGAATAAAAATTATTAAATTATAAAAAAATGCGTAGAAAAAGAAGTGTCAAAAGAATAATCAATCCAGACCCTAAATACGATAATGTTTTAGTGGCTAAATTTATTAATCACCTCATGAAGGGTGGAAAGAAATCAGTTGCTCAAAATATTCTCTATAAATCTTTTGATATCATTAAAAAAACTATAAAAGATAAAGAACCTTTGGATATTTTTGATGAAGCCATTAAAAATGCTTCTCCTTTTGTTGAAGTTAAGTCAAGGAGAATTGGTGGAGCTCATTATCAGGTTCCAAGAGAAGTTAAAGGTGAAAGAAAAGTTACCTTGGCTATGAGATGGATTATTAATGCTTCTAGAGGTAAAAAAGGAAAATCAATGAGTCAGAGACTTGCCGAGGAATTACTTGAAGCTTATAAAAATGAAGGAATAGCTATTAGAAAAAAACAAGATATGCACAGGATTGCTGAAGCCAATAAGGCCTTTGCCCATTTTTCTTGGTAAACAATCATGTCTAGAAAATATAAATTTAAAAATATAAGAAATATAGGTATTATCGCTCATATCGATGCTGGTAAAACTACTATCACAGAAGGCATCCTATATCTCACAGGAATTACTCATAAAATCGGAGTAGTTCATGGAGGCGATACTCAAATGGATTGGATGGAGCAGGAGAAAGAAAGAGGTATTACAATTACTTCTGCGGCTACAACTTGTTTCTGGATTCCAAAACATTACGCTCCTCAAGATCCTGACAAAGAGTACCTTATTAATATAATTGATACGCCGGGTCATATTGATTTCACAGTTGAAGTTCAGCGTTCTTTAAGGGTGCTTGATGGTGCTGTGGTTGTTTTTGATGGAAAAATGGGAGTAGAACCTCAATCTGAAACTGTCTGGCGTCAATCTGATAAGTTCAACGTTCCTCGTCTTTGTTTTATTAATAAAATTAATCAAGTAGGAGGAGATTTCTATAAAAGTCTAGATTCAATAAAAGATCGTTTAACTTCAGATGTATATCCATTACAAATACCTATTGGTTTTGAAAAAGATATAAAGGGTGTTGTTGATTTAGTAAAAATGAAAGCTTATGTCTATAATGATTTTCATGATAAAGAATTAATAGAAGAAGAAATTCCTGAAGATTTAAAAGAAAAAGCTGAAAAATATAGGCAAGAGCTTCTTGAAAAAATAGTGGAATCTGATGATGCATTAACTGAAAAATATCTTAATAATAAAGAAATTACTGAACAAGAATTTGTTAAAGCTATAAGAGAATGCACTTTAGCTGGAAATATTTTTCCTGTTTTTTGTGGAGATGGTCGTGGAGTAATAATGGAAACATTATTAGACGCTGTTGTTAATTATCTTCCAGCTCCTGTTGATTTACCTCCAGTTACTGGAATTGAACCTAAAACAGATAAAGAAATTACAAGAGAAACATCTGATGACGCTCCTTTCTCTTCTTTAGCTTTTAAAATAGCGACTGACCCATATGTAGGTCATTTATGTTATTTTAGAATCTATTCTGGGATTCTTGAAAGTGGTTCATATATTTTAAATACTTCGACTAATAAGAAGGAGAGAGTTGGTAGAATTGTAAGAATGCATGCTAATAAAAGAGAAGAGGTTAAAGAAGTTTATGCTGGTGATATTGCTGCAATTGTTGGATTAAAAGGAACAACAACTGGTGACACATTATGTGATCCTGAAGAACCTATTATTTTAGAAAACATTGAATTTCCAGAGCCTGTTATTTCTATTGCAATTGAGCCAAAAACAAAAGCTGATCAAGAAAAAATGGCTTTATCTTTAAGAAAGTTAGCTGAAGAGGATCCTACTTTTAAAATAAAAGGAGATCCAGAGACTGGACAAACAATTATTTCAGGAATGGGAGAATTGCATTTAGAAGTTATTGTTGATAGAATGCGTAGAGAATTTAGCGTAGAAGCTAATATTGGAAAGCCGCAGGTTGCTTACAGAGAAACAATTAAAAGTAATTCACAAGCTGAAGGTAAGTACATTAGACAAACAGGTGGTCGTGGACAATACGGACATGTTTTAATTCGTATAGAACCTAAAGAACAAGGTCAAGGATTCGAATTTGTAAATGAAATTAAAGGAGGTATTATTCCACAGGAATATATTCCAGCTATTGGGAAAGGAATTAAAGAAGCAATGGACAGAGGAGTTCTAGCTGGATATCCTTTAGTTGATATAAAAGTTACTTTGTATGATGGATCTTACCATGATGTTGACTCTTCAGAATCAGCCTTTAAAATTGCAGGATCAATGGCATTACAAACGGCTGTTAAAAGAGCTGATCCTATTATACTTGAGCCAATTATGAAGTTACAAGTAACAACTCCTGAAGATTTTATGGGTGATGTTGTTGGTGATATTAATTCTAAGCGTGGAAGAATTGAAAAAATGGAAGATAGGGGAGAACGAAGTAGTTTAATTAAAATAATTGATTCATATGTTCCTTTAGCAAGCATGTTTGGGTACGCAACTCAATTAAGATCAATATCCCAAGGAAGAGCTAACTTCAGCATGGAATTTGATCATTATGAGGAAGTTCCTAAAAATGTAGCAGAAGGTATAATTGGAGAAAAAAAATAAAATAATAAGAATAATTATTATGTGGGAAAAAATAAAAAGAATATTGCAAAAAGAAGGAGGGAAATGTATTATAATAGAGAAAGGTCAACCGACTTATCTAGTAATGAAAGTTGATGATTACGAAATTGATTCAAAAAATAATATATCTTCTGAAATAGAAAAAGTTAATCGTGATATTGATGAAATGAGTTTACGAGAGAAAGAGGAATCTGAAGTAATAGAGCCAAATAACAGAGAGGAAGTTAAGGTAGAAGATTTGCCTTTTTAATAAATTATTGACAGATACATATATTTTTGTTAAGTTTAATATATAAATTAAATAAATTAAATAATAAGTTTTGAAATTAGAAATTAAACTTGAAAATAATGTTTCAGGTTTTATATTCTATTTTTCATAATATTTTATGCCTGAAAAATTTGAAAGAACTAAGCCTCACCTTAATATAGGTACTATTGGTCATGTCGACCATGGAAAAACAACTTTAACAGCTGCTATTTTAAAATGTTTAAAAGCAGCCGGTTTTATGTCACAAGATAAAGGTGTTGATCAAATAGATAATGCACCTGAAGAAAAAGCTCGTGGTTTAACCATTTCTGTTTCTCATGTTGAATATGAGACAGAAAAAAGACATTATGCTCATATTGATTGTCCTGGGCATGCTGATTATATTAAAAACATGATCACTGGTGCTGCTCAAATGGATGGAGGCATTCTAGTTGTTTCTGCTCCTGATGGTCCAATGCCTCAAACACGTGAACATATTCTTTTAGCTCGTCAGGTTGGATTACCTGCTTTAGTTGTATTTTTAAATAAAACAGATCAAGTTGATGATTCTGAGTTAATTGATCTAGTTGAGCAGGAAATTAGAGAACTTTTAAGTAAGTACGAATATGAAGGAGATAAAGTTCCAATTATTAGAGGTTCAGCTGTGCAAGCATTAGAATGTGGATGTGGAAAAGAAGATTGTCCAAAATGTAGTCCTATTCTAGAATTAATGAAAGCAGTTGATGAAAGTATACCTGAACCAGTTAGATCAATTGATGAGCCTTTCTTAATGCCTATTGAAGATGTTTTCTCTATAGAAGGTAGAGGAACTGTTGCAACTGGAAGAATTGAAAGAGGTATGATTAAGATTAATGAGGAAGTTGAAATAGTTGGATTGAAAGATACTCAAAAAACTGTTGTTACTGGAATTGAGATGTTTAATAAATCTCTTGATGAAGGAAAAGCGGGTGATAACGCAGGAATCCTAATAAGAGGAATTAAGAGAGAAGATATTGAAAGAGGTCAGATTTTATCCAAACCTGGAAGTGTTACTCCTCATACAGAATTTGAAGGAGAGATCTATATCTTAAGCAAAGAAGAAGGTGGAAGACACACTCCTTTCTTCAAGGGATATAAGCCTCAGTTTTTCATTAGAACAAGTGATGTTACAGGAGAAATAACACTACCTGAGGGCACAGAAATGATTATGCCAGGAGATACAGTTAATTTGAAGGTTACTCTTTTAGCTCCAATTGCTTTAGAAGCAAAACAACATTTTGCTATTAGAGAAGGTGGTAAAACAGTCGGAGCTGGTGTGGTTACAAAGATTATAAAATAGTTATTTTAATTATTAACAATAATGGCATCTAAAAAAGAAGAAGAGATCAAACAAAGAATTCGCATTAAAATTCAAGCTTACGATCATAAACTCATTGATCAATCAGTAAAGCAGATTATAGAGATAATAAAACGTTATAATGCAGATATTCGCGGTCCTGTCCCGTTACCTATAGAAATTCATAAATATACCATTAACAAGGCTACTTTTGTTCATAAAAAGTCTCGTGAACAATATGAAATGAGAGTTCATAAAAGATTAATTGATATAATTAATCCTAGTCCCAAGGTTATTGACGCTTTAACGGGGTTGAATTTACCCGCTGGCGTTGACGTAGAAATAAAGATGATGTAGTATAGTAAATAGTAATATTTATTAATAATATGAAAATTATTCTTTGTAGAAGATGAATATATAATGAATAATAATGGGAATTAGTCATCTTTGGCCGGGGCTTTCCCCGGTTTTTGATTGCTAATATCAATTTTTAGAAATTGTATGAAATTTATTTTAGGAAAAAAAATAGGTATGACGCAGATTTTCAGTGATAACAACAATGTTGTTCCAGTTACATTAATTAAAGCTGGGCCTTGTTTTGTTGTTCAAGTTAGAAATCAAGAAAAAGATGGTTATGAAGCTGTTCAGATTGGATTTGAGGAAATTAATGATAACAAGACAAAGAAACCACAGAAAGGACATTTTAAAAAACATGGTTTAGAAAAAAACTATCGTTATTTAAGAGAATTTTCTGATAATAAGTTTAAATCAGGTGATAAAATTGATGTTTCTTTATTCAATAATGGAGAAATAGTGAGTATCAGCGGAATTTCAAAAGGAAAAGGATTTCAAGGAGTTGTTAAAAGACATGGATTTAAAGGATCTCCAGCAAGTCATGGAACAAAACATACATTAAGAGCACCAGGTTCAATTGGTTCGGCTTTTCCTCAAAGAGTTTTTAAAGGGAAAAGAATGGCCGGTCGGATGGGTAGTGATAGAGTTACCATTAATGGATTAGAAATCATTAATGTTAGTAAAGAAGATGATCTATTAGCTATTAAGGGTGCTGTTCCTGGAAAACCAGGAACATTATTAGAAATAATTGTAACAAAAGAAATAGAAGCAGTAAAAGAAGAAAAACAGGAAAAACTTATAGATGACTTAGAAAGGAAAGAAGCAGAAGCATCCGCCAAAGGCGGACCCGCCTCTGTCGGGAAAGATAAAAAATAATGAAACAAGTAATTTATAATCAAAAAGGAGAAGAGATTAAAACAGTTGAATTACCAGCTGATATCTTTGGTTTGGAATTAAATAAAGATTTAGTTCATCAAGTAGTAGTTACTCAGATGGCTAATGCGCGTAAAGTAATTGCTCATACGAAAGATAGAAGTGAAAGAAGGGGAGGTGGTCGTAAGCCATGGAGACAAAAAGGAACTGGTAGAGCTCGTCATGGTTCAATTCGTTCTCCTATTTGGAGAGGTGGCGGAATTTCTTTTGGTCCAACTAAAGAAAGAGTTTTTACTAAGAAAATTAATAAGAAAATGAAACAAAAAGCTCTTTTTATGGCACTATCTTCTAAGGTTAAAGATAAGGAAATGGTTTTATTGGATAAATTAGAGATAAAAGAAGTTAAGACTAAGTCAATGACAAGTATTTTAAATAATTTGAAAGATAAGTTAAAGAAAGATTTAACTAAAAGTGTTTTGATTGTTTTACCTAAAACAGATCTTAAAGTTATTCGTGCAAATAATAATATTGCCAAAACAAAAACAATCAGAGCTGATAGTTTAAATGTTTTAGATGTTTTGAATTATAAGTATTTATTAATGGTTCAAGATAGTATTGATGTAATTAAGAAAACCTATACAAAATAATTTTAATATATGTCTTTATTAGATAGATTCAAAAAGAAAAAAGTCCCGATGCAAAAGCCATCGAGGATCCTCGACACTGAAGGTGTCGGGAAAGTTTTAATTCCTAAAAAGAAACTTTCTAAAGTTGATATAAAAAAAACAGTCTCAGCTTATAACATAATTAAAGAACCTTGTGTTACTGAAAAAGCAAGTTTTTTAACCGAACAGAATAAGTATGTTTTCAAAGTTGCTTTAAAGACTAATAAAATTGAAATAAAGAAAGCAATTGAATTAATTTATAATACAAAAGTAAAAAATGTAAGAGTAATACATGCAAGTCCTAAAAAGAGGCGCCTTGGAAGACGTGAAGGATGGAGAGGTGGACTTAAGCATGGTTTTAAAAAAGCCATTGTCACATTAAAGAAAGGTGAGAAAATAGAATTATTACCTAGATAATTATGAAATACTATAAACCAACAACTTCAGGAAGAAGAGGAATGACCTCAGTGGATTATTCTGTTTTGACGAATAAAAATCCTGAAAAGAAATTAATTAAGAAATTATCTAAAAAAACTGGACGTGGTTATGGTGGTCGAATTACAACAAGACACAAAGGGGGCGGTCATAAAAAGAGATATCGCTTGATTGATTTCAAAAGATGCGATAAGATAGGCATTCCTGCAATAGTTGCTTCTGTTGAATATGATCCTAATAGAAGTTCTTTTATTTCTCTCTTGAATTATAAGGATGGAGAAAAAAGATACATCTTAACTCCAGAAGGACTTGAGGTAGGAAAAGAAGTTATTTGTCAGGAAAAAGCTCCTCAAAAAGTTGGTAATCGTATGCATTTGGTAAATATATTACCTGGAACAGATATCTATAACATAGAATTTTTATCAGGAAAAGGTGGTCAAATGATTCGTTCTGCAGGTAGTTCTGCCCAAGTAATGTCCCACGATGCTGGATATACACACCTTAAATTGTCTTCTGGTGAGATAAGAATGGTTAAAGATAATTGTTTTGCAAGTATAGGTCAATTAAGTAATTCAGAACATGGAATGGTTATTATCGGAAAAGCAGGAAGAAGTCGCTGGATGGGTCGTCGTCCAACAGTTCGTGGTTCAGCAATGAATGCTTGTGATCATCCTCATGGAGGAGGAGAAAATAAACAGTCAATTGGATTAAGAAAAGGACCAAAAACTCCTTGGGGTAAATTAGCTTTCGGAGTTAAAACAAGAAAGAAAAAGAAATATAGTAATAACTTTATAGTAAAGCCAAGAATTAAGAAAAAGAAAAAGAAATAATTATGTCTAGAAGTTTGAAAAAAGGACCATATGTTGATGAAAAGCTATTGAAAAAAGTAGCTAAAATGAATTCTGATGACAAATCGGTTATTAATACATGGGCCCGTAATTGTACAATTACACCTGAAATGGTTGGTTATACTTTTGGTGTTCATAATGGGAAAGATCATATTCCTGTATTTGTTACTGAAGATATGGTAGGTCATAAATTGGGAGAATTTTCATTAACTAGAAAATTTGTTAAACATGGTGGTAGAATGCAACGTGAACAAGAAACAGCAGCAAAGGATAAATAAAAGAAATTTAATTGATATATATGTTATTCAAAGCTAAATTAAATCATTTAAGAATATCTCCAAGAAAGGTCAGATTAGTTACTGATCTAATTAGGGGATTGCCAGTAAAACAAGCTGAAATTCAATTAAAATTTCTGACTAAAAGATCATCTATTCCGATTTTAAAGCTTTTGAATTCAGCAGTGGCTAATGCTAAGAATAATGGTAGTATCTCAAAAGATAATCTTTTCGTGAGTGATGTAAGGGTTGATGTTGGACCAACATTAAAAAGATGGAGAGCAAGAGCAATGGGTAGAGCTTCTGCTATTATGAAAAGAACAAGTCATATTACTCTAACCTTGAATCAAATAAAAGAAACAGAGAAAGTCCCGATGCAAAAGCCATCGAGGATCCTCGACACTGAAGGTGTCGGGAAAGATGAGAAAGAAAAAACATTATTAGAAGAAATAGGCAAAGTAACAGAAGAGAAAAAAGATATCGTTGAGAAAGAAAAGCAAAATCTTCCTCCAAAACCTTATTCAACAACATCAAAGTCCAAAAAGAGATTTTTTAGTCGTCAAACATTTGGTAATGCAAAAAAAACATTTAGAAGAAAAAGTTTTTAATTATATAAAATAACTATGGGAAGAAAAGTACATCCATTTATATTTCGTCTAGGCTCTGTGACAAATTGGAAGTCACGGTGGTTTAGTAAAAAGCAATACAGAGATTTTCTAGAGCAAGATACAAAATTGCGAAGTTTTGTTGTTGAAAAATTAAAGAAAGCAAGTGTTAATTTAGTTGAGATAGAACGTTCAGCTAATAATATTAATATTATTATTAAAACAGCACGTCCAGGATTAGTTATAGGAAGAGGTGGAAGTGGAATAGAAGATCTTAAAAATGAAATAAAAAAACTTCTTCAAAAGAATGATTTAACAAAAACTAAATATGAGGTTCGTTTAGAAGTAGAAGAAGTTAAAGATCCTGACATTCAAGCTAATATTGTTGGTATGGAAATGGCGAGTCAAATAGAAAAACGCTTGCCTTATCGAAGAGTAATGAAACAAACATTGGATAAAATAATGCAGAATCAAAAAGTTAAAGGAGCTAAGATTTTAATGAAAGGAAGATTAAATGGAGCTGAAATAGCAAGAAAAGAACATTTAAAAAAAGGTAAAATTCCTCTTCAGACAATGAGATCTAATATTGATTATGCTAGTTCAACTGCATATACCACTTACGGAACAATTGGAATAAAAGTTTGGATTTATAAAGGAGAGGTATTTAATTAATCTATTATGTTAACTCCAAAAAAAGTAAAACATAGGAAATGGCAGAAAGGCAGAAGAAGAAATAAAGGAAAAGCAACTAGAGGATCTAGTATATCTTTTGGCTCGTATGCTTTAAAAGCAATGGGAGCTACTTGGCTTACTTCTAGACAGATTGAAGCTGCTAGAAGAGCTATGACAAGATATGTTCAACGTGGAGGAAAAATATGGATTAGAGTTTTCCCTGATAAACCTATTACTAGAAAAGGAATAGAAGTCCCAATGGGAGGTGGAAAAGGTAGTGTTGATTATTATGTTGTTCCTATTAAACCAGGTAGAATAATCTTTGAAATAGATGGTGTCACTGAAGAAATGGCTAAAGAAGCGATGAGAAAAGCTGGACATAAATTACCAATAAGGACAAAATTTATTACACGATAAAATTATTATGAAAGCAAAAGAATTACGCCAAAAAACAGAAAAAGAATTAGATGATTTATTAATTGATAAAAGTCATAAACTTGGTCAATTTAAATTTGATTTAGCATCAAAAAAGCTTAAGAATATAAGGCAGATAAGAGAGTTACGCAGAGATATTGCAAGGATTAAGACTATTTTAAAGAAATAAATAATTATTATGGATATTAAAAAAGAAGTCGGGAAACAATTAAATTCTGTTAATAAAGGACGTCTTTTAAAGGGTGTTGTTTCCAGTGATAAAATGGATAAAACATTAGTTGTTTTGACAGATAGATATAAAAAACATTTTAAATACAAGAAAAGATATAAAGTTAGTAAGAAATATAAAGTTCATGATGAAAAGAATGAATATAAAAAGGGAGATAAGGTCATTATCCAAGAGTGTAGACCGATAAGCAAAGAAAAACAGTGGAAAGTAGTAAATAAAGTTGATTAAACATGATACAACCAGGAACAAAATTAAAAGTAGCTGATAATACTGGAGCAAAAATAATTCAGTGTTTTAAGATTTTAGGAGGAACACGTAGACGTTATGCTCAAATTGGAGATGTGATTGTTGCTTCGGTGAAATTGGCGGAACCAAGAAAAATAGTAAAAAGAAAAGAAGTTGTTAGAGCTGTGATTGTTCGTCAGAAAAAAGCTTTTCGTAGAAAAGACGGTTCATATATTCGTTTTGATGAAAATGCTGCAGTTATTGTTGATGGTTTTAATCCAAGAGGTGGTCGTATTTTTGGTCCTATTCCAAGAGAATTAAAAGAAAAGGGGTTTGATAAAATAGTATCATTAGCTCCTGAAGTTTTATAACATGAAAATAAAAAAAGGTGATACAGTTTTAATAATAAGCGGTAAAGATAAGGGGAAAAAAGCAAAAGTCCTTGAGGCTTTTCCTAGTGAAAGAAAAATTTCAGTTGAAGGAGTTAATATTGTTAAAAAACATCGCAGACCAAAAAGTGAAAAGGAAAAGGGACAAGTTATTCATATGCCTAAGCCAATTAACGTTTCCAATGTTAAACTTATATGTCCAAAATGCAGTAAATCAGTTAGAATTGGTTATAAGCTAGTTGAAAAGAAGAAATATAGAATTTGTAAAAAATGTAAACAAGAAATTTAAAATGCAAAATATAAAAGAAAAATATCAAAAAGAAGTAATTCCTACATTGAAAGAAAAATTCGGTTATAAAAATAATCTAGCTGTGCCTAGAATTATTAAAGTTGTAATTAATACTGGTTTTAATCCTGCTAATAGAGATAAAAAAGCTCAAGGAGAAATTGCTGAAGATTTAAGTGCTATAACTGGACAGAAATTAGTTCCTTGTATATCAAAAATATCTGAAGCTGGATTTAAGATAAGGAAAGGAATGACCGTTGGTCTAAAAGCAACTTTAAGGGGTCCAAAAATGTATGATTTTCTAGATAGATTAGTAAATATTGCATTACCAAGGTGTCGTGATTTTCGTGGTTTACCTGAAAAAAACATTGATCAAGGAGGTAATTTAAATATCGGAATTAAAGAACATATTGTTTTTCCTGAAATTTCAACTGAAAGTGCTAAAAATATTTTTGGATTTGAAATTTCTATTACAACAACAGCTAAAACACAAGAAGAAGGGTTAGAATTATTTAAATTATTAAAATTTCCTATTAGAATTGACAAAAAGAAGAAATAGTATATTATTTTTTTATGGCTAAAAAATCTGTTATTGCTAGAGCAAATAAAAAACCGAAATTTTCTACAAGAATAGTTAGACGTTGTTTTAGTTGCGGTAGAAAAAGAAGTTATTTAAGAAAGTTTGGCTTATGTAGAATATGTTTTAGAGAATTAGCTAATAAAGGAGAAATTCCAGGAATAAAAAAATCTTCCTGGTAATATAAATAATTATTAAATTATGACAGATCCAATTTCTGACATGTTAACTAGAATAAGAAATGCTCAAGCTGTTTTACACAAAACGGTTATTATTCCTTTTTCTAAATTTAAATTTAGTCTTGCTGAGATTTTAGAAAAAGAAGGATTAATTGGTAAAATATTAGCTCAAGGTAGAAAAACTAATAAAACGATAAAGATAGAATTGAAATATGATGGAAATAACCCAGCTATAAGTAGTATTAAAAGGATAAGTAAGCAAGGGCAAAGAATTTATATTAAAAAAGATGAATTAAGACCAGTAAGACAGGGTTATGGAATTGTTATTATCTCAACGTCTCAAGGGTTAATGACTAATACAGAAGCTAGGAAGAAAGGATTAGGAGGAGAATTAATTTGCGAAATTTATTAATATGTCAAGAATAGGAAAAAAATCAATTAGTATTCCAGATGGGGTTGAATTAAAGACTGAAAACAAAAAGGTTATTATTAAAGGACCTAAGGGACAGTTAGAACAAATACTGCCTGATAACTTTGAATTAATTCAAGATAAAGAAAATAAGGAATTATCAATCAAGCCAATAAAAGAATCAAAAAGTAATTCAGCTTTAGGGGGTTTATTTAGAAGTTTGATTTTTAATATGATTAAAGGAGTAACTGATGGATTTGAAAAAAAATTAGAAATTAATGGTGTTAGTTATAGGGCTTCTGTTCAAAATAATAATCTTATTCTAAACTTAGGACTTTCTCATCCAGTCGAAATAGAGGCGCCTAAGGATATAAGTTTTGAAGTAGAGAAAAATATTATTACTGTTTTAGGAATAGATAAACAATTAGTTGGTCAAATAGCTGCTAAAGTTAGAGAACAGAAAAAACCAGAACCTTATAAAGGAAAAGGAATAAAATATATTGATGAAGTTATTAGGAGAAAATCTGGTAAGAAATCAGCAGGTACTGAATAAAATTCATGCCTCATCGGCAGATAAATAATTATTATGTTAAAAAAACAAGAAAAACGTCAAAGAAGACAAATACATATTAGAGCGAAAGTCAAAGGAACTGAAAAGTGTCCTCGTCTTTCTGTTTTTCGAAGTAATAAATATATTTACGCTCAATTGATTGATGATGTTAATGGTAAAACTTTAGTTAGCGCAAATAATGTTAAAATTGATAAAAAAGATGGATTAAATAAAATCGAAAAAGCAAAAGAAATAGGATCTTCGCTTGCTAAAAAAGCAATAGACAATAAAATAACAAAGATTGTTTTTGATAGAGGGGGATATAAATATCATGGAAGAGTTAAAGCTATTGCTGAAGGTGCTCGCGAAGGAGGATTGAAATTTTAATTTTATGTATATAAAAAGAGAATTAGAAAAAAAAGAATATGAACAGAAATTACTTGATATCGCTCGTGTAGTTCGTGTTATAGCTGGAGGTCGTCGTTTTAGATTTCGTGCTGTGGTTGTAATTGGTAATAAAAAAGGCAAGGTTGGAGTTGGAGTGAGTAAAGGACAAGATGTTAGTTTAGCTGTTGAAAAAGCAGTAACTAATGCTAAAAAGAATTTAATTAAAGTTCCTTTGAAGAATAATACTATTCCTCATGAAACAGAAGCTAAGTTTGGAACAGCAAAGATTTTTCTTAAGCCAGGAATAAAAGGAAGAGGAATTGTAGCTGGAGGTGCGGTCCGTATTATTTGTGATTTAGCAGGTATTGAAAATATTTCAGGAAAAATCATAGGAAAAACAAAGAATAAGTTAAATAATGCTCGCGCTACAATTAAAGCGCTAGAAAAGTTAAAGAGTTAATATTTTATTATGCAATTACATCAGATTAATCCAACTTTTAAAAAGAAGTCTCGTAAACGAGTAGGCCGTGGCGGAAAGAAAGGAACATATTCTGGGCGTGGTATGAAAGGTCAAAAATCTCGTTCTGGAAAAGGTCCACGAGCAGGTTTTGCTGGTGGAGACACAACTTTACTTAAGAGATTACCTAAGAAAAGAGGTATTGTTGGAAAAGTTAAAATAAAGAGTGGCCCAAAATTATCTAGATTAAGAATTAATCCAGTTGTTTTGAATTTAAAAGATATTAAGGATAATTTTAAAGATGGAGAAATTGTTTCTCCTAAAAGCTTGTTTGAAAAGAAATTAATTAGTAAAATTAATAAGAAGATTCCAATAGTTAAAATTTTAGGTGAAGGAGAATTAAAAGGAAAATTAATATTTAAAGGAGTTAAAATTTCAAAGAAGGTTAAAGAAGGAGCAGGGGAGAAAAAATCTGATATTAAAGAGAAAAAAAGGAAAAAAAGAACAAGAAGAAAATTAAAGAAGGTAAAAGAGGTAATTGTTGAAAAGCAAGATACTAAAAAAGAAGACAAAAAGAAAGAAACTAAATAATTATGAAGTGGTTAGATAAAGTTATTCAAATTTTTAAAATAAAAGATTTACGAAAAAAAATATTTTTCGTTTTAATGATTTTAGTTGTTTTTAGAATTGCTGCTAATATTCCTATTCCTGGTATAGATGTTGAAAGATTAAAACAATTTTTTGAGAATAATCAGTTATTTGGATTGATGAATATTTTTACTGGAGGTGCCATGAGTAATTTATCAATAATAATGCTTGGGTTAGGTCCATTCATCACTGCTACGATTATTATGCAACTTTTAACAATGATCTTTCCTAATCTAGAAGCTCTTTATAAAGAGGAAGGAGAAGCTGGACGTCATAAGTTTAATCAATACGGTCGCATATTAGCAGTCCCAATGGCTATTTTACAGTCTTATGCTATGTTAACTCTTTTAAGTAGGCAGAATATTATTAGTTTTGCTTCTACTTTTCAATGGATTACCTCTATTATTGTTGCTACTGCAGGTGCCTTATTCTTAATGTGGTTAGGAGAGTTAATATCTGAAAAAGGAATTGGAAATGGAGTTTCTTTATTAATTTTTGCTGGTATTGTTTCTAGTGTTCCTCTTTCTATTAGAGAATTAGTGGTTACTTACAGTCCTTCTAAAATTCCGTCATATGTTGCTTTTTTTATCATAGCTATTATTATCACTTCTAGTGTTGTTGTCATAACAGAAGGTAGACGTAATATTCCTGTTTCTTATGCTAAACGTGTTCGTGGAAATAAGATGTATGGAGGAGTTTCTACTTATTTACCATTAAATGTAAATCCAGCTGGTGTTATTCCAATTATTTTTGCTTTATCGATTATGCTTTTTCCAGGAGTAATAGCTAGTTTTTTGGGAGGTTCAAGTGTTGGTTGGATAGCCAGTTTTTCTCAAATAGTTGGTCGTCTTTTTGAAAATCCATGGTTTTATGGCATTGTTTATTTTCTCTTAGTTGTTTTATTTACATATTTTTACACAGCTGTTACTTTTAATCCTAAAAATGTATCTAATAATTTACAGAAAATGGGAGGATTTGTTCCAGGTATTCGTCCAGGCAAATCAACTACTGAATTTCTTTATTTTATCCTTAATCGCGTTTTGCTTTTCGGCGCTATCTTTTTAGGAACTATTGCTGTTTTACCTTCAATTGTCCAAGGCGCCACGGGCATTACGGCTTTTGGATTTGTTATTGGAGGAACCGCACTATTGATTGTTGTTTCTGTTGTTTTAGAAACAATGCGTCAAATTAATTCTCAGTTAACAATGAGAGATTACGAGGGGTTATAATAAGTTATTATGTCAAATAAGCAACCTAAAATTGTAATTATACTTGGCCGTTCTGGCTGTGGTAAAGGAACACAAGCTAAACTTTTAATTAAAGATTTTGGCTTTAATTATTTAAGTAGTGGAGATTTACTTAGGGAAAGATCTAATAAAATTGATTTTTCAGGTAAAAAATTAAAGCAAGTAATGAATAAAGGAGGATTAGTTTCAACTCCTATTATGTTTAGAATTTGGTCAGAAAAGATAGAAAAAATGAAAAATAAGATAGATAAAAAAGGGCTAATTATTGATGGTAGTCCACGTTCTTTGCCTGAAGCAAAATTAATGAATGGTGTTTTTGAATGGTATGAATGGTCAGATATAAAAGTTATTTTATTAGATATTTCAGAACAAGATGCATTTGACAGATTAACAAAAAGAAGAATTTGTAAAAAATGTGGTCATTTAATTCCTTGGGTAGGATATTTTAAAAAAATTAAAGAATGTGATAAATGTGGAGGAGAATTAATAACAAGATTTGATGATAAACCAGAAGCAATTAAAGCTCGTTTGAATTTTTATAAAAAAGACGTTGAACCAGCAATTGAATATTATAAAGAACAAAGCATATTAAATGTAATAAATGGTGATAATTCTATAGAAGAAGTTTATCAAGATATTTTAAAAGTTTTTAAAAAATGATTCCAATTAAAACCTTGCAGGAAATTGAAATAATGGCCAAGGGTGGTAAAATTTTAGCCAGAATTATGGGAGAGTTAAAAGCTAAATCCGGACCTGGAATAACCACTAAAGAATTGGATAAGCTTGCTGAAAAGCTTATTTTTAGTTATGGAACAAAACCTGCTTTTAAAGGATATAATAATTTTCCTGCTGTTTTATGTATTTCTGTTAATGAGCAAATTGTTCATGGTGTTCCTTCTGATAGAGTATTATTAGAAGGGGATGTATTGAGTTTAGATTTGGGGATTGTTTATGAAGGTCTTTGTCTTGATATGGCTATTACTATGCCTATTGGAGGAATATCTCCTGAAGCAGGTCGTTTGATTAGAACAGTAAAAAAAGCTCTTAAAAGAGCTATTGCTAGAGTTAAACCTGGTAAAACAATAGGAGATATTGGGCATGCTATTCAGAATTATATTGAAGACCAGGATTTTCAAGTAATTAAAGAACTTTGTGGACATGGAATTGGCAAATCTGTTCATGAAAAGCCTGATGTTCTTAATTTTGGCAGAAGGCATAAAGGATTAAAATTAGAACCAGGTATGGTTTTAGCTATTGAGCCCATGGCTGTTATGGGCAAACCAGGAATAAAAAAAGGCCCAGATGGCTTTTGTTATCAGACAGCTGATAATAGCTTATCAGCTCAATTTGAGCACACAGTGGCCGTAACAGAAAAAGGCCCAAGAGTATTGACTGAGTGATTATTTCTTTTCTTCAATTTCTTTTTTAATTTCTTCAATAAATTTTTCAACTTTTACAGGGCCAATGTTGCCCTTTTTTCTATCTCTAACTGCAACTGAATCTATTTTTTCTTCTTTTTCTCCAACAATTAAAAGATAAGGAATTTTTTGTAGTTCGCCATTGCGGATTTTCTTTCCTAAAGTTTCATCATCATCATTTAATTCAACTCTAATATTATTTTTAAATAATTCTTTTTTAATTTGTTCTCCATATTTATTGAATTTTTGACTAACAGGAATAATTTGAGCTTGAATCGGGGATAACCAAGTTGGTAAAACACCAGCATAATGTTCTATAAGTATACCTATGAATCTTTCAAACGAACCCATGATAGTTCTATGTATCATAATAGGGGCTTTCTCTTTTCCATCTTTATCAATATATTTACAATTAAACTTTAATGGCATTTGAAAATCTAGTTGAATAGTAGCGCATTGCCATGTTCTTCCTAAGGCATCTTCTAATTGATAGTCAATTTTAGGTCCGTAAAAAGCTCCATCTTTATCTTTTATTTCATAGTTCTTGCCATAGGCTTTTTTAATGATATCTTCTAGTTGCTTTTCTGCTTTATCCCACAGCTTTTTATCTCCCATATAATCATCTGGTCTAGTTGATAAATATGCTTTGTATTTTAATTTAAAAGGATTATAGATTTTATCAACCAATTTTATAACCTTATTAATTTCTTCTTCAATCTGATCTTCTCTTAGGAAAATATGAGCGTCATCTTGTTTAAATTGTTGAACTCTAAATAGTCCTCCTAATTCTCCAGATTGTTCTTTTCTGGTTATTAATCCTGGTTCAGCATATCTTAATGGTAAATCACGATAAGATTTAGGTGAATTATTGTAAATTAGAATAGCTCCTGGACAATCCATTGGCCTTAGAGCCATTTTTTGTTTTTCTTTTAATCCGCTAACAAAATACATTCCATCCTTATAGTGATCCCAGTGACCAGATTTTTTCCAAATGGATGTATTTAACATTGAAGGTGCTATGATAAAATCGTATTCAAACTCTTTTTGTGCTTCTTCCCAGAATTTTTCTAATTCTTTGTAAATAATAGTACCTTTAGGATGAAAGAAGGGCATACCAGGAGCTTCTTTTTGCATTGAAAATAGGTCTAATTCTTTTCCAATTTTACGATGGTCTCTCTTTTGAGCTTCTGCTTGTTGTTTTAAATAATCTTTTAGTTCTTTTTTAGAATTAAAAGCTACTCCATAAATTCTTTGAAGCATTTTGTTCTTTTCATCGCCTCTCCAATAAGCTCCAGCTAATGAAGTTAG
>Ga0180009_10003221_pt1 | contig 18666 bp, 23 predicted proteins | sample OS_PC_MetaG_FD_123537 | JGI IMG/M metagenome (GOLD analysis project Ga0180009, IMG submission 123537) | Groundwater microbial communities from the Aspo Hard Rock Laboratory (HRL) deep subsurface site, Sweden - OS_PC_MetaG | ecosystem: Environmental > Aquatic > Deep subsurface > Groundwater... | reverse complement strand
GATAGGTCAGCGACAGGGCGATGCCGGCCATGACGGCGAGGACCACCAGCGTCGCGGCATAGGCGAGATCCTTGCGCGCATCGCGCAGGAAGCCGAGCGCGAAGGCGCCACCGAGACCGGCAACCAGGATATAGAGCGCGCTTACCATTTGAGGTCCCTGTACTCGGAGATATCGAGGCTGCGGCGGAAGCGGAACAGGCGATAGGCATAAGCCAGCATCAGCGCCGTGACGCCGAGGCCGATGACGATGGCGGTCAGCACCAGCGCCTGCGGCACCGGGTCGATGATGCGCTGGGCCGCTTCGGCCGGCGCGATCGTATCGAGGATCGGCGCCTCGCGGCCGGTGATGACGCCGATGGCGACCAGCACGATGTTGACCCCGGCATCGGCTATGGTGAAGCCGATGATCATGCGGATGACGTCGCGATGGGTCAGCGCCCCGTAAAGCCCCATCAGGATGAGGGCAAAACCGGTCGCAAGGGCAATCGAGGTCATGCTCATGCCGCGTCCTCCGTTTCCTCGAAACTTTGGAGCATGGACGAGAACTCGGCGCCGACCTTGAGCCCGATCAGCGCATAGATGAGCGGGATGGCGCCGGCCGAGGCGAGCGAACCGAACGTGCCGAGCGGCAGGATGGCATTGTCGAGGAAGCCACCGGCCCAGATGGCGCCGATGACGCCGATGACGACATAGGCGAGGCCCGAAATGCTCTCGATCCGGGAGATCAGGCCGTGACTGAAGCGCTTGCCGGGATCGGCCAGCAGCATGAGAATGGCGCCGGAAGCGAGAATGGCGCCACCCTGAAAGCCGCCGCCGGGGGTCAGATGGCCGTTGATGAAGACATAGGCGCCGAACAACAGGATCATCGGCACGAGCAGGCGCGCGCCGGTGGTCAGGAGTTCGCCCGGCGGCAGGATGCCGTGGCCGGCCGCCTTTTTCGGCGCCCGCGATTCGGCCAGCACCAGACCGACAATGGCGGCGGTCAGGAACAGGACCGTGACCTCACCAAGCGTGTCGAGGCCGCGATAGGTGACGATGATCGCCGCGACCACGTTCTGGGCGCCGGTCTCGGCGGCGGTGTTCTCGGCATAATAGAGCGCCGAGATGTTGAGGCTTTCATCGGGCACGTAGCCGGCGAACAGGGTGTAGAAGGCCATGCCCAGAAGGGCGAGCAGCACCACCACGATCGTATTGCGCGCGAGATTCATTGGTCGCTCTCCCGCCTGATGCGACTGAGCACGAACACGAACAGGAACGTCGTCAGGCCCGAGCCTATGGCTGCCTCGGTCATCGCCACGTCGGGCGCCGCGAGCAGGAGAAACAGCACCGAGGCGAACAGCGAGACCAGGCCGGAAGCGAGCACCGCGGTGATGCGGGTCGAGGTGAACAGGGCGAGGGCCGCCGAGCCGATCATGGCGACGGCGAGAACCAGTGCCATCGGGATCAGAAGCATGTTCATGCGAGGTCTTCTCCGTCTTCGGCGAGATGATCGGTATGGGCGCGGAATTTGATGCCGGCGCGATGGGCGGCGCGCGCCAGGTACTGGCTCGACAGCGGGTTGGTGAACATGACGAACACAAGGATCAAAAAGAGCTTGATCGCCCAGGCCGGCATGATGAGCGCCGCGCCGACCAGCGTCAAAAGGGTGCCGAGCGTCGTCGCCTTGGTGCCGGCCTGGATGCGCGTGAAAGTGTCGGGCATGCGGAAGAGCCCGAGGCCGCCGAGCAACAGGAACAGCGTGCCGAGAAACAGCACGAAGGATCCGAGAATGCCGAGGAGCTCCTGCATCATTCGCCTCCCTCGAGATAGCGGGCGGCGACGATGACGCCGAGGAAGCTCAAAAGGGCATAGACCAGCGCCACGTCGAGATAGACGATGCGATTGGCGGCCAGTGCCACCAGAACGATGCCGGTGACCGAAATGATGGTCAGGGTATCGAAGGCGACAACCCGGTCGACGGCCAGGGGCCCGGCGACGAAACGGTAGAGCGCCAAACCGAAGGCCAAAGCGACGGTGATGCCGGAAAGGACCAGGAACAGATCAACCATACATGACCTCCAGATAGCGTTCGAAGCCGGCGGCGATGGTACGTGTCGTCTCTTCGATGTCGTTTGTGGTCGCGACGACCCAATGGATGTAGAACCACTCGCCCTTGAGCTCGACCGACAGCGTGCCGGGCGTCAGCGTGATGGCATTTGCCAGAAGCAGGCGGGCGGTGGGGTTCTTGAGGCCGGTCCTGATGCGCACGATGGCCGGATCGATGGGCAGGCGCGGCTGCAGTACGATGGTGGCCATGGCAAGGTTGGACTTGACCAGTTCGACAAGGAAATAGCCGAGGAAACCGAGCGTCGCCGCCAGCGAGGCCGGCGTGAACCGGTATCCCGATAGATAGCTGAGGCTAGCACTCAGGAAAAAGGCGACAATCCCGGCGACGACGACGCCGACAACGAGCGATTCGAGCGACAGCGTCGCATTCAGCAGGAGCCAGAGCAGCAAGAGCACGGCAAACAGCCTTGTGGGCACGCCTGTTTCGCTCATTGGCACAATCTCCTTGGCAAGGCCCTGTTTTCAAACCGGTTTTCAACCGCGTTCCAAAGCCGCCCGCCAAAGGCAGGGCAGCTTTCTCGCGCCGTCGCCTGGTGGCCGGCGCACAACGGAACTCGACAGGATCACCGGGGGGTGCGGTTCATCTTGATCTCGCTTAGATCAGATATTCGAATATTCCGACTTGATCTCGGACAAAGTTTTGGCGTGATTTTTCACCCGCGCACCGGCAAGCGAGGCGTGGCTGCAAGGCCGGCCCGCAACAATCTGTCGCCGGGCGCCAACGGCTCGATGCACTAGACTGACCGCCACTTCAAAGAGTGCCTGTCATGCCGCAACTGCCGAGAGAACTGACGACCGAACGCCTGCGTCTGCGCCGCTATTTTCCCGATGATGCCGACTGGTATGCCGACATGGCGCAGCGCAACCGGGCGCATCTTGCCCGCTACGAAAGCGGCAACGCCGCCATGCGCATCGCCAGCGCCGCGGACGCGCAAAAGGTCATCGCCGAGTTCGCCGATTTGGCCGAAGCGGAGAAGGCCTGCTTTCTCGGCGCCTTTCTCGCGGATAGCGATACCTTCGTCGCCCAGATCTATGTCGGGGTCGGCAATGCCGCCCTGCCCGCCTATCTCATCGGCTATTTCTGCGACGTCGCGCATTTGCGCCGGGGCTATGTCGGCGAAGCGGCGGCGGCCGTCGTCGCCGAGCTGTTCGAACGCTGCGGCGCCGAGCGCGTCGGCCTTGGCTGCGACGACACCAATTCCGCGAGCCGCCGCATCGCCGAACGGCTCGGCATGCGCCTTGAAGGCCATCTGCGCGCCGACAAGCGCAATGCCGACGGCTCGGTGACCGGCTCGCTGCTCTTCGGGCTGCTGCGGCAGGAATGGCGGCGGGCGGAGGCAATCTGACCGGGCCGGGGCAAGCAAGGCGTGCCGTTTTCCGGCGTGGTAAGGGAGCGCGATTGCGGAGACAGCGCCAGTCCTTCCGACGCCGCACCCCCTCAACCGCGACCACCCGCGTTCGAAGCCGGGAGACATGGGCGCGCCTCGCCATGGCGCGGAGGCCCCCTGCGGGAAAGGCGTCAGTGTCGACCTGATCCGACCGCTATGCGGGCTGCCCCTGCGACAATCTGGCATGAATTTCCTTGCTAGTTGCAAATGGTTCCTATATGCAAATAGCGGATCAAGCAGGAGACTTGCATGCGCACCGGCCTTGCCCTTGCGATTTTTTCGGCGGCGGCCCTTGCCGTCACCACCCATCCGGCGGCGGCGGAGGACAGGCTCAAGGTGGTCACGAGCTTCACCGTCATCGCCGACATGGCGCAAAACGTTGCGGGCGAGGCGGCAGAGGTGGTGTCGATCACCAAGCCAGGTGCCGAAATTCACGGCTACGAGCCGACGCCGCGCGACCTATTGAAGGCGCAGGACGCCGACCTGATCCTGTGGAACGGGCTCAATCTCGAGCGCTGGTTCGAGCAATTCCTTGCCAATCTCGGCGACGTGCCGGCGGCGGTCGTGTCCGAGGGCATCGATCCGATGCCGATCGCGGGCGGCGAGTACGCCGGCAAACCCAATCCTCATGCCTGGATGGCGCTCGATTCCGCCGAAATCTATGTCGATAACATCGCCGAGGCGATGAGCACGGCCGATCCAGACAACGCCGCGACCTATGCCGCCAATGCTAAGGCCTACAAGGCCGAGATCGCCGCCTTGATCGGGCCGCTGCGCGACGCCGCCCGCGCCCTGCCCAAAGAAAGGCGCTGGCTCCTGACTTCGGAAGGCGCCTTTTCCTACCTCGCCCGCGATTTCGACCTGACCGAAGCCTATTTGTGGCCGATCAATGCCGACGCCCAGGGCACGCCGAAACAGGTCAAGGCGGTCATCGACATGGTGCGCGCCCATGCCATTCCGGCGATTTTTTCGGAATCGACGGTGTCGGACAAGCCGGCGCGGCAGATCGCCCGCGAAACCGGCATCGCCTATGGCGGCGTCCTTTATGTCGATAGCCTTTCCGAACCGGACGGGCCGGTGCCGACCTATCTCGACTTGTTGCGCGTCACCGCCGAAACCATCGTTGCCGGATTACGGCCATGAGCGAGGGCATTCGCGCCGAGGGGTTGACGGTCACCTATCGCAACGGCATGACCGCCCTCACCGATGCCAGCTTTGCCATCCCGACCGGCACGATCACGGCGCTGGTCGGGGTCAACGGCGCCGGCAAGTCGACGCTGTTCAAGGCGCTGATGGATTTCGTGCCTGTTGCCAGGGGCAAGGTCGAAATCCTCGGCCTGCCGGTCCGGCAGGCGCTCAAGGCCCAATCCATCGCCTATGTGCCGCAGGCCGAGGAAGTCGACTGGTCCTTTCCGGTGCTGGTCGAGGACGTGGTGATGATGGGGCGCTACGGCCATATGGGCTTTTTCCGAAACCCGCGCGCCGCCGATCGGGAGGCGGTCGCCACCGCGCTCAGGCGGGTCGACATGTCCGAATTCGCCAGCCGCCAGATCGGCGAACTCTCGGGCGGGCAGAAAAAACGCGTCTTTTTGGCGCGGGCGCTGGCCCAGGATGCCAAGGTGATCCTGCTCGACGAACCGTTCACCGGCGTCGACGTCAAGACCGAGGAACAGATCGTTTCCCTGTTGCGCACCCTCAGGGACGAAGGACGGGTGATGCTGGTCGCCACCCACAATCTCGGCTCGGTGCCCGAATTCTGCGACCGGGTGGTGCTGGTCAAGGGCACGGTGCTGGCGCATGGGCCGACTTCGACGACCTTCACGCCGGAAAACCTCAAACTGGCCTTTGGCGGCGTGCTCAGGCATTTCGTGCTCGGCGGCCAAACGCTGCATGAGGACGCGGATGCGCGCAAGGTCGAGGTCTTCACCGACGACGAGCGGGCGCTCGTCTACTACGACCACCAGCAGCAGCATGCCGTCGGTGAACCGAAATGATCGACATGCTCGTCGAGCCGTTTTCCTACGGCTACATGACCAATGCCATCTGGGTGTCGGGGCTGGTCGGGGCGGTCTGCGCCTTCCTCTCGGCCTATCTGATGCTCAAGGGCTGGTCATTGATCGGCGACGCGCTTTCCCATTCCATCGTGCCGGGCGTGGCCGGAGCCTATATGCTCGGCCTGCCGTTTTCGCTCGGCGCCTTTTTGTCGGGAGGGCTGGCAGCGCTCGCCATGCTGTTTCTGAGGGCCCGATCGGGGCTCAAGGAAGACGCGGTGATCGGGCTGATCTTCACCTCGTTTTTCGGGCTCGGCCTGTTCATGGTGTCATTGCGGCCGATGGCGGTCTCCATCCAGACCATCACCATGGGCAATATCCTCGCCATCACGCCGGAGGACACGCTGCAACTGGTCATCATCGGCGGCGTGTCGCTCGCCGTGCTGCTCGCCAAATGGCGCGACCTGATGGCGGTGTTCTTCGACGAGGCACATGCCCGCTCGATCGGGCTCAATCCGGATATGCTGCGCGTCGTGTTTTTCACGCTTCTTGCCGCCTCGACGGTCGCCGCCATGCAGACGGTCGGCGCCTTCCTCGTCATCGCGCTGGTCGTCACGCCCGGCGCCACCGCCTACCTCCTGACCGACCGGTTTCCGCGCCTCATCGCGCTGTCGGTCCTGATCGGAGCGGCGACGAGCGCAATCGGCGCCTATTTGAGCTATTTCCTCGATGGGGCGACCGGTGGTGTCATCGTCACGCTGCAGACCGCGCTGTTCCTTGCCGCCTTCGTGTTTGCGCCCAAGCACGGCGTGCTGGCGGCGCGGCGGCGGGCACGGAACGCTCTGGAGCGGGTGCGATAATGGATTTCATCACCCTGCCGCTGCAATTCCCCTTCATGCAGAACGCGCTTCTGATCACACTGATCATCGCGCCGGCGGCGGCGCTCCTTTCGTGCTTTCTCGTCCTCAAGGGCTGGTCGCTGATGGGCGACGCGGTTTCCCATGCCGTGCTGCCGGGCGTGGTCGTTGCCTATCTGGCCGGCATTCCCCTGGTCATCGGGGCCTTCGTCGCCGGCCTGTTCACCGCCATCGCCACCGGTTTCGTCACGGACCATTCCCGCATCAAGCAGGACACGGTGATGGGGGTGATCTTTTCGGGCATGTTCGGCCTCGGGCTCGTCTTGTACACCAGCATCGAGTCCGACCTGCATCTCGACCATATTCTTTTCGGCAACATGCTCGGGGTTGGCAGCGAGGACTTGTGGACGGCCGGGTTGATCGCCGTGCCGGTGGCGCTGGTGCTGATAGCCAAATGGCGCGATATCCTCGCCCATGCCTTCGATCCGGTGCAGGCGCGCATGGTCGGCCTCAGGGTCGGGATCATCCATTACGGTCTTCTGGCCATGCTGTCGGCGACCATCGTTGCCATGTTGTCCTCGGTCGGCATCATCCTGTCGATCGCGCTGCTGATCGCACCGGGCGCCGTGGCTTTCCTCGTGACGCGGCGCTTTTCCGCCATGCTGGCGACATCGGTCGGCGTGGCGCTGTTCGCCGCAACCGCCGGCAATCTCGCGAGCTTCTGGATCGACAGCGCCCCCGCCCCGACCATCGTCTTGATCCTTTCGGTGATGTTCGTGCTGGCGCTCGGCTGGCGCATGTGGTTGACGCGACGGGCCACCAGCGGCACCGGAGTCCGGGTCGTGTGACGATCTTTGCCACGGCAGGCGCGGTTGATGTATGCCCGTAGTTATAGTCTTTGCTTTCAAATATAGCCTATGCTATATTTTTTGGAGAGAAAATCGTTGCGGCGTGGCCGAGATGGCGCATCAATCCCTGTCCGAGCGCACCGACAGCGGCATCCGCGAGGTTCTTAACGGCACCCGCAAGGGGCCGCGCGCCCTGCTGCTGTTCGCTGGACCGGCGGTGATCGCCTCGATCGCCTATATGGATCCGGGCAATTTCGCCACCAATATCCAGGCCGGCTCGGGCTATGGCTATTCCCTTCTCTGGGTGGTGCTCGCCGCCAATCTCATCGCCATGCTGTTCCAGTCGCTGTCGGCCAAGCTCGGCATCGTCACGGGCAAGAACCTCGCCGAAATGTGCCGGATACGTTTTCCGCCGCTCATCCGCTACGCCATGTGGGCGATCAGCGAAGTCGCCGCCATGGCCACCGACCTCGCCGAATTCCTCGGCGGCGCCATCGGGTTGTCGCTGCTGTTCGGCATGCCGCTCCTTTACGGCATGGCGGTCACGGCCGTCGTCACCTATGCCATCCTCATGCTCGCCGGGCGCGGCTTTCGGCCGATGGAGCTGATCATCGGCGGTTTCGTCGCCATCATCGGGCTATGCTATTTCATCGAGATGTTCATCGCCCCGGTCGCCTGGGGTGAAGTGGCGCTCGGCCTTGTCACACCCGTCCTGCCCGACGCGACGGCGCTGACCATCGCGGTCGGCATCATCGGCGCCACTGTCATGCCGCATGCCGTTTACCTCCATTCCGGCCTGACCCAGCATCGGGCCAATCCACAGAATGACGGCGAGCGGCGCCTGCTGCTCACCTTTTCCAACTGGGAATGTGTCATCGCCCTCGCCGTCGCCGGCATGGTCAACATGGCCATGGTGATCATGGCCTCGGCCGCTTTCCATGCCGGCTATCCGGAAGTCGCCGAAATCGAGACCGCCTTCCACACCTTGACGCCCCTGCTCGGCGGGTTGGCGGCCGGAGTGTTCCTCGTTTCGCTGATGGCCTCGGGCCTATCCTCCTCGACGGTCGGCACCATGGCCGGACAGATGATCATGCAGGGTTTCGTGGGGTTCCGCATTCCGATCTGGGTGAGGCGGCTCGTCACCATGCTGCCGGCCTTCGCCGTGGTGCTTTTAGGCGTCAACACCACCGAAGCGCTGGTCTATTCCCAGGTGGTCCTGAGCTTTGCGCTGCCGATCCCGATGATCGCGCTCGTCATCTTCACCCGCAACCGCGCCATCATGGGTGCATTCGCCAACAGCCGGACGATCGACGCCGCTGCCATGATCGGAACCGTGGTCATTCTCGTTCTCAACGCGGTGCTGCTGCTGCAGACTTTCGGGATGCCGATTCCGGGTCTTGGCGCCTGACGGCGCAAATGGGCGCGGCAATTCATCGATGGCTTGCATCATGTATTGCCAAGGCTATGTTTCATGGCACGATTGAGAGGGCCGGGAAGCTCCATGACAAACAAAGACGTTGACAGCGCAAGGCGCGGCAAACCCGCGACGCCGGCTGAATTCCAGGTGGAAGCCTTCCAGAAGTGCCGCGAGGCGCGCCGCACCGAATTGATGGAAGACTATGTCGAGCTGATCGACGACCTGATCGCGCAAGCGGGCGAGGCCCGCCAGACCGACATCGCCCGCTGCCTCGGGGTCACCCAGCCGACGGTCGCCAAGATGCTCAAGCGCCTCGGCGACGAACGGCTCGTCACCCAGCGCCCCTATCGCGGCGTGTTCCTGACCGAAGACGGCAAGCGTCTCGCCAGCACCTCGCGGCGGCGCCATGAAATCGTCGAAGCGTTCTTGCGAAAGCTCGGCGTCGGCCCGGAAGCGGCGCGCAATGATGCCGAGGGCATCGAGCACCATGTCAGCGTCGAAACGCTGACGGCGTTCGAGCATTTCCTTAGGAAAAACCCGGACTAAGCCGGAGAAATGGTGCCCAGGGCCGGAATTGAACCAGCGACACGCGGATTTTCAGTCCGCTGCTCTACCAACTGAGCTACCTGGGCATCGGGCGCCGAAGCGCGAATTGCTGGCGGTTTATAGGGGCTAAGATCGGGGTTGTCCAGAAGGCTCGGCCATGGTTTTCAAGGTGGTGCCACACGAAAACCCCGTGCCGGGAACGGGTCAGGGAGCCGAACCGATGAAGCCAGTATCCGCCGTCATTTTGTGCGCCACGCCGCGCTCGGGCAGCACGCTCCTGTGCGATCTTTTGACCGCCACCGGCGCCTGCGGCGTCGTGCAGTCCTATTTCCGGCGCCTGTCGATCGACAACTGGATCGGTCGGTTCGGCCTGACGGTGCCGCGCGGGAACCCGGATTTCGAGACATTGTATTTCGCCGCGGCGCTGCGGGCCGGAACGGACGCCTCCGGCACGTTCGGGCTGAGGCTGATGCGGGACAACGTTGCCGAACTCATGGACTGGCTCGACCGGCTGTTTCCCGGCCAGGCGGGCGATCTCGGGCGGATCGAAACGGCGTTCGGCCCGCCCCGCTTCATCGCGCTCCGGCGTCGCGACAGCGTTGCGCAGGCGGTGTCGCGGCTCAAGGCCGAGCAGACTGGGCTGTGGCACCGGCATGCCGACGGCAGCGACCGCGAACGCAACGCCGCCGAAGAAGTGTCGACCTACGACGCCGAAGGTCTTGCCGGGTTCATCGCCGAGGCCGAAGCCGGCGAACGGCAATGGCGGGACTGGTTCGACGAAATGGGCGTCACGCCGGCAAGAATTGACTACGAGGACCTGTCCGAAGACCCGAAGGCGACGCTGGCTCGGCTGCTCGCGGCGCTCGGGCGCGATCCGGGGCCGGCCCGCATGGCCGCTCCGGCGACGGCCAGACTGGCGGATGCCGAAAGCGCCGCCTGGGCCGCCCGCTACCGCCTCGAAACCGGCCGCGGCGGCAATCCCCACCGCATCGGAGGCGACGCAACGCTTGCATAGCGCGCCCCTCTCGGCCCATCCTCAGAGCCTCTCGCGAAACCAGGCGGAACATCCTTTCATGCTCGAAGACCTCAAGGACAGAAACGTACTCATCACCGGCTCGTCGATCGGCATCGGCGCCGCCGTGGCGCGCGAAATGGGGCGGCTCGGCGCCCGCGTCGCCGTCCACGGCAACCGCAACCTGATTGCCGCCCAGAAGGTGGTCGAGGACATCGAACGGTCGGGCGGCTTTTCAGCGCTGATCTCGGGCGATGTGTCGAAGCCGGACAGCGCGGCGCGGATCGTCGCGGATGCCGCTTCGGCCCTCGGCGGCATCGACATCCTGATCAACAATGCCGGTTCCCTGATCCGGCGCCTCAGCAACGAGGATTTCGACAACGCGCTCTACGACCAGGTGTTCGACCTCAACGTCCGCTCGATTTACACAATCACCCAGGCGGCGCTGCCGCATCTCAAGAAAAGGGGCGGCGCCATCATTAATTCCGGCTCGATCGCCGGCCGGAATGGCGGCGCCATGGGCTCGTCGGTCTATTCGGCGGCCAAGGCGGCGGTGCATTCGATCTCGCGCAACATGGCGCGCGAATTCGCCCCCTTCGGCATCCGCGTCAACACGGTGGCGCCGGGTTTCATCGACACCGATTTCCATGCGATCACATCCGAGGAAGGACGGCAGGCGGCGCAGAATGCCACCGCCCTCAAGCGCCTCGGCACGGTCGAGGATTGTCTCGGCGCCTATGTCTTCCTCGCCTCGGACTCGATGTCCGGCTACATCACCGGCCAGATCATCGACGTCAATGGCGGGCAGATGATGCCGTAGAAGACGACGGCGCCGGCCTCTTCACCTCTCCCTTGGGGGAGAGGTCGGGCCGGAGCGCAGCGGAGGTCCGGGTGAGGGGGCCTTGTGCCGAGCTTGAGGCAGGCCCCCTCACCCGCAGCGAAGCCTGTCCTCGGGCGCTACGCGACCCGTCGGCGTCGGCCTCTCCCCCCGAGGGAGAGGTGAGTCAGGCGCTTCGTTCGGCCGCCAGCTCCACCAGCTTCACGCACAGTGCTGTCGCGACCGCCATGTCCTGCACCGAGACCCATTCGAGCGGTCCGTGGATGTTCTGCATGCCGGTGAACAGGTTTGGCGTCGGCACGCCCTTTTCGGTGAGCAGCGAACCGTCGGTGCCGCCGCGGATCGGGACCGAGACCGGCTCGACGCCCACTGCCCTTGCGGCGGCGCGGGCGAGGTCGACGGGGGTCATGTCCTTTTCCAGCCAATAGCGCATGTTGCGATATTGCGGGCGGATGGTGCAGGTGATCGCGGCGCGCGGCTCGGTTGCGGCGATGGTCTCGCAGACCTGGCGGACGAGCTTGCCCTTGGCGGCGAGGCCGTCGAGTTCGAAATCCCTGAGGATCAGCCTGATCTTCATCTCGGACGAACCGCCGGCCATCTCGACGGCGTGGATGAAGCCGTCGCGGCCATCGGTGGTTTCCGGCGTCATGGTCACCTGCGGCAGGGTGTCGATGATCCTTGCGGCGAGATGGATGGCGTTGACCAGCTTGCCCTTGGCCCAGCCGGGGTGGATCGAGACGCCCTTGATCACGATCTCGGCGGCATCGGCGGAAAAGCTCTCGTATTCGATCTCGCCGACCGCGCCGCCATCGAGCGTATAGGCGAAATCGCAAGCGAGATCGGCGGGAAGCCGTTCGGAAACGCCACGACCGATCTCCTCGTCCGGCGTGAAGGCGACGCGGATTTTTCCATGCGGGATGTCGGGATTGGCGAGCAGGTGGCGGATCGCGGTCATGACCACCGCGACACCCGCCTTGTCGTCGGCGCCGAGCAGGGTCAGGCCGGAGGCGGTGACGATATCGTGGCCGAGCTTTTTGGCGAGATAGGGAAAGACAGCCGGCGACAGGACGAGCTCGGAATTGTCCGGATAGGTGATGTCACCACCATCATATCCCCTGATGACGCGCGGCTTGACGCCCGTTGCGTTGAATTGCGGCGCCGTGTCGACATGGGCCAGAAGCCCGATGGTCGGACCCAAGGCGGTGGCGGGAACGGTCGCCAGAACCGCGCCGTAATCAGTCAGGGTCACGTCCGAGGCGCCGAGCTCGTTCAGTTCGGCTTCGATGAGGCGCAACAGGTCGAGCTGGATTTCGGTGCTCGGCGCGGCCGGCGAGTCCGCGTCGGACTGGCTGTCGATCGCCGCGTAGCGGACGAGACGGGATTCGAGTTCGGCGTCGAAAGTATGGGTCATCGCGGTCTTTTTGGGGGTTGGCCGGCGTCGCGCTTGTCAGGCGTCGCCTTCGTTGATCTCGGTCGCCGGCTCTTCGTCCTCTTCCTCGTCCTCCGTGGCCGGAATGACGTAGCGGCCGGAAAGCCAGCGGTTGAGATCGATATCGGCGCAGCGCGACGAGCAGAAGGGGTGGAATTGCTGCACCGACGGCCTTAAGCAGATCGGGCAGGGCCTGACGGGTCTCAGGCGAGCGATTTTCTTGTCGTCAGACACCGGTGAAGCCGGGCTGGTTGAGCCAGTTGAAATGGACCGGGTAGCCCTCGGCGCCGAGGAATTGCACCGTCTCGAACAGCGGCAGGCCGACCACGGCGGAATAGGAGCCGGTCAGCTTGACCACGAAGGACCCGGCAATGCCCTGGATGGCATAGCCGCCGGCCTTGCCGCGCCATTCGGCGCTCGCCAGATAGGCTTCCATTTCCTTGGAGGACAGGCGCTTGAAGCGGATGCGGGTGTCGATGATGCGCCGGCGCAGGCGACCGCTGGTCGAAATCAGCGTAAGGCCGGTGAAGACGCGATGGGTGCGTCCGCTCAACAGCTTGAGGCAGGTTGCCGCCTCTTCCATCGTTTCCGCCTTGGGCAGGATGCGCCGGCCGACGGCGACGACGGTATCGGCGGCCAGGATCAGCGTGTTTTCGGAAAGGCCGGTCTGGCGGGCCTTGTGCTGGGCGGTCAGGGCCTTGAGGTCGGCAAGGCGCTGGGCGAGACGGCGCGGCAGCTCGTTTCGTTCCGGCGTTTCGTCGACATTGGCCGGCACCAGATGCTCGGGCTCGATCCCGACCTGATTGAGCAGGGCCAGGCGGCGCGGCGAGGACGATGCGAGTATGAGGTCGGGTCGGCGCGCCATTCGCGGTTGCCGGCTACTTGAAGCGGTAGGTGATGCGGCCCTTGGTCAGATCGTAGGGCGTCATTTCGACGAGAACCTTGTCGCCGACCAGAACGCGGATGCGGTTCTTGCGCATGCGACCAGCCGTATGGGCGATGATCTCGTGTTCGTTCTCGAGTTTGACACGGAACGTCGCATTGGGCAGCAGTTCCGTGACCACGCCCGGAAATTCGAGCACTTCTTCCTTTGCCATTACTTCTCCTGGAATGGCCTGCCACTTCGGCAAGCCGAAAAACCCCGGAAAGACTCGTCCGGGGCCGAATTTGCGCGCAAGCTATAGGAAATCAAACGCTTTGTGAACTACCCGAGACCAGCGCGGCGAGTCGGTCGCGAACCCTTTGATCGAGCAGGTTCCTGACAGTGCGGTAGGCGGCGAGGCGCTGGTCGCGCGAACCGTCCTCGCGGCTCGGATCGGGCACGTCCCAGCGCTCGATGGACGAGGAAGCGATCCTGCGGGCGGCGACGGCGTCGGCGGCTTCTTCGGACATGGGCACGACGAGATCGAACTTGAGCGTCGCCAGTTCGTCGAGCGTATGGGGGGTATGCACCGACATATCGATGCTCAATTCGTCCATCACCTGGTGCACGAAGCCGTCGGCCATGCCGGAGCGGACGCCGGCGGAGCGGGCGATGATCTCGGCCGGAAAGGCGCGGCGGGCCAGCGCCGCAGCCATGGGCGAGCGCACCGCGTTCATCGAGCACACGAACAAAACGAGCGGCAGGGTGGCGTCGCGCGGGTCGATGCGGGCGGCATAGGGCTGGACGGCACAGATCAGCGTGAACAGCCGCCGGGCCGTCTCGTGGTCCATCGCAACCTTGCCGTTGAGCCGGGTGATCAAAAGGTCGGCGGCATCGTTGTGCAGGCCCCGCCGTCCCATGTCGACCGCCTCGATCTGGAAGGTGGAATTCGAGCGGACGGCGGCGAAATAGGCGTCGCGGATGCGGAAATAGTCACGGATCAGGCCGGAAAAGGGCGATAGCGACAGATAATGCGCCGCCACCGGCTCGAACGTGTCGGCGGCGCGGATGTCGAGCATGATGTAATTGCCCATGATCGACAAATGCAGTGCGAATGGTCCTTCCACCCCGACCTTGTCGGGGCGGAAGCGGTTCTGTTCGACCAGTTCGTCGATCGCCACGCGCCATTCGTGCTCGGCTTCGGGATTGATCGAGGTGATCGTATAGGGATCGAGCGTGACCGTCGCGATGCGGTCCGCGTCGCCGAAGGGCGCTGGTTCCGACCTAGCGGTTGAGGCGGATCGAGACGGATCGTCCATGGGCGCTCAGATCCTCCGATTCGGCCAATCGCACGCAAGCCGGACCCAGTTCCGCCAGCGCATCGGGCGTGCATTGGAGCACGGAAATGCGCTTGACGAAATCGAGAACGCCGAGGCCCGAGGCGAAACGCGCCGAACGCGCCGTCGGCAGCACATGATTGGTGCCCGCGAGATAGTCGCCGATGGCTTCGGGCGTGTGGTGGCCGAGAAAGACGGCGCCGGCATTCCTGACGCCACCAAGGAGCGCCATCGGGTCGGTGACCGACAGTTCGAGATGCTCGGGCGCCATGCGGTTGGCGATGGCGAGCGCCTCCTCGAGCGTTGCGACGGTGATGATGGCGCCGTATGTCTCCCAGCCCTCGCGGGTCAGTTCGGCACGCGGCAACAGCGCCACCTGCCGTTCGACCTCGGCGGCGACCGCGTCGGCGAGCCTTTGAGAGGTGACGACGGCAACGCCCTGGGCGCCGGCGCCGTGCTCGGTCTGGGCCAGCAGGTCGGCGGCGACATGAGCGGGGTTGGCGCTCTCGTCGGCGATGACCAGCACTTCGGACGGTCCGGCGATCATGTCGATGCCGACCGTGCCGAAGACCTGGCGCTTGGCGGCGGCGACATAGGCGTTGCCCGGCCCGACGATCTTGTCGACCGGTGCGATGGTTCTGGTTCCAAAGGCGAGCGCGGCGATGGCCTGGGCGCCGCCAATCCTGTAGATTTCGGTGACGCCGACGATTTTCGCCGCCGCCAGCACGGCGGGATTGACCTCGCCATTCGGCGTCGGCACGACCATGACCAGCCGATCCACGCCGGCGACGAGCGCCGGCACGGCATTCATCAGCACCGAGGACGGATAGGAGGCAAGGCCTCCCGGCACGTAGAGCCCGGCGGCGGTGACCGGCACCCATTTGGTGCCGAGGGTGACGCCGAGGTGATCGGTGTAGAGTTCGTCCTCGGGCTTTTGCCGGACATGGTGGGCGTGGATGCGGTCGCGCGCCAGGTTGAGGGCGTCGCGCAGCTCGCTGGAAATGCCGTCATGGGCGGCATCGATCTCGTCCCTGGTGAAGGCGAGCGTTTCCGGCGTCAGGGTGAGATGGTCGAATTTTTCCGTCAATTCGATGAGGGCGGCGTCGCCGCGGGCGCGGACATCGGCGATGATCCTTGCGACCGTCTCCCCCACTTCTACGGTCGTTTCGCGCTTTTGCGCCATGAAGGCATCGAAGGACGCGGCAAAGCCGTCCTCGCGGCTGGAGAGCATCAGGGGCATTGTCAATTCCGTTCCGGGGTCAGTCGCGTGCGGCGAAGCCTAGTCGCTGAGGTCGTGGGCAGGAACCGCCTTGGCCGCCCAGGCCGCGCCGAGGTCATGCAATCGCGCTTCGATGCACTCGACGTCAAGTGCCACGCTGCCGCCCCCGGCGAATTCGAGGGTGACGGTTCCGGCCGGAGCATCGGTTTCGCCAAAGGTGACGGCGAGCAGTTCGAGCACGCCCTCGCGGGCATCCGGATCGAAGCCGGCGGTGCGCGCGGCGGCGACATGGTCGAACCTCAGGGCGGCGCGCTTGCGCACGGCCTTTCCCTGGCCCCTGACACTGGTCCAGTCGAAACGGTTGAGCATGAGGGCGAAACGCTTTTCGGCGCGGGCGAAGCCCATATCCCCGACCCGAAGCACCGCGTCCTGCACCTGGGCGGAAACGATACCGAGATCCTCGGCGTCAAGAGCGATCAGCTTGAGTTCGGTCATGTCCTCGGCCTCTTATTCGCGTTCGCGGCACATTTGGGCATCTGCCGCGCGGAATGCAAGCCAAGTCTCGGGCCGAGGTAAACAAGCGCGGCTATGACGGCGGACAGAATTAGAGCATGTTCAGCAAAAGTGGATACCGGTTTTGCCGTTCGAACATGCGACCACTCAAGAACCTAGAGCTTGTCATCTATTGACGGAAGCAGCGCCTCCGCTTCCCTCCCCCTTGCGGGGAGGGATTGAGGGTGGGGGTCATGCGCCGGCGCTTGTGGCCCCACCCCACCCTGCCTGCCGGCATCCCTCCCCGTCAAAGGGGAGGGAAGCGTGTGGCGATTCCATGAGAAAATGACCGGCGCTAGGTCATGCGTTTTGAGTCCATCAAAACGTGACATGACCTGGCACTCGTCGAAACCTGTCTTACCCCTCGATGCGCTCGATGTCGGCGCCGCAGGCCCTGAGCTTTTCCTCGAGGCGCTCGAAGCCGCGATCGAGGTGATAGATGCGGTTGACCACCGTCTCGCCGCGCGCCGCAAGGCCGGCGATCACGAGCGAGACCGAGGCCCGCAAATCGGTGGCCATGACCTTGGCGCCCTTGAGCTCCGGCACGCCGGTGACATGCGCGGTCTGGCCCTCGATCTTGATGTCGGCGCCGAAACGCATGAGCTCGGCGACATGCATGAAGCGGTTCTCGAAAATCGTCTCGCGGATGGCGCTGACGCCATTGGCGCGGGTCATGAGCGCCATGAACTGGGCCTGAAGATCGGTCGGGAACCCGGGAAACGGGTCGATTTCGACATCGACCGCCGTCAACCCGTTGCCATTGCGCACGATTCTGATGCCGTTGGGTTCCACGGAGACCTCGGCGCCAGCCCTCGAAATGGCGTCGAGCGCCGTCTGCAGGTGGTCGGTCCGGGCGCCGGAGAGCAGGACATCGCCGCCGGTCATGGCCGCCGCCATGGCGAAGGTGCCGGTCTCGATGCGGTCGGGAATGACCTCGAAGCTGGTGCCGTGCAGGTCGGCAACACCCTCGATGACGAGCGTGCGACTGCCGATGCCGGAAATATGGGCGCCCATGGCAACGAGGCATTCGGCGACATTGGTGATTTCGGGTTCGATCGCGGCGTTTTCGATCACGGTCGTGCCACGCGCCAGCGTCGCGGCCATCATGATGGTGTGGGTGGCGCCGACCGAAACGCGCGGCAGCTCGACCCTTCCGCCGACGAGACCGCCCTTTGGCGCTTTTGCGACGACATAGCCTTCGTCGATAGCGATCTCGGCGCCGAGCTGCCTCAGGCCGTAAAGGAAGAAATCGACCGGTCGGGTGCCGATGGCGCAGCCGCCGGGCAGCGACACGCGCGCCTCGTGCATGCGGGCGAGCAGCGGACCGATGACCCAGAAGCTGGCGCGCATGGCCGAGACCAGCTCATAGGGCGCGCAGGTGTCGATGATCTCGGCGGCGGTCAGCGTCATCTGCTGGCCGCGGTCGTCGATGTCGACCGGGCGGCGGGCATGCACGCCGATGTCGACGCCGTGGTTTTCCAGAATGCGCTCGAGTTGCTTGACATCGGCGAGGCGCGGCACGTTGTTGAGCACCAGCGCTTCGGGCGTCAAAAGCGAAGCGATCATCAGGGGCAGTGCCGCATTCTTGGCGCCGGAAATCGGAATCGACCCGTTGAGCGCGTTTTCGCCCCGCAACCTGATCCTGTCCATCTTCGCTCCTTGTGACCGATCGTTTATGGTCGCGGTGTTTGCCGCGCAAAACCGGCATCCACTTCTCGCACACCACTCCTGCCGCCGGCGCGGCAGATTCGCCCATCCCGCAAACGGGCCGGCACCATAGTCCGAACCGGCCCGCAACGGAATATGTCCGAACGCAACCGGGACGCTAGCGATCCGGCTCCGGGTCGGGTCGGAGCTTTGGCCGAACCGGGTCGTCCGGCTTGCGGGCCTCGGCCTGTTTTTTCCGACGCCGGAGATTTTCCCTGAGTTTTGCGGCCAATCTTTGTTGGCGGGCATCGGTTTGGGCGCCGCGCGGCATGATCGCCATCCCTTCGGTATCGCTTGGGCCTGACCTGCCAGTTTTTTCGCCTTGCGTCCAGATTCGCGCTATGGCAGTAACACCGCGGTTTCACGGCTTCACGCCGTGGCCGCGCCAGAATGAGTGGTCGCGCGCTCGAACCGGAAAAGCGGTTCCCACTTTTCCTGAGCACGCTGCTATATAGAGTGGTCGCGCGCTCGAACCGGAAAAGCGGTTCCCACTTTTCCTGAGCACGCTGCTATATAGAGTGGTCGCGCGCTCGAACCGGAAAAGCGGTTCCCACTTT
>Ga0180009_10003220_pt1 | contig 18669 bp, 17 predicted proteins | sample OS_PC_MetaG_FD_123537 | JGI IMG/M metagenome (GOLD analysis project Ga0180009, IMG submission 123537) | Groundwater microbial communities from the Aspo Hard Rock Laboratory (HRL) deep subsurface site, Sweden - OS_PC_MetaG | ecosystem: Environmental > Aquatic > Deep subsurface > Groundwater... | reverse complement strand
TCTGCTTGATTTACTTGTTCAATAGAACCAAGATTTTTACCTTTATCATATAGAAATAGTTTAGCTCCTTTCTTCTCAAAATATCTTTTTAGCGCTCCTCCGACCATTCCAACTCCGCAAATACCAATTGTTTTTTTATTGCTGTTCATATTTATTAAACCAATCAAAGGTTTTTTTCACGCCTTGGTCAAAATCAACCTTTGGCTCCCAATCAAGAAGGTTTTTAGCTAAACCAGTATCTGCTTGGGTATGACGAAGATCTCCAAGCCTGGGAGGAAAATACTCAACTTCTCCGCCAATCAGCTTGCTTAAGTAATTAACTGAATAAGACTTCTCGCTTCCAACATTAATCACCTCTCCCCCTTTCAGCTTATCACTCTCCATGGCCCTGATATTAGCTTTCACCACATCATCAATGTAGCAGAAACCTCTTGTTTGTTCTCCATCGTCATAAATTGTTAACGGCTTGCCCTGTTTTCTTAATTTTAGAAACTTTCCAAGAACCAAACTATAATCAGAATCAAAGTCAATTCTTGGTCCATAGCAGTTGAAATATCTTAAAGAGATTATGGGAACTTTATAAAGCCGGGTAAATAATTTAGCGAATTGTTCGCCAGCTAATTTCTGCAAAGCGTAAGGACTAAGAGGATTTGGTTTCATACTCTCTTCTAAAGGCAGTTTTTCCTGATTTCCATAAACAGAAGACGAAGAAGCAAAAACAATTCTTTTTACTCTGTTATCAGCAGATGCTTTAAAAACATTTAAAGTTCCTAAAATATTATTTTTTGAAGTTTCAAGAGGGTCTTTAATTGAAACCGGCACCCTTGGAATGGCAGCTAAATGAAAGACGTAATCAATGTCTTGAAAAAGAGGTTTAATTTTCTCAAAATCGCAGATATCAAAATTGTGAAAATCTGCTTTTGGATTTAAATTTTCTTTTTTACCGGTTGACAGATTATCAATTATTGCTACTTGATGACCTTTTTCTATCAACTTATCAACTAAATGACTGCCTATAAAACCAGCGCCGCCTGTAATTAAATATTTCATACTTTTTTATCTATGAACTGTCTATGCCAAAGTTCAAAGTTTAAAATTAACCAAAAATGATAATCAAACGGCTGATTTTTTTCTTGGTAACGTTTATAAAGTTTTTCAATATAATCAAAATTAAAATATCCTCTTGATTTGGTTTTTTTGTCAAAAATTACTTCAAATAAATAATCTTTCAATTTTCCCCTAAACCAAAGATTAGTTGGAACAGAAAAACCGTGTTTTCTTTTTCTTAAAATTGGCTCTGGCAAGAAATCTTTCATAGCTTGTTTAAAAATATATTTAGCTTTTAGACCATTTATTTTATATTTTAATGGAATTGAATTAGCAAATTCAACTAAATGATGATCTAAGAATGGGGCCCTAGTTTCTAATCCATTTGCCATACTCGGCTTGTCAACTTTTTCTAAATAACAATCCGGCAATAGAATCTTTTGGTCAAGATGCATAATTTTTTCAACTAAATTTGGGGAATTATTTTGAGAAAAACATTGTTTATAAATTTTTAATGGATCTTCTGATAAATTGTTTTTGAAAAGCTGATTTCTCATTTCTTCTGAAAAAACAGTAAGCCAATTTGTATATCTTAATAAATCATCCCTTATTGGCAGAGTAGCAACAAACTTTTTTATTCTTCTAAGCTTAGGCAATGAATCAACAGATTTTTTGATTAAATTATTTCTTAAAAACCAATTTAGAATTAAAAGCTTGGAACGATTTTTTTCAATTACATATCTACGATATCCTCCAAAAATCTCGTCTCCCCCATCTCCAGTTAAAACAACTGTTACATAGTTTTTAGCAAACTGACTGATATAAAAAACTGGGAAATTGGCAGCGTCTCCAAACGGCTCATCAAAATGATAAACTAATTTATTTAAAGTATTTATTAAATCTAATTCTTTTAAAACTACTTTATAATGTTCAGTCTTAAAATAATTAGCTACGATTTCAGCGTCAGGAAGCTCATTAAACTCTTTACTCTCAATATTAAAGCCAACTGAAAAAGTTCTTATAGAAGAAACTCCGCATTTTGCCATCATTGCCACTATTGCGCTTGAATCAATACCCCCGCTTAAAAAAACACCTAAAGGAACATCTGAAATTAATCTTTGTTTAACTGAATTTTCAAAAAGTTCTGCTATGCCTTGCTGATAATACTCTTTTCCCTTATCTTCTTCTTTTTTTTCACCTAAACATGCTTTCCAATATTGTTTAATCTCAACTTTTTCATTTTTTAGAATTAAATAATGACCTGGTAAAAGTTTTTTTATTCCTTTGTAAATAGTATCTGGAGCGATAGAATGACCAAAAGTAAAATAATTAATTATTCCTTGAGAATCTAATTCTCTTTGAATACTACTATTTTGCAAAATAGCTTTTATTTCTGAAGCAAAAACAAATTTTTCTTGGTCAAAATAATAATATAAAGGCTTTTCCCCCAATCTGTCTCGAGCTAAAAATAATTCCTGTTTCTTTTTATCCCAAATTGCAAAAGCAAACATTCCATTGAGTTTCTCAAGACAATTTACGCCCCACTCCTGATAACTATGTAAAATTACCTCTGTATCAGTTCTGGATTTAAATTTGTGAGCTAAGCTCTTTAAAGTTTTCCTTAAGTCCTGAAAATTATATATTTCACCGTTATGAATAATCCAAACAGTGGCTTCTTCATTTGACATGGGCTGATGACCAGCTTTTGATAAATCAATAATTGAAAGCCGGCAATGACCAAGACCAATCTGATTATGACAAAAAATCCCTTTGTCATCTGGACCACGATGCTCTAAAACATCAGTCATTCTTTGAATTAAAGAAAGGCTGATGGGTTTTCCTTTTAAATTATAAGTTCCGGTTATTCCGCACATAATTAAAACCGAATGGCGTTAAACATAAAAGAGATATAAAGGCTGGGATTCTGATTCTCGTTATTATGCCAAAATTATTTATAAAAAACGCTAAGACACATAACAATGTTAAACTAAAAATAACCAAAGGTAAAATAACTCTGTAGCGTCTAATGGAGCTTATTGCTCCTTTTATTGCAAAAAAGAACAAAAAATACCAAGCAATCATTTCAGGTAAGACAAAAAGATGTTTAAGACGTGTCATTTGCCAAGGAAAAGGACCAAAAAGAGAATAACTAAAAGATATTGCGGAATTTTTTAAAAATGTAAAGGGGTTTTCAAAACCTGTTTTTACTATTACTGAAGAATCTTGGCCTGTTGCTTTTAAGGGCTGCTCAACTTCTTCTGAAACCTGTTCTTCTAAAACCTGTTCTTCTAAAACCTGTTCTTCTAAAACCTGAGGTTTTTGGGCTTGAGCTTTTTCTTCTGGAGGAGCATAAACTACTTCTCTATAATAAGTAATGGTTCCAGGATTAAGATATGATTTAAGAAATTTTCTCCCATAATATCCTTGACTTGCTGTTATTCCAGGCAAAAAGCCTAAAACAAAAATAATTAGAAGCGCATAAACCAATCTCTTTTTTAGTTTTAAATTTGAAAATAATAACCAACAAAGAATAAAACATAAAAGAAACGCAAAACCAACATAAAAACGGACATGAATTGAACAACCCAAAACTATATAAAAAATTAAAAACTTAGACCAAGAAAATCTTTGAATTAGTTTCAACATCAATAACAATCCGATTAAACACAATAAAACAACTAAAGCGTCTTTTAATAATAAACTTCCATAAAAAAGCAAGCTTGGATAAATACTCACAATCAAACCAGCAATAAAGCCCTGTTTTTCCGAACCGCCTATTTCTTGAACTATTAAATAGACAAAAACAACTGAAAGAGCGACTAACCAAGCATTAAATATTTGGCCAATAAGCATTTCTGGAATTGTAAAAGCATAGATATAACCAACAATAACTGGATAATAATGACCAGCGCCAATCTCTTGTAAGGAAAAATTTCCTTGCTGAACCCTTCCAGCTATTTCTTGGGCTTGTTGCTGATAAAAATTATAATCACCCCCTCCGCCGCTAAATGGTTGAAAATGAGCATAATAGATAAAAAGAACAGCTGCAATATGAATTAAAAAAGCAATCAAAAAAAGCAAACCTAAAATTTTAGCCTGTTCTTTATTTTTATTGATTGCCAAAAAAGTAAGGACAGATAAAAAACTAATAAATATAAACCCTATAGCTAATGTTTTATCAAAAAAAGCAATAATTGCCAGAAGCAAAACACTAAATATTATAAACTTTTGATATTTTAAATTCATATTGTTTTTTTAATCAAACTTAACCAATCTTCTTGAAATCTCTTTTTGGTAAAATTCTTGGCGAAATCAAAGCCCTTTTCTCCCATCTTATCTCTAATCTCTTGATGATTTAATAAATACTCTACCCTTTCTCTTAAATCCTTAAAATCCTGGCAAATTATTTGCTCACCCCCTTGTAATAATTCTCTCATTCCGCCTAAACCTGAACCTATCACCGGGGTTTTAAGCAACATTGCTTCATGAGCAGTTATACACCAGCCTTCTTTAAATTTTGACATAGTTAAAACTATTGAACAGGCTTTTAGTAATTTTAAATATTCTCTATAATCTAAATGAAAATTTAAAGCAGGGATTTTTACTTGTTTTTCACCAGAAGTGACAAAATGAGCATCCAAACCTTTAAGAGCTTGCCAAGCATTAACTACTCCTTTGGCTTTTTGACAATTCCCTAAATAAATTATGGGTTTGCCTTCAAGCTTATATTTTTTTTTAAAATCTATAACTTCTTGTTCTGAAATATTAAAATTATTTAAATCAAATCCGCAGTATATTTTATGAATATTTTTATATCCTCTTTTTAAAAAATAATTTTTCCAATATTCTGAAATAGTAACAATAGCATCTGTTTTTTTAAGATTTTGATAGAAAAACAATTTTTCCACAAGGATTAAAGGAAGTTTAACAAATAGAGGAAATACAGAAAAATCAATATGGCAAATCACTGCCAAATTTTTACCCTTTGTTTTATCTAAAGGTAAAGTAATTATTGAATAAAAATCCCTAACCCAGAGATCTTTTTGGCCTTTTAATTTTAAAAGATAAACAAAAGATTCGGGAATTTTTAAATATCTTAATTTTTTAAAGTATTTTGCTTCTAAATTTATTAATTCTAAATCAAAATATTTTGATAAAGCTTTTCTGGCTTGCTGATTATACAAGACGCCGCCATATCGCTTTGAAGAAATTTCTATCCAGCCAATATTTTTCACCCCCACACCATAACAATCACTAGCGCCCTTGGCACCAAGATGCAAAGCATGTGATTGTTTGGTGTGAGGGTTCATAAATTTTTGCGCCAATAATTAAGAACGTCTTCTATGGTTTTTTCAAAAGGAATTTCGCGTTTCCAACCGGTTTGTTTTTTAAATTTTGAACAATCGCATAAAAGAACCCGAACATCCGAAGGCCGCATTCTTTCTGGATCTTGCCTTATTTCAATGTTTTTTACAGAACTTAAACTTAAAAGCAAATCTAAAACAGACTTTATTGTTCTTGTTTTTTCTGAACAAACATTATATGGCTCTCCAAATTTGCATTTTTCTGAAGCTAACCAATAAGCCCTGACCATATCTCTAACATCAGAAAAATCCCGCTTAGTTTCTAAATTGCCAACATAAATTATGGGTTCTTGCTTGCCTTTTTCTATTTCAGCAACCTGTTTAGCAAAATTAGAAATAACAAAATCCTGACCTCTTCTAGGGCCTTCAGTATTAAAAAAGCGAGTAAGAATTATTTTTAAACCATAGCTTTGATGATACTGAAAAGCCAATTTTTCTTGAGCAACCTTAGAAACAGCATAAGACGATAACGGCCTTAACGGGTTTGTTTCTTTTATGGGCAATTCGTTTTCATAAACTAAACCGTATTCTTCTGAACTGCAAGCTATAACTATAATTGGATCAAGTTTCATTTCTCTAACTGTTTCAAAAATATTCAATTCAGAGATAATGTTATTAAACAAAGTATCTTCTGGCGACTTCCAAGAGGTTGGAACAAAACTTTGAGCAGCTAAATGGAATATCTTATCAGGTTTTGATTTCTCAAGAACTCGAGCCACAGCGACTCTGTTAGTAAGATTACATTCCAAAAGCTCAATTTTATCTTTAATATGCTCAACCCTTTTCAGTTCGTTCCCAAGATGATGAGAAAGCATTGTGCCGTAAATTTCAATATCTTTTTGAGTTAAACAATATTCAGCTAAGTGAGAACCCACAAAGCCAGTTAAACCAGTAATAAGTATTTTCATAAATTTATTTAAATTTTTTAATATTTTCAATGAAATTCTTCTTACCAAAACTTCCTGTCCAAAAATCAATTAAAGCCCTTTTAATAGCAAAAGTCATCATTTTATCTCTTTTTATTAATTCTTCAATAAATCTAAACACAAGATATAAACTAGCATAAAAATAAAAAGGATATTTTATATAAAAAGGAGCGTTTCTTTTAGTAAATAAGAGTTTATTTCGATAAAAATAGTAAGTAGCTGAAGCTGGAATTTTACCCAATGTAGCTCCAATTTTATGCCAAACTTTTGATTTCGGTTCACAAACTGTTTTAAATCCTGTTTTACCAGCCCTTGCACAATAATCAGTTTCTTCAAGATTAAGGAAATAAGGTTCATAAAAATAACCAATTTTATCAATTACCTCTTTTTTAATAAGCAGACAACAACCTGCTAAAGTATCTACTTCTTTGGAATCTCCTAACAAATTAAGTTCTATAACTTTCCCTTTCCAATAACTTATTTTTTGACCGCTGGAAAATACTTTTTTAGGTTCATAATAACAATAATTTGCCGGGCCTATTATACCTATGTTTTCGTCCATTAACATATCTTTAACTAACGGCTCTAAAAAATTCTTTCCCACTACTATATCATTGTTCAAAATTAAAAGGAGGTTACTGCCATTTGCTATTGCATATTCTATCCCTTTGTTAACACCACCTGCCCATCCTAAATTATTTTTATTTCTAATTACTTTAATATAGTCCTTATACCTCTTTTCTAAAACATCTGCGTCATTTCCTTCAGAGCCATTATCAACAACAATCATCTCATAATTTGGATAAGTGATCTTTTTTAAAGATTCAAGACATTCAATAGCATCTTTCAATCCATTCCAATTAAGAACTACTATTGAAACTTTTGGATAGGTCATAATTTACTTTTCTCTAAATCATCTATTATTTCCAAAAATCGTTTACCTGGATTATATCTGGTTTCTATATAATTATTATTAAAGTTTAGCTTTTCTTGATCAAGACTTGATAATTTAGATAAAACCTTAAGATATTCAGCCAATTGCTCAATTTTAACAAATGACTTATTGCATACGCCCAATTTTTCAAAATTATCTGGTTGAAAGGAATAATCTATTAATTGCAAACAAATTTTTGATCTCATAGCTGCTTCTATTAAAGATGCGGAGTTAAATGATATAAATATATTTCCTTTATTAAAGGTTTCTGATAACTTTTCATTTTTAAGAGAAAAATCTATTCCTAGAAGCCTGCTTTTCAACATTTCTGTGTCATCTCCTGGATGAAATCTATAAATAAATCTCATTCCTAATTCTTTACAAATTTTATTTATACTAGTTACGGCCTTTATTTTGATATTTAATAATTTTTTATCATAACTCTCAAAATTCTCACCTAAAAAATAAACAGTATAAGGTTTATCTTCTTTATTGCTCATCTCTCTTTTTTCAATTGAATATGGATAACCTAATACATAAATATTTTCTGGTTTTCTGTTATTTTTTTTTATATATAAATCCTTAAAATATTTCCCCCAAACAAGAATATAATCTGCAACTTTTCCCTCACTTGAAGGAGGGGCTGATGAATCAATCCCGTGCTGAACAACTATAGTAGGTATTCTTAATTTTCTACTGATTAACACTATAGCTCTTTCAATCGGGAGACTATCGTTCCATAAAACTATATAATCAGGGTTTGTTCTCTTTATTTTTTCTTTTATGTTATTTATTGCCTCATAAAGATAGCGCTCGTTCTTTTGAATCAAGTAATTATAAACAAATTGATTCAGGTCTGTGTAGCTCGTATATTTAATGAAATTTTTAATTGCGAATAAACGATCTTTTTTTCCTTTTACAATCATCTCTACTAAATAATTTTTCTTTGCTGCTGATATAATTAAAGGATATTTTGCTAATACTCCAAATAAAATCTTTTTATTTGTATCGCTTTTTTCTTTACCCTCACTACCAAATTTTTGGTGTGAGGGTTTAAATAATTTAAGAGAAAAAATAATATTACAGATACTATCTATTGAATCTATAATAATTTTATACTTTTTATATTCTTGGGCAGTTATTTGAAAACTATTATTAATAATTTTTTGGGTATTACAATAATTGCTTTTATTCATATCCTCCATATAATCCCAAATCAAAAACTGGGAAATTTCTTTATTTTCTTTGCTCATATTTTTTCCGTTCTCCAAGACAGCCGGGGACGAACAACGCCAACCCATTTACCGCTATATTCTTTACACATCGCACCTGTTTCAATCACATCAAAAGATATAATCTTCTGTTCAGACACATGAGAAGTTATAACTCCAGCGGAACTTGCAATCATTACATCAATAAAATAGCTTCCTTCGTTTAAAAAATTACCTGGAATTCGGCAGACAGAACGAAATAAACCTTCTGGGCTGGGACGTCCATACCAAGGATCAGGTTTCAAACAAGCCGAAGTCATATTAGTTGTTTTTAAAACAATAATGCCCTCCTTATTAATCAAATGAACGAAAAATAATAATTTTGCTCCTCTTGCAAGATTCCAATAAGTTAATTCAATCAGGATATCCTTATCTATGTCTAATTTAGAGCTTGGCTTGCCCTGTTCTGAAAGAACGCGCACTTTTTTAAGCCTTGCTGTTGCGTCGCCCGGGGCGCTAACAGGATCTTTCCAACTAATCTCCGAACCCATTTCTCTTTTTAATCCAAGATATCGCTCAATAACATCTGAACAAGAGCCATCTGTTATTATTTTACCAAAATCTAAAAGAATCGCTCTGTTGCAAAGTTTTGCCATAGTAATCATATTATGAGAGACAAAAAGCACTGTTCTGCCTTCACGACTTACCTTGTCCATTTTCTTTAAACATTTTTTCTGAAACTCATGATCTCCAACTGCCAGAACTTCATCAACCATCAAAACCTCTGGCTCAAGATGCGCTGCCACAGCAAAAGCCAATCTCACATACATCCCGCTTGAATATCTTTTAACAGGAGTGTCCAGAAATTTCTCAATTTCTGCAAACTCCACAATTTCATCAAACTTTAAATCAATCTCTTTTTTCCTCATTCCTAAAATTGCTCCATTAAGATAAATATTTTCTCTGCCATTTAATTCCGGATGAAATCCAGTTCCAACTTCTAACAAACTGCTTACCCGACCTCTAATTATTGCTTTTCCTTCAGTTGGAGGAGTAATTCGGGATAAAACTTTCAAAAGAGTGGTTTTGCCAACACCGTTTCTGCCAATAATTCCCACTACCTCGCCTTTTTCCACAGAGAAATTAATATCTTTTAAAGCCCAAAAACTTTTTCTTTCTATTTTTTGTCCGTTTAGCCAGTAAAAGGGTTTTTTAGCTAAATTAACCATTTCATCTCTTAATGAATAATAAGGTTCTTTTTTTTGTCCAATTCTATAGTTTTTTGATAAATTATGAACTTGAATTACTTTTTCCATAATACTAAATTAAATCAGCAAAATCTTTTTCTGCTCTCTTAAAATACAAAATCCCGAAAAAGAATAATAAAATTGATAATAAAACAGAACAGGCAAAAAGATACCAATTTATTGCCCCTGTTCCTAATAATCCTGCCCGCATTGTCTCAATCACCCCGCTCATGGGATTAAAATACCATAACCATTGATACTTGCCTAAAATGCTAGTTGGATAAATAACAGGAGTAAGAAAAATTAAAAGCTGGATAAAAAATGGCAAAGCATAACGGACATCGCGATACTTAACATTAATAGCTGAAAAGATAAGACCAAGCCCGGAAAAACTAAGAAAGGTAATAGCTAACGAAGGAATGATAAGTAAAATCCCAACTAAGGTTGGAGAAAAACGATAGTAAACCATTAACACAATAAAAATAGTAGAAGCAAATAAAAAATCAACTAAAAAAACCAAAGTAGAAGCAATGGGCATAATAATTTTTGGGAAATATATTTTCTGGATAATTGCCTGACTAGAAATAAGAGATCCGCTGGCACTACCAAGAGAATTTGAAAAATAATTCCAAAAAAGCAAACCGGCATAAACAAAAATAGGATAAGGAATTTCCCCGCTTGAAATACCAGCTATTCTGCCAAAAAATATACTAAATATCACCATTGTTAAAAATGGCTGCAATATGGCCCAAAGAATGCCAATAACTGTCTGTTTATAACGAACTTTAATATCTCTCCAGGCTAAAAAATAAAAAAGTTCTCTATATCGCCAAAGCTCTTTCCAGTCTATATTTATAAATCCCTTAATAGGTTTTATTATTGTTTCAGTCATTTTGCTGTGAATTATGAGATTTAATAATGTTTTCTACTTTTTCTAAAAATAATTTAGCTAAATCAACCTTGCCATGACCTCCCCAGCAAATTCGATTTGTAAGAGAATCTTCTGGATTTGCATTAGGTATAGAATTGAGATCAAATTCTTTAGCTGAAGAAATATGTTTTACGCTTGAATGTTCTAAAGGACTATGTTTATCTTTGTATTTTGGAAAATGCACCCCCCTAACAGCCACAACTTTTTTACCAAGAATCATAGGTTCAAATATGGTTGAACAATAATCGGTGCAAACAACAATATCTGCCCACTTAACCACTCTTGATCTGTCAGTTTCGGAACCCACAACTTTAATATTATTAAAGCTAGAAATTCTCTCAAAACCAGCAATTGACCGCCTGGGATGTCTTTTAATAAGCATTGCCACATCAGGATTATCAGATAAATTAATAATTATTTCCTCCATCACTAACCAGCCATTTGTAGAAGAAGTAAAGACGCCTCCTTGCATAAAAGCAATTTTAAATTTTCTTTCGTTTAAAAAAGATAAACTATTATTGTCAATACTATGAAGATATTTCAAATAAGGGAAACTGGCAGACATATCGCCAAGAACAAACCTATAAGTCGAAACCTTTTCTATGTTTACGTCACTGCAGAGGAAAAGATAATAATTTGGAAAATTATAGCTTTCAGGATTTAAAAACCATGGCTGCAAATCCCCTGCCGCTCCATGAGTAAAAATACAAGATGGTATCCCCTTTTTAAGAGCCGCTTTTCTAAACATTTCAGGAGGAGAGTTTTCTGTAATATTGGAATTATCCGTTAATAAGGCATCTGGATTTTCTTTTTTAATTATCTTTTTTATTAATTTTCTTTTTCTCAACTCTAAATATTCTCTAAATAAATATAAAAATATTAAAGGTATTAAAAATTTAAATAATTTTTTTCTTGATTTTAAAATTTCGTCAGGGACAGAGAAATTTTTTTTATAAGAAAATTTCTTTAAAATAATTCCAATTATATCATAGTCGCACAAATCTTTCATTTTAAAGCCGTGCTTTTCAAAAAGATATTTTTGAAACTGATTCTTAATTCCATTAACAAAAAACGGAGGGTATTGACCAACAAAAATAAAACTTTGTTTAAATTTATCTTTTCCAGCAATAGCTAAAGTATTCACTCGCTCAAAATCAGGCTCTGTTCTTACTAAATATAAAAGTTTATACATTATCTTATTATCTGATTTAATTTTTTAATATCTTGGTTAAATTTTCTATAATCTTTCTCTATCCCAATATCAATAAAATAACCATTAACCTTGAAAGCTGAGATTTTGCCGGCAAATTTAGGGAAAATTTCTTTTTCTAATGATATTTTTTTATTTTCAGGAAATTTTTTTAAAATATCTTTTTGAAAAATATAAACTCCAGCATTAATAAAACCTTGTTTTGTTCTTTTACCTTTTTCTTCAAATCTTGTAACAATATTATTATCAATCATTAATTGACCTGAACAACTAGGATTTCTAACTTGGGTTACTGCCATTGTAATCGGTTTGCCCATTTTTTTATGAAATTCCAGCATTTTGTTCAAATCAAAATCTATAAAACTATCTCCATTAAGAATTAAAATATCCTCATCTTTTATTATATTTTCTGCTTTTTTCACTGCTCCTCCTGTATCTAATGGTATTTTTTCTTTTGAATGAAATATTTTTACATTAAATTTTTCACCTGTGCTGAAATAATTCTCAATCATGTCTGCCTTATACCCAGTTGCTAAAATAAAATCCTCAACCTCTTGTTTTTTTAAGAAATTTATTAAAATTTCTAAAAATGGAACATCGCCAACAGGTAATAACGGCTTTGGAATTTTATCGGTCAAAGACCTCATTCTTTTACCTTGACCACCAGTTAAAATTAAAGCTTGCATATTTTTAGAAAAAATCTTGGCTAATATTAAAAATTATCTGGCTCCCTGATGTTTCAAAACGAAAAGGCACATACAAAAGATCCCTCAATGCCTCTTTTATTCGAGATTGGACCTCTGGCGAAGCGAAAAAAAGAATAAATCCTCCTCCACCAGCTCCACATAATTTTCCTCCCAAGGCTCCGGCTTGAAGACCTTTTTGATAAATATTATCAATTGTGTTATTTGATATTAAACTGGTCAGGTTGCGTTTGATCTTCCAGGTTTCATTCAAAAGCTTGCCAAAATCTTCAATCTTGCCAGAACTATTATTAAGAATATTAATTGCTTCATCAACCATTTGTTTCATAATGCTTAATTCTTTATTTTTTAAAGGAGTTTGTTTTATTTGTTCTTCAGCAATCTCAGAAGCATTCCGAGAAAGACCAGTAAAAAAGAGCATAAGATGATCTTGGAGCGAATTTAATCTTTCTTGACTAATACTTATTGGCTGAATTTGGAATTTTTCTTCTTTGCCAAAATCTATCCGATTAAATCCACCGAAAGCAGCAGCTATCTGATCTTGGGAGCCGACACTTTCTTTAATCAAATCCTGTTCCACGTGAATAGCATCTAAGGCCAATTGCTTTTTAGTGACCATTTTACCGGTTAAGGCATACAAGCTATTTAAAAAACCCACGGTAAAAGCAGAGCTTGAACCAATTCCTGACATAGCTGGCAAATCGCTGGTGTGGACCATTTCAATCCCTGACTTTATATTTAAGAAATTTAAACATTCCCGGACTGAGGGATGTTTTACCTCGGAAATCCCCCGGACTTCTTCCCGTAAAGTATATCTTATCCGATAATTATAGTCAAAGAAAGGTGGAAGATAACGACAGGAAATATAACAATATTTATTGATTGTGGAGCTCAAGACCGAACCGCCATTTTCTTTATACCAAACTGGATAATCTGTTCCGCCGCCAAAAAATGAAATACGAAAAGGTGTTTTATTTATAATCATAAAAAATTAAGATATTATTTCATCTGGATATCTTTGGGCAAGAAAGAAATCTTTCAGATGACCATAATTTCTATCGTTAAAAATAACGGTTTGCGCTAAAAGCCAATCGTATAACTTCAACACAAATTTATTATTCCTCTTCACAAACGACCGTAACCACTTTGCGTGATACATTGCAGTACAGATTTTATTGAAAAATAGTGATTTATATCTTTTAAAAGGCGAATAACGTAGGTGTTCTTTAACCTTAATTCTAAGAAACTCCCATTTTTTCTCCCCATACTTCATATCCTGTTCTCTTTTCGCCATATTAATAGTAGTAGCTAAAGTTACACTCGATTTATCCCGAAGGCTAAAGTCCATAATTCCTACATCCCGCGTAACAATGCTGGTATAACCTAAGTTCAAGACAGCCAAAGAGGCATCGGTATCAATAAAATAAGTTCTTAATGATTCATCAAAATAACCCATCTCTTTTAGGACCGAAACTCTTATTATAAAGAAAAAACTCAATATTGATCCGTATTGCTCAGTCCATCTTGTCAATGAATGTAAATGATCGGGCCCTGGCAGCACTTTTGGAGTAACAAGACCTATCTGTTTTTCTTTATCCATAAGTTCACAAGCTTTTATTAATACCTTGGGCACAAGAATAAGGTCATCACCGCCGATTAAGACGTAGTCGCCTTTGATAATTCTAAAACAAGCGTTGAACGCCTTCACCGCGCCGGTCAACTTTCCTTGTTCAATCAATTTAACATTGTCATTATCTAAACTTCTTAAATATTCTAAGGTTCCATCTGTTGAACCACCATCTGCTATAATTACCTCATAGGGATAGTCCTCAAAACCATTAAAGATTGAAGAAAGATGTCTTTTCAAAGAAGAAAGACGATTATATGTTGGAATGCAGATACTAATCATAATAAAAACTCTTTTTAATTCAAGAATATATATTTATACCCTAGCAGCTCGCAGTGAACAGCTTCGCTGTAAACTGAATCAAGGTTCTGACGAGCGAAGCGAATCATGGTTCTTATACCACTCCATAGTCTTTCTTATTCCTTCATCTAAAGAAACTTTAGGAAACCAGGACAGGGAATTCTTTGCCTTGGATGAATCAAGACAAAGTTTTGTTTTTATGGTCGGCTTGGATTGATCATACTCTATTTTAAGATCTTTACCTGAAGCAGTAATGATTTTCTTAACTAAGTCACTTACTGAAATAAAGGTATTGGAGCCAACATTATAAATCTCAAATTTTGATTCCTGCTTATTAATGGCTAGTTCCACAAAGTCAACTAAATCAGAAACATAGAGTAGATCTCTTTCTTCCTCGCCTGTGCCCCAGACAATTATCTTTCCATTTTGATTAGTCATAACTTTAGTCATAGTTGCCCCAAAAACATGAGACCTCTCAAGATCAAACTTATCATAAGGCCCATATACATTTGAATGCCTTAAAATTGTATATTTGGTATTCCCTATCTTGGAATAAAATTCAGCCATTTTTTCAATATAAACTTTTGTCCATCCTACGCCAAAATATTTTGGATAGATTTCTTGGTTAGCATCAAAATCAGTTTCTTTAACTGGAATGTCGCTCGGCTGATACATTACTGTACAACTAAAAAATATCAAATGGGAGATATTATATTCATAAGCTGCCCTAAAAATCAAAGAATTCATAATTGCATTATCAGTAACATGATAATAAGGTTTGGTAACAATATCCTTGGCACCAGAAGTGGTAGCTGCTGCCTGGATGATAATATCCATTCCCTTAACTACTTTATCAACATCTTCTTTTCTGGTCAGATCGGCCTGAATCATTTTTATTTTAGGATTGGAAAAAGAAGACGGTTCAAGAAAAGTGCCGTAAAGCTCCAGATCATTTCTTTTGATAAACCTCTCGACTAAATTTCGGCCAATAAAACCAGCGGCTCCGCAAATTAAAACTTTTTTCTTAAACATTTTTAATTTCTTTTGTAAATTTATTTATTATTTCTATAGAAGTTTTTTTGAAAACAGGAAAAATAGATGCTATTTTACTGTTGTCTATCTGGCCAGTTTTGTAAACATATTTGCCAAAGTTTACTTTTTTACCAAAGATATTAACTATTTCTGAAAGAGTTATGTTTTGAAAAGAAACCATATTATAAACTCCCTGGAGGTTTTTTTTAATAGCAAATTTTATAAACTCTAAAATATCTGAATGTAGAACATAATTAAATTCTGATTTTCCAGAGAGAGTTAAATTACATTCATCATTTTCTATTATTTTGATTAAACTATTCTTCCTTGAATATTTACCCAGCAACGCTGAACATCTTAGAATAAGATAGTTTTTACAGTTATTCTTAACTATAGCTTCTGACATTAGTTTGGTAATTCCATAAATGTCATCTATAGAATCTAAATTTATAATTTCTTCTTCTGAATGAATATTTTGGTCTTTTGGATATACATCTATGCTAGATATAAATATAAATTTTTTATGAGGAATGGGCACTAAATTTTTTGTCAAGAAAATATTATCTTTTAGGTAGCTATTCAAAGAATTAGAATTAACGTTTTTGCTGGAATTAAATGCGCAATGAATGATTATATCAACGCCTTGTTTTTTAATTTTTTCGAGTTCTTCAAAAGAGGTATCCCTATCTAAACCTTTTCCACTAAGATTTTCATAGAAATATTTTCCTAGTCCACTTGCACTTCCGGTTATAAGTATTTTTTCTTTAATCATATAAGTTTTTTCTCTCTAAATACATTATATCTTTTATTAACAATATCTTTATTCTTTTTATACCATTTCATAACTTCTTTTATTCCCTCTTCTAGAGTAATCTTTGGTTTCCAACCCAAAGCTTTAGCCCGAGAGATATCCATTAATCTTTTCTTGTCTCCAGATGGCTTTGAGATATCCCAAACTACCTTCGGTTTTTTTTCTAAATTGTTAATAATAATTTCAACAATCTTTTCAATAGAGTGTCCTGTCCCGCTACCCAGATTTAAAGGATATCCTGGGCATTTCTCAAGAGCAACCAACATTCCTCTGGCAACATCTTTAGCATGAATAAAATCTCTGATCGGTGTACCATCTCCCCAAACAACAAAAGGATCTTCTCCATCCAAGGCACGTTTAATCAAAGAAGGAATTACCATAGCATTATCAGGATCAAAATTATCATAAGGACCATAAACATTTGCCGGCCTAACAATAGCAATTTTATCCCAACCATATTCAATTTTATAAGCTTCGGCCTGTAATTCTCCCATCCGTTTTGCCCATCCAGCAAATTTATCATTTTCTGAAGGAAAGGATTTCCAAACATCATCTTCATAAAAAGTTTCAGCCGGCGCATAAACACCAACAGTGCTGGTAAAAAGATATCTTTCCACTTTAGATTGTCTGGCAGCTTCCATCATATTAGTATTGAAAATAATTGTCGGCACAAAGAAACTGGCTGGTTTTCCTAAGGTGACAGCAGGAGAGCCTTTAATTCCGACCAAATTAAAGACATAATCCATGTCCTGACAAACCTCCAGGCAGTTCTCAAATCGGGTAAGGTTAACTTGTTTAAATTCTGCTTCTGGGTGAGCTCGGGAAGGATCATCTAAAGAAGCAATCCTTACTTTTGCTCCCTGCCCTATTAACATTTCAACAAGCGGTCTGCCAATAAGACCAGTTCCGCCAGTTACTAGTATTTTTTTATCTTTGTAAATATTCATATAAAAATTTTTCTGTTATTCTAATAAAATAATTAATATGCTCTTCATTTAAATCTTGATGAACCCCAATATGTAAACCATTATTTCCTATATATTCAGCATTGGGAAAATCCCCTAATTTGTATCCCAGAAAAGAAAACCCTTTACACTGGGTAGGCATTGAAGAAAACAGATGTCTTGTTTCAATACCATTTTCCTCTAAATATTTTGCTAATTGATTTCTCTTAAAACCGGCCTTTTCTTGAATAATTATAGGAAAAGCATGGGGTCCAATTTTTTCATCTTTTTCTTCTTTAATAGTTGTTAAATAAGGTTTGAATTTTTCAAACTTTTTCATAAAGCTAAGTAAATTTTTCCTTCTTTTCTCCAAAATCTGCTCATAAATATCTAAGTTTCCTAAACCAACTGCTGCCTCCAACTCATTCATTTTAGCAGAATAACCAATTCTTTCAAAAATAAATCTTATATCTTCTTTATATTGAAATCTTTTAGGACAATAACCTGATTGAATATTTAATAAACAGATTTTACAGTTACAAGCTCGACCATGGCATCTTAAAGACCTTAGAATATCAGCAAACTCAGTATTATTGGTAACAACAACTCCCCCTTCAATTGTTGAAACAATGTGGGCGAGATATAAGCTATAGGCCGCCATATCACCCAAAGTTCCAACTTTCCTTCCCTTATAAACTGCGCCGTGAGCTTCAGCTGCATCTTCAATAATATAAAGGTTATATTTCTTAGCTACCTGGCGAATAGTATCTATTTCAGCCGGCTTGCCCATTAAGTGAACAGGCATTATTGCCCGAGTTTTTTTAGTTATTGCTTTTTCAATCTTTTTTGGGTCTATATTTAATGTATCTCTTTCAATATCTACAAATACTGGTCTAAAACCAGCGCCTAAAACAGCATTGCCAGTAGCTGCGAACGATAAAGCAGGAACAATGATTTCATCCCCTCTCTCAGCTCCAAAATCATATAAAACTGCCAGGGCCAGAACATCAGCATCGGTTCCGCTGCTTACTGCCACTGCTTCCTTAACTTCCAAAAGCTCAGCAAATTTTTGCTCAAACTCTCTAACATATTTTCCTATGGAAATCCGGCCAGAATCTAAAATCTCATTTATTAGTTTTCTGGATTTTTTGGTAATTGAAATTGTTCCAAAAGGAAGTTTCATTTTTTTAAATATAATGACTTAATTTATCTCTTTGGGATAAAATGGGGTTTTTTATTGGCCAGCGAATTTTAAATCTGGGATCGTTCCATTTATAACTAAATTGTGTTTTACGGTTATAATAAGTGGATTGCTTATATGAAAAGATAGCCTTATCGCTTAAAACCAAGTAAGCATTGCCATATTTTGGCGGTATTAATA
>Ga0180009_10003219_pt1 | contig 18671 bp, 20 predicted proteins | sample OS_PC_MetaG_FD_123537 | JGI IMG/M metagenome (GOLD analysis project Ga0180009, IMG submission 123537) | Groundwater microbial communities from the Aspo Hard Rock Laboratory (HRL) deep subsurface site, Sweden - OS_PC_MetaG | ecosystem: Environmental > Aquatic > Deep subsurface > Groundwater... | reverse complement strand
TGCTCGATAGATCAGAAACACCACTTCGTCAGCCAATTCAAACGCTCTGAGCTTCGTATGATCACGCATGCTTCTCTCCTACAGCCTAAACGCCTACAGCCTATCTACCTGAGCAGTTACTAAAATGTTACATGAGTTCAATATCTGTTATGAATAAACGAGCGATTCCACTATTCCAGGTAGTCGGCTGTTTTTGGTCTTATACCCAAGTGGTATTCCCTGTGTAATTTAAGAACTGAATTGATCTCTGTTATCATTTTATTGGTTAAGTCCAATTCTTTTAAGATATTGGGTGACCTAACTTGTATAATCTTCATTATCTTAACCGTATCTGGTCCCATCTTAGGGGAAACGGCGGATATCTGTTGGCATTTAAGACACGCGATCCCCCCCTTCTCTGGTTTATACACAGCCGAGCCTTGACCGGTGTACGGCCTCCCGCATATACAACATTCATCAAGGTTAATCCCATAACCTCCAAGGGCCATGGCCCTAACCTCGAATATGATGGAGATTTTATCAATGCTTTCATCTTTATCCAATAAACCAAATGATTCTTTTAATAGATAAAACATCTCCTTATCTCCCACGGCCCAAGGGAAAAGGATCTCCGTAAGTTCGATCATATAACTCGCTTTCCATAGGGTTGTGAAATCAGCCCTAATGCCAGCATAGGCATCAATGAGTTTGCCTGAATGAAGAAAATACAGATCTCCTTCTCTTTTCAACCCATATTCAAGCATTGATAGGCAAAATATATCGAGGCAGTTGACGAAACGCCTACGACTTCTACGTGCACCCTTGGCCACACCCTTTAATCGGCCCATTTGGGGAGTAAAAAAGCTCACCAGCAGGTCCGATTCCCCAAACTCCTTGATTCGCATAATGATTGCTTGGGAAGTATGAGTGTTCATAAGCTATAAAAAAGCCCCACTCCACTAAGCAGGGCTTTCAGGCCTTTCAATGATTAGAGATTATTTGAATCATTTAATAACGGGTGGATCTAATCTGGGGAATGAGATGTTTCTGACACTGGCCCAAAAAGTACTCGTCAGTCATACCCGCAATAAAATCTCGTACAATCTCCGCAGGAACCGTATGTTCTTTATATTCAGGTAATATGCCATCTAAAAAGCCGCTGTAGATATCAGATGTTTCATCACCCTTTTCAAGGTCTTCGAAATATTTCTTAAACAGCAATTCAAACATGAGCCTTATTTTTGGGGTCTGTTTCCATACCATCTCACTCTGATAGATATAAGTCTGATTAAATTCCTTCAGTTTTTTAAGAGCCTCGCTAACCTCCTCACTAAAACAGACATGGGGCTGATTCAAACTATTGGAAACCAGATCCTCCACCAGGGTATAAACGATGGTCCCATTGGTCTCCCCAAGTATATCTTTGCAATCTTTGGGTAGATCATTGCGTTCAATGAGGCCGAGCCTTATGGCATCTTCAATGTCCCTGCCGACATAACTGATGGTATCGGCCATCCTAACCACACATCCCTCCATGGTCATGGGCCATATGTCCATTGATGGATCGTCCTCTTTATCTCTCATCTCTTTATGGAGTTTATTAAAATCCTTCTCCTTATGGGGATGTAAGGCCTGACTGTGTATCTCCCCATCATGACATAATATACCGTCAAGAACCTGAAGGGTAAGATTCCAACCCTTTCCTTTTCTTTCGATCTTTTCTAAAAACTTCACACCCTGTATGTTATGTAGAAAATGGCCTAACCCATATGCCTTGGATAGTTCGGAGAGAAACCTTTCGCCATCATGGCCAAATGGAGCATGTCCAATATCATGGCCAAGGGCTATGGCCTCAATGAGATCTTCATTAAGTCTGAGCAGCCGCCCAACGGTACGGGCTATTTTGGATACAAGCTGAACATGGAGTACTCGGTGTGTTATGTGGTCGTTTTTTATCAGATAGAATACCTGGGTTTTATCAATATAGCGGGAATAGGCTAAAGAATGAAGGATCCGATCAGTGTCGAGGGAGAAGTTTTGCCTGTGTCCCATGGCTATTTTATCTTCCACAGTCTTCCTCAATGCATGGCGGCTCAAACAGGCCCATGGAGACAGTCTTTTTTCTTCCCCTTCATCAAGCTGAATCTTTATATTTTTTAGGAGTTTTAGATTGTTCAATGGATTTATTGCTCCTTTTTATGCCCTTTCCTGTAAACCTTTTTCAATTCATTCCAGATATTTTTACCCCTTCGAGTAATGATTTGATGAGCTTGATCGGTAATAAGCTGGGATTGCAGTTCAAGATTGTGATGATCCATTATCTCCTTGCCCTCCTTTTTATACCTCCAGCGTAATAGTGTCTCGGTTGCTTTGAGTTCTGTATTGCGTGCTATCTTTTTTAAACCTTTCTTTAAATCTTCGTCCATCAGCCATATCCCCTCATCTTCGGCTTAAGGTGAAATTTGATAAATTCGTAACATTTTAGCTCTTTGAAAGCCAGTCAAGCAAATGCGGATTTTTTTCAAAGAGCTAAAATGTTACATAAATTCTATAATGAGTAATTATAGTGAAATACCATATATAAGGTCAACAGAATTGAAATTAACTTTTTTTCTTGCAAAATTCATTTATGAATGTTTATTATGATTGTTTATTAGTTTTCAGATTATTTTATTAGTCGTACCAGTTCCCTTTCTATCAGTTGACCATTGCTAAACATTAAGACCTAAACAGGCAATAATGAAGCTCCCCCCAGGGAGCTTCGGGGTATTGCAAGCAGACCCCTTAACTAAACTGACGGAAAATAGAGACACAATTGTCTGCTGGAAAAACGGCTGATAAAAAATCCACACATTCAGGAAAGACCCTGGTGCTCGTCCCCATTGGGGGTAGTGAAAAAGTCTGGATGGAGGAAAAAACCAAGGGAGTGAGATCTTCTATGGTCTCAAAACAAACAGGAGGATTGAATGGCAGCATCTATCAATATGAAGGAGCTTTTGGAATCAGGGGTCCACTTCGGACACCAAACAAGACGTTGGAACCCGAAAATGAAACCTTATATATTTGGATCACGAAATGGTATCCACATCATAGATCTTCAAAAAACGGTGAATCTTTTTAGCACCGCATACGATTTTATAGTGGACACGGTAGCGGAAGGATATTCTGTACTCTTTGTGGGAACCAAGAAACAGGCCAATGATTCAGTTATAGAAGAGAGTGAACGTTGTGGAATGTTTTATGTGGTCAGCCGCTGGCTCGGCGGGACTTTGACCAATTTTCAGACCATCAGAAAAAGTATCAACCGTCTTAAGGAACTGGAAAACATGAAAACGGACGGATCAATTAATCGTTATACAAAAAAGGAAGTTCTGAAGCTAGAAAAAGAGTTGTTCAAGTTAGAAAAAAACCTGGGTGGTGTCAAGGACATGGATGAATTACCCGGGGCCGTTTTCGTAGTGGATCCGAAAAGAGAACATATTGCCGTAAAGGAATCGAGAAAATTGGGTATACCGGTAGTGGCCATTGCAGATACAAATTGCGATCCCGATGAGTTAGACTATATCATCCCGGGCAATGATGATGCCATTCGCGCCGTTAGACTCATCTGCTCAAAGATAGCTGATGCCTGTATCGAGGGACACAACCTAGCGGAGGAAAGATTAAGGGCTGAATCTGAAGTAAGTGAAGAGGTAGAGTCGGTTCAACCAGAGGAAACAGCTCTCCCCGAGGAAGAGAAGAAGGGACCAGAGATTATTATCGTCTCCAAAAAGGAGAAGACTGAAACCGAAAAGAATACTGTGATGGAGTAATAAAGTGGAGATTTCTGCATCGTTGGTAAAAGAGTTGAGAGATAAGACAGGTGTTGGGGTCTTGGATTGCAAAAAGGCCCTCAAGGAATGTAAAGGGGATATAGACCAGGCAATTGATTATCTCAGGAAAAAAGGCATTGCCACAGCCAAAAAGAGGGGTGGCAGGGCCACCTCTGAGGGACAGATACAATCCTATATCCATGCTGGTGGTAAGATTGGTGTCTTGGTTGAAGTGAATTGTGAAACCGATTTTACCGGAAAAACACCGGAGTTTACAGGTTTTGTCAGGGATATAGCTATGCACATTGCCGCTACCAATCCAATCTCAATAGATCCAGAAGGTGTTCCATCTGATATCCTGGCTAAAGAGAAAGAGATTTACGCCTCCCAGGCAAAGGAGACAGGGAAACCGGAAAAGATCATAGAAAAGATTGTTGAAGGAAAATTAAAAAAGTTCTATGCCGAATCGTGTTTAATGGAGCAGGCTTTTGTAAAGAACCCTGATATAACCATCCAAGATCTCCTCAATGAGATGATGGCCAAAACAGGCGAGAATATGGTTATCAAACGATTTGTCCGTTATCAGTTGGGGGAAAATGATTAAGCTATAGTTCATGGTCACCATGAGATGGAAAGGCCTTTCGGACTATTGGCTTATAACGTTGATCCATGGGCTAGGAGCCATCAGTAGTTAAATGCTCTATCTGAGGCTCAAGAGGTTCAAACTGGAGTTTAGGAATGGAGACTGGCAGACCCCGTTTTAGGCGTGTTATGCTCAAAATGAGCGGTGAAGCCTTAATGGGGGACAAATCTTTTGGTATAGACCCTACCGTCCTTAAAGAGGTTGCCGATGAAGTTCATATCATTCACCAAGCTGGCTTGGAGATAGCCATCGTAATTGGTGGTGGTAATATATTCAGGGGTTTGGATTCATCGGGATATGGTATGGGACGTGTTCCAGCGGATCATATGGGGATGTTGGCCACCATAATCAATGCCATCGCATTGGCCGAAGCCTTGCAAAATATTGGGTCAGAGACAAGGATCATGTCAGCCATCGACATGAACAAGATAGCGGAACCCTATATCAGGGGAAGAGCCATTAGCCACCTGAAGAAGAATCGTATTGTGCTGCTTGGAGGCGGTACGGGTAACCCTTATTTCAGTACGGATACTGCCGCAGCTCTTAGAGCGATGGAGATCAATGCCCAAGTTCTTTTAAAAGCAACAAAGGTTGATGGTGTCTTTGATTCAGACCCAGAAAAAAATCCTTCGTCAAAACTGTTTCCAAATCTTACCTATCGGGAGGTTTTGGAAAAAAATTTACAGGTAATGGACATGACGGCCGTGTTTCTTGCCATGGGGCAGAACTTACCCATCATTGTGTTTAGCCTTAAGAAAAAAGGAAATATAAAGAAGGCTATCTTTGGAGAAGATATTGGTACATTAATTTCAGGGGAAAAATAATGAAAGATGAGATCCTTTCAGAATTACGCCAGAATATGAATGACACCCTTGATGCGCTTAAGAAACAATTCATGAAAATAAGAACCGGTCGCGCATCTACAGCCCTTCTGGATGGTATCAAAGTCAAGTGTTATGATACACAGATGCCTTTGGACCAAGTCGCATCACTATCCGTTCCTGAAAGTCGGTTGATTACCATTAAGCCATGGGATCAATCAATCATTGGGGAGATAGAAAAAAGTATTTTGAAATCTGAACTTGGTTTGACTCCCATGAATGATGGAAAAATAATCAGGATATCCATACCGCCTTTAACCGAGGAGCGTAGAAAAGAACTTGCGAAACTGGCAAAAAAGATGGCTGAAGAAAGTAAGATCTCAATCCGCAATCACAGGCGTGAAGCAAACGAATTATTCAAGGAATTAAAGAATGAGAAAGAGATCTCTGAAGATGACATGCACAAATCCCAAGATGAGGTACAAAAAATCACAGATGAGTTTATCAAAAAAACGGATGAAATAACTGCCGAGAAAGAGAAAGAGATTATTGAATTCTAAAACTCCCTCCATCTGAACTGAACTCCCCTTTGCTTCTTATAAGCCTGACTTAAGCTTGTGTCTGTGATTTTCAGTATGATCAATGAATGAATCATTTGACTATTTAAATATGGAATAATGCCGAATACTGATTCTCAAAAATTACCAAAACATGTTGCTATTATTATGGATGGAAATGGTCGGTGGGCTAAAAAGAGGGCCATGAACCGAATACGCGGTCATGAGGAAGGAGCAGAATCAGTAAGGACCATAGTTAGAACCAGCAGGGAGATAGGGATTTCATGGCTCACCCTTTATGCCTTTTCCGAGGAAAACTGGATAAGGCCCCAATATGAGATCAAGGCCCTTATGAAGATGTTAAAACGCTTTCTGAAAAGCGAATTAGACGAAATGATGGAGAACGGGATAAGATTTCACACCATTGGGCGAATCAATAAGTTACCTGATGATGTCCAAGAAACCATTCATAAGACCATTGAGGAGACCTCTGCTAACAGAGACATGGTTCTTACTCTGGCCCTTAGTTATGGAGGAAGGCAGGAGATATTCGATACCATCCAAAAGATTATTAAAAGAATTCAATCCGGAGATATGAGCTTAGAGGATATCTCAGAGAAATTGATCACCGATTCCCTTTACACGTGCGGCATGCCCGATCCTGACCTACTCATAAGGACAAGTGACGAGTATCGCATAAGTAATTTTATGTTATGGCAGATAGCATACACTGAAATCTACATTACTCCAACTCTGTGGCCTGATTTTCGAAAAGAGGAGTACCTTTTAGCCATTAAGGAATTTCAGAAAAGAGAAAGACGATTTGGAGCCACCAGCGAGCAATTGGGAAAGAACATAAAACAGTAAGATGATGCATATCAAAAGATGGCTTACGGGTATTATCGCCATACCCATCCTTATTGCCATCATCGGACCCGAACCACGATGGCCTTTTTATATCCTTCTCCTTTTTGCATCAATAACGGGCTTAATGGAGTTTTATGGGATAACCGCCTCTGACATTCCCAGATTCGTCCGATGGTCAGGATACTCTCTCATATCTCTGCTTTTCGTTGTTCTCTCTATGCGACAAATGCTCCTTGCACCGGTCATCATTGTACTCTGGGCCTTTGTTCCCATGACTTTTTTCATGTTAACACATTCTGAGCCAAGCAAGGAATGGACAACGTACATCGGTAAAGCGGTTTTAGGACCCATCTATGTGGGATTGCCTCTCGCAATGCTGGTGTTGATTGACATCCGTCCAAACGGGAAAATCTGGATCTTTTTCCTGCTGACTGTCATTTTTGCCAATGATACGGGGGCCTTCTATTTCGGAAAATTCTTCGGCAAACACAAGCTCTATGAGGCTGTTAGTCCTAATAAGACCTGGGAGGGAGCCATCGGTGGCCTGCTGTGTAGTATCATCGCAGCCCTTTGGTTTATGCATCTATTGCGTCTGCGTCCAATGGATATCACTATTTTAGTTCTCGTGCTGGCCCTTTCAATAACAGGCCAGATTGGTGATCTTTCGGCATCCATGTTAAAGAGGAATCACGGGGTTAAAGATTCAGGAAAGATCCTTCCGGGGCATGGTGGTATGTTGGACAGGATAGATGGCCTTCTCTTTTCCATCCCCATCCTGTATCTGTTCTTGACTTTTTTTTAAAACCACGGGGTAATGCCGCATACCGTCTCTGCTTGAGGCAGAACGAAAGGGAATGAGATTACACTTTTTAAATCATAGGAATAAGCGAGGTAATATTTTTCAAGAATGGCACTTAGTAAGTATGATAGAGAAAGAATCTTGATAACTGGGGGAGCTGGTTTTTTGGGTTCCCATCTTTGTGAAAATCTATTGAGTGATGGACACTATATCATCTGCCTGGACAACTATTTTACAGGACAAAAACGAAATATTTTTCATCTTTTGGATAACAAGCGTTTCGAGGTTATAAGACATGACCTGGTCAATCCTATTTTTTTGGAGGTGGATCAGATATATAATCTTGCGTGTCCTGCGTCTCCCATTCATTACCAATATAATCCTGTAAAAACGACAAAAACCAGTGTCATGGGGGCCATTAACATGCTTGGGCTTTCCAAAAGAGTCAAGGCCAAAATCTTACAAGCCTCCACAAGTGAAGTCTATGGAGATCCAACTGTTCACCCTCAAATGGAGAGTTACTGGGGGAATGTGAATACAACAGGTCTTAGGGCATGTTACGATGAGGGGAAGCGATGCGCGGAAACCCTTTTTTTTGACTATTATAGGCAAAACAGGGTGAATATAAGAGTTGTCCGCATCTTTAACACCTATGGACCTCGCATGCACCCCGATGACGGGAGGGTCGTCAGTAATTTTATAGTGCAGGCCCTGAGAGGTGAGCCCATCACTATCTTCGGGGACGGCAATCAGACAAGATCTTTCTGTTATGTGGATGACATGGTTGAAGGCCTCATAAAGATGATGAACGGACCTGATAATTTTATAGGACCAGTAAATCTAGGTAATCCAGCCGAATATAAAATAATAGAATTGGCTCACCTTATCACTAAGTTGACCCAATCCAGATCCAGGATTGAATTCTTTCCCCCACCTATGGATGACCCTAAAAGACGCCGGCCTGATATCAGTTTAGCCAGAGAGAAACTGAACTGGGAACCTGTGACTGATCTCGATGAAGGGTTAGAAAAAACCATTAATTATTTCAAGGGTTTTATATCAAAGGCATGAAAAATATAACCATATTAGGTTCCACCGGGTCTATTGGGTTGAATTCACTTGAGGTCATAGAGTCAAACCCTGAAAAATATAGAGTCCTGACCTTAGCCGCCGGAAGGAACATAGAACTTCTTCTCAAGCAGATAGAGAGATTTCATCCGGTTGCCGTTGCAATTTCTGACCAAGAGCTGGCAAACACCATAAGAGATAGACTGAAAGAGGATCTTAAAACCGAGATCTACTGGGGAACAGAGGGATTCGTACATTTAGCTACCTTTAAAGAGGTGGATACAGTGATCTCCGCAATGACGGGAGCCGCTGGATTAATCCCGACCTATGAGGCCATTCTAGCGGGAAAAAGTGTGGCATTGGCCAATAAAGAGACCATGGTTATGGCAGGCCCGCTTGTTATGGATCAAGCCAAAAAGAAGGGGATCTCAATTCTGCCTATTGATAGTGAACATAGCGCTATTCTACAGTCTCTTCAGGGTCATCCGAGAGAGGATTTAAGACGTGTCATCCTTACTGCCTCAGGAGGTCCTTTTAGGGACTTATCCATTGAAGAGATGAGGACAGTCACTCCTGCCCAAACATTGAAACATCCCACATGGAATATGGGCCAAAAAATAAGTATTGATTCGGCCACCCTCATGAATAAGGGACTTGAAGCCATTGAAGCCAAATGGCTTTTTGATTTAAGAATGGATCAGATCAGCATCTTAATCCATCCACAAAGTATTATTCATTCCATGGTTGAATACAGGGATGGCTCAATAGTAGCTCAATTGGGTACACCCAATATGATAACCCCCATATCCTATGCCCTCTCCTATCCTCGTCATATTGAAACATCTCTTCCCCCATTACAGCTTGATGATATAGGGACACTAAGCTTTGAGAAACCAGATATTGAAAAATTCAGATGTCTCCACCTGGCACTTAAGGCCGCAGAGATGGGGGGGAGTATGCCCGCTGTACTGAATGGAAGTAATGAGATAGCCGTCGATTCTTTTCTTAAGGGCAAAATTGGATTTCTTGAGATATCCGTACTTATAGAAAAAACCATGGAGGCCCATAAACCCTTTCCTATTCATATAATTGAGGATGTCATTGAGGCAGATGCGTGGGCTCGAAATTATGCCAGAAAACTGCTTCCAGAATGAGTTAATTAAAATTTTAATAATTTTCATGAAAATGATCTTATCTTATGATATATTTGGTCTCAATCCACACAATCCACACATGGGAAAAGGCTATTAGATGAATATCTTGCTATACTATTTTCTGCCCTTTATCGTGGTTCTGGGCATATTGATATTTTTTCATGAACTGGGGCATTTTCTTGTAGCCAAATATTTTCGTGTCAAGGTGCTCAAATTCTCACTCGGTTTCGGTTATAAACTTGCTGGTAAAAAGATCGGCGAAACCGAATACATGATATCCACAGTTCCGTTGGGTGGATATGTTAAGATGTTAGGGGAAAGCGACGATGAAACTGAACCCCTTTCCCCTGAGGAAGAAGAGAGGGCTTTCAACAATCAACATGTCTTAAAGAGAATCGCCATTGTTGCAGCAGGACCTTTCTTTAATCTTGTTCTGGCATTATTTCTATTCTGTGGCCTTTATCTTATCTCCGGCATTCACGTGATGATTCCAGAAATCGGCCAGGTCCGGCCAGAGTCCCCAGCCCACAAAGCAGGTTTGAAGAAAGGGGATCTGGTTATATCCGTTCAAGGCCAAAGAATTGAAATATGGTCAGAGATAAAAGAATTTGTTCAAGACCATGCAGGTGAGCCTCTTGCAATCAGTGTTCAGAGGGGTGGAAAAATTTTAAACCTCACAGTCATACCCGAAGTGAGTGTAATAAAAAATTTATTTGGCGAAGAGGTCAAATCGGCCTTGATTGGAATCGTGGCTTCAGGAAAACACAGAAAAGTGGAACTGGGACCATGGCAAGCCATTAAAGAGAGCTTTTTGAAAACGTGGGAGATAATATATTTAACCTGCCTGACTGTTGTGAAACTTTTCCAACGGGTTATACCCATTAAAACCATTGGAGGGCCTATTCTTATCGGCCAGATGACTGGCCAATTAGCCCAAGAAAGTTTCACCTATCTGATCCCTTTTATGGCCGTTATCAGTATCAATTTAGGTATCCTAAATCTCCTTCCTGTACCCATTCTCGATGGGGGTGTTATTATATTTCTTCTATTCGAACTATTGGCCGGAAAACCCATCAGCCTTAAAAACCGCGACCTTGCTCAGAAGGTGGGTCTTTTTCTACTCATTTTTCTCATGGCCGTTGTGTTTTATAACGACATATTAAGACTTTTGGAATAGAGCCCTTGATACTGGCTATTAATACCGCCACAATACGATTCGGTCTGGCCCTTTTAGATGAGGATGAAACCGTTTTGGCGGAGTACCTCATTGCGCCAGGGAAAAAGAACTTCAAGAATTTCATGCCCTCAATCCACTCTTTCCTGACAACTTCAAAAGTAGACATCCAAGCTTTAGAGGCCATTATTGTTGCTGTAGGTCCCGGGAGCTTCACGGGATTGAGGGTTGGGCTCGCCACTGCCAAGGGTATGGCTCAGGGCCTTCAGATACCCATCATCGGTGTGCCTACCCTGGAAGCGATGGCAAGTCAATTGCCTTTCACAATCTATCCCATATGCCCAATGATCGATTCCAGAAAAGAGGAGGTTTTTACCGCACTGTTCAGATGGGGAGATAACCACAAAATGGTCAGGATGAAAGAGGATATGTCTCTGAAAATATTGAATTTGACATCTATTGTTAACGAGGCAACACTTTTCATAGGCAACAACTTTAGTCACCAAGGAGATAGGGTAAAGGAGATCTTCGGTCACAAAGCCCGCTTGGCGCCCGCCCATCTTTGGACCTTAAAGGCCTCCGCAATAGGGTCCCTAGGAATGAAGAGGCTCCTTGAAAATGATTTTGATGATCTCCAAGAACTGGTTCCTTCGTATCTACGACATCCTGATATAAGACCCAACCCTTTTCAACTCTTAACAGATACGAAAAACACCCTTTTGTGGGACAATTAAGATAAGGGAGTTGACAAAAAATACTTGAAGAATGTAAAGAGATATGCATTAAATCAATGACTCATATATTGAAGCCTTCACCGCAAGTATCATTTAAGTAGCCGTTATGACGTTATCCAAAAGAGAAGACACACGAATTAATAATAAGTTGCCTGTGGCCTGGGAAGGGCTACCCTTTATCACTGTATGGAGCATTCTTACTTGTCTCTTTCTGTATTTTGGCCTTCTTTTATTAGGTATCTTTACGGGAGTCGTGAGTCTGTTCACAATCTACTTTTTCCGGGACCCAAAACGTGAAAACCAAGTCCACGAGAAGTCGGTGCTTACTCCTGCTGATGGTAAGATATTAAATATCCAGCGCCTTAAAGACAGTAACAATCCCTTGTATAAACCAGCCATAAAGGTTAGTATCTTTATGTCCATCTTTAATGTCCATGTGAATCGTGTCCCCATAGATGGCAGAATCTTAAAAATAATCTATAATCCGGGTAAATTCTTTTCCGCCAACATGGATAAGGCGTCCGAGCAGAATGAAAATAATAGGATTATCCTCGAGACTAACGATGGACGTAAAATAGTCTTTGTTCAGATCGCAGGATTAATTGCAAGACGTATCGTCTGCTGGATAAAAGAGGGAACAGAGGTCCAAGCAGGACAGAGATTTGGCCTTATTCGGTTTGGATCCAGATTGGATATATATCTCCCTGATGATACAAAACTTCTTATTCAAACGAAAAACAAGGTAAAGGCAGGGAAAACCATATTAGGGTATCTATCATGAAATACAGGAAAAAGAGAAGTGCCAAGAGAACGGGGAGAAAGGGTATCTATATTCTGCCCAATCTATTTACATCAGCCAGCCTTTTCGGAGGCTTTTATGCCATAATCGCTGCCATACAGGGCAGGTATGAAGCCGCTGCCATTGCCATCATCATCTCAGCCATTTTAGACGGGCTTGATGGAAGAATAGCCCGTTTTACCCATGCTTCCAGCCATTTTGGAAGTGAATATGATTCCCTGTCTGATCTCGTGGCATTTGGGGTTGCACCAGGCATACTTGCCTTTTCATGGGCTCTTAAACTATTTGGTCGTTTAGGCTGGCTGGCCGCCTTTATGTACGTCATCTGTGGGGCATTACGTCTTGCTCGATTCAATGTGCAAAAAAATAGTGTAGAGGCCAACTACTTTAAAGGTTTGCCCATTCCTGCAGCCGCCTGTTTTATTGCCACTTTAATACTATTCACAAATGCCATGGGAGGATTTCCAGGGAACAGGCATATGATCATCCTTCTGATGATCTATATTCTATCTTTTCTTATGGTCAGTACCATCAATTACTTCAGCTTTAAAGAGTTTGATATCAGGAACCAGAAGCCATTCAATGTGCTGGTATCCATCATACTGATATCTATACTCATAGCCTATAAACCCCAAATACTCCTATTTTTTGTAATGCTAACCTATGTTCTATCAGGACCTGTAATCACCCTTTATCGCCTGCATAAAAAACGCTCCATGGTCATGAAACCCGCACATCATATATCCACCGTAAAAGATGATAAAGAGATACATGGGTTGAGTAACTAAGGGGCATATCAGTTATGCTCAATGAGGATAATATATGACTGGGAAAATAGCTATCTATCCGGGAACTTTTGATCCCATAACCAACGGTCACCTGAGTATCTTAACAAGGGCCTTAAAGATATTTGATAAGTTGATAATCGCTATTCTAAACAACCCCCAGAAGGCCCCTCTTTTCTCCCTTGATGAAAGGATTTCCCTGATAAAACTGGTCTTAAAAGACAAACCTAATATTGAGATCGACTCCTTTGACGGGTTACTGGTCGATTATGTGGTTCAAAAGGGATCAAATGTCATTATCAGGGGGCTTAGGGCATTATCTGATTTTGAATATGAATTTCAGATGGCACTCATGAATCGAAAATTAAACAGGGATGTTCAATCCGTCTTCTTAATGACAGACTATAAGTGGTTCTATACCAGTTCCACAATTATCAAAGAGGCCGCCAGCCTAGGAGGTGATATAAGCGGACTTGTTCCCCCAATAATCAGCGAGAAATTAAAAGAAAAATTTGGTTTCTAAAAAATACTTGACACCAACAGCCCTATAATCCATCATTGTTTACTCAAAATTCTGAAGAAAGCGAGGGAAATGAAGGCGTAAGATGGGGAGGAGGATCAGATGTCTTTAACAAAAGAGAAAATTATTGATGATATCTATAATAATATAGGGCTCAGTAAAACTCGATCCCGAACAGTCGTGGAGAGTCTCTTCAGAATCATTAAGGAGACACTTGAAAGTGGGGAAAACCTCCTCATCAGTGGATTTGGGAAACTTGTGGTCAAAGGGAAGGCCGAAAGAAGGGGTAGAAATCCCCAAACTACCGAGGATCTACGATTGAGGGCAAGAAGAGTGGTTGTCTTCAAGACTTCCGGCGTTCTCCGAAATAAGATAAACAAAGGGTCTAAATCCTAACAATAAAGGCCCCTGTAAATCCCATATCCTCTAATCTCTTTTCAACGGTTCCCGCCTGATTTAATGTATTTGATTTGGAGACATGCACCCTATAGAGTGTCATTCTATTTTCATCAACGTGTCTTTTAACGGTGACATAACTGAAGATAACCTTGAGGCGATCAGCAATCTTTAATGCATTCTTCTTGTCTTTAAAGGCTCCTACCTGAACAGAAAATTCTCCCTTTTTTGGGTCTTCTAATTTCACCAGAGGTTTAAATCCTTTTTCAGATTCCAATTTTCCCACTTCCATCCCAAGAGCAACTATCTTCACATCTGTAGCTCCAGGGCCTATCAAATCAATCTCCTTGGCAGCCGTGTAGGAAAGATCTATGGCCCTCTCTTTTACGAAAGGCCCTCGATCATTGACACACACTATAATGCGCTTTCTGTTTGAAAGGTTCGTCACTTCCACATAGGTCCCCAAGGGAAGGGTCTTATGGGCTGCACTTTTCTGGTACATGTTAAATATCTCTCCGCTGGATGTAGGCCGTCCATGAAACTTTTTCCCGTACCATGATGCCTGGCCATACTGAACGAATCCATGGGAGTCTGGTAATGGGTAATACCGTTTTCCATTAACCACGTAATATTCAGGTGGTTTCCCTTTTTCCGTCTCGGGTAAGGCAATGATTTTTGAGGGGGGAGGTCTTAGGATCTTGACATACGGTTTTTCCCGTGCACATGCAATGAGACAGAATATTAATATGAGATATGCGAGGAGGCGTTTTTTCATTTACTCAATGCAATGGAAAGAGCGGTGGTCAACCGGATAACATCCTGACTGGACTGTCTGAGCCGGTTTACCAATAACTCCGCTAGTCGCATTAAAATCTTAACACCCAGACTGTTTTTTTCCTCTACCAGTCTAATGAAATCATCCCTTTTTATTTCAAATAATATGCAATCAGTCCATGTCATTATTTTGGTCTGTTTTTTTGCTTATGTCCTATGGAAAACATTAAGCAGTTTATGTCGGCAGGCTGGCTTGAGTAATGAGCCCAGAAAAGTGTTCCAGGAACTCGCCCGGATAAAACTGACAGATGTAATTCTACCAATCCGAAGCGGCAAAGAGATTCGATTGAGATGAAACTTCATAAGATCTTCTTGAAACTGAGAACTGATCAGATTCAGAGCCAGATCAATCAATTATCCACAAGGACTCAATGAGTGAATTAGAGCAGTTAAAGCTATTTTCCTAAATAAGTAAAGGCCTTCTGTACTTGGCGCAACTGAACCTGCCCGTGACAATTGTCGGTAAAGGCCCCAGCCTCCTTGAGGGCATTGAGAATATCTCCTACCTGATCGTTGGAAACGATCATACTGCATGCCTCCCTGGCAGGCGATACCTCACTTAAAGGGGAATCCTGAGGCCGTACATGCTTCAGTCTGGCTATAGTTGCTCCAGCAGCCCCAGCGGACATAGCTACTCTGACAAGATCTGTTCCTGTCCCATCATCACATAAGAGGGTTAAATCTGCAAGATCGGTTAGATAATTCCTGTTTTTTTTCCCTGTTTTTTCTCCTGACCCCGTCCGGCGGCGCCATTCAGCGCCACCTCTAATGTGATCGATGGCAGCAACGATTTGCTCAATGCTTGCCGCATGCCTGTGTTCCCCGCGTGAGACCTTCATGTTGATGATGCCCTGCTTCAAAGGGTACAGATAAATAAACCCTTTCCCAGGCTGATCCAATTTACCCACTTCGATCATCATTTTCATGATAACCTCGGCATCGTAAGGACTCGTGGCAATATTGATAACCTCTTTTTCAGCAGGGATTGTGATCCGCAAGAGACCCAGTTTATCTCGAACACCAGTTCCAATCCCAAAGTGAACGGAAGGGACACAGATTCCCGTATCCAGTGCAACCCTTGCAACGCTGTCACCTTGGCCACGCTGGACGATACAACAGATCCCTGTAAGTTTCTGGAAAGAAGTCTTTTCTGTCGTAAATGGAATTGGCTTATTTTCCTGGCAAAGTTCGTGGGCCATCACCAAGTTTACCTCTTCGCTATAGACTGACCCTCGCCCCGGAAGGGTAAGTTGGCCTTTCTCAATTATCAAGTTTAGAATAAGGGTTTCCGCTTTTCGATCCACAATGAATGAAATGATATCCAGAGGGTCATCTACGAGATCGCGCCCCGGTAACAGGGCATATATCCCTTTTCTCTCTTCGATCACCAGGGATCGGGCCGCAGCTAAATACAGATCAATGACACCAACTTCTTTCAGGGAATCCAATATGTCTTTTGAAATATTTCTATTTACAAAAGCAGTGATTCTAGAGATTCTTTTTTTAAATTCCATCAACAAGTGTTTCATCTTTTTCAGTCTGAACGGCTTCCGTTAGAGCAGCCTTTCTTTTCATGTTTATCCGAAGAGCCACCACCAGCACAGAAAGAATTGGACATACAGAAGCAATGGCAAGTACGCCAAAGCCTTCAACTACTCCCACCTGGGATCCTATGCCAAGTCCCATGGCCAAAACAAGGGGAACGGTAATGGGCCCTGTGGTTACACCGGCGCTATCCCACCCTATATTTACAAATTCCTCAGTCGACAATTTAGTAATGGGAATTAGCAAAAGGTAAGGAGGGGCTAACAGCCACAAAAGGGGAATATCCCAAACAATCTTAGCAACCCCTAGGGCAATGCCAACACCCACACCAATAGCAACTGCTTGCATTAGAAGGGATTTCTTAAAAGTACCCACGGTCAGCTCCTCCACGGTCAGCCCGAGAGCGTTTAACGCTGGTTCCGCCAGTGTAGCTCCATATCCCATGATAAAGGCAAACAGCAACACAACGGCTATCCCCCAAAAACTTCCCTCTGAGCCAAACAAAGGTCCCTTTGTGGGAGTAAACATGTACTGTTTAGTTACAGGGTCAAAGCCTTTTTCATCGTAAGGAAGAGGAATATAGTCACCACCTATTTTTGCATAAAAAAAATCCAGTTTTTTACCCTCCGGAGAGATGGCCGATTCAACCAGATCAGGATCAAAACTGCTAATGTTTCTTTTTTCTTCTAAAAGTTGAATGGTCTTAAAGGAAGATGGAACCATGTTGCCAACCTGGTTTCCAAGTTTGGCCAGACCCAGCTCAATGCCGATGCTGAATATTCCCATTCCCAAAATAGTAAACAACAAGCCCAGCAGAATCTCATCAGGACGAGGCAGTTTTTCACGGAGTAAGAAAAAAAGAACAAGAAAAAGGGGCAGAGTAAGAAGTCCTATGGCTTTCACTGCGACAATACTATTCCTTACCAAGAGATCAGGGGCATCTATGGCCTTTTTGGCAGATAATGAGTAACGGGTAACGGCTTTTTTGACAGCGTCCAAGCTTCCGAATACAGAATACCGCTGTTCCTCGGTTCCTAGCAAGATTGCCCAACGTTTTAAAGCGTCCGGATCATCGCCAAAAACACCCTTTCTTTTAGATTCGTTTCTGGAAAGCTCCTCAAGATATTCGATCATTCTTTCCTTGCTTCCATTGAAGTAAGCAACCTGGCTTTCAATACTCGCGTTGGAAAAAACATAGTGAACCATCTTGTCTTTATTATCAAACAGGGTTTCCGCTGTTTTGCGATTTTCCTTTTTGAAAAAATCGCCTTCCGTCATAGGCTTAGGGACTGAGCCAAGCAGAAACGCACCCAAAAGAAGAACGGTAAGTATGGGGAACAAGGAGGCAAGCGTGACGACCCCAAAACCCATAGCTCCTGATTCAGCTGATCCAACAATCCTGCAAATTCCAATCCCGAGTGCCAGAATAAGGGGGACTGTTACAGGACCCGTGGTTACGGCACCGCAGTCCCAGGCAAGGCCTGTAATGGTAAGCATATTTTGATCAAAAAAAGCCCAGGTTGTAAGAACAACCAGCCCCCCAACAAGAATATATATAAAGGGCTTTAGAGACCAGTTATAATAAAATCTCAACATACCGAAAGCAACGGCAATTCCCACTCCTACACCTACAGAGTAAACGAGAATATGGGAATATTTAGTCAATAGCAGAAACAAAAGGGGGGCTTCCCACGGTTTTACCGCGCGCCCTGCCACTTGTAATACTTGGATGGCGGGCTCTGCTAATGTTGCCAGAAAGCCCAACACTAAAGCAAAGGTGAGGATAACAGGGAGGGTGGATTTCTGGGGAAGCTTAACACCGACCAATTCGCCCAGGGGCATAAGGCCCAAAAAGAGACCTTCCATAAAAAATGTAAGGCCCGCAACGACAAGTGCAATGCCAATGGCAATGGCGGATGCGTCAACAATCCTGATTCCCAAAATCACAGTCTGAAAAAAGATTAGGTAAAGGATAATCAACCAAACAGACTTAATCTGCCCCATTACTCGATCCTTTACGTAGGGGGCTAAAAGGCCAAACGCCTGACCAAAGCTGATCTTGATTTTTCCAGCAGCCTGTTGAGTCACTTCTCTCTCACCTCAATTGAAAATCAGAATTCCACAGGAATCTTTTTGCGGCATTAAACTATATATCACTATCCGTACAGTAACTTATCCCATAAC
>Ga0180009_10003218_pt1 | contig 18677 bp, 19 predicted proteins | sample OS_PC_MetaG_FD_123537 | JGI IMG/M metagenome (GOLD analysis project Ga0180009, IMG submission 123537) | Groundwater microbial communities from the Aspo Hard Rock Laboratory (HRL) deep subsurface site, Sweden - OS_PC_MetaG | ecosystem: Environmental > Aquatic > Deep subsurface > Groundwater... | reverse complement strand
TTTTGCCCTGCTAATAAATAGCTCCAACTGTCTTCTATTTCCTTGATATATTTCGTTTACCAAAGAAGCATTTGTACCAGAGGTTTGTAATTGGTGCGAAAGCGATCTAATATCTTTTACCAGGCAACTACCACCGGCATATAAACTATCAAAAAAACCCCAACTACCTATTCTCTTGTCTGTAACTAAAACGTTTCTAATATTCTCAAATTTCAAATCATCAAAAGTCTCACAGGTTCTACCTATCACATCATAACAAGCAATTAATTTGTAAGCTAAATAAAAATTAGCAAGCAACTTACTGGCCGCAGCTTCTTTTGGATTAATTTCAATATAACTAACTGTTGGAGAATTATAAAATCTTTCATAAACCTCTCGCATAATCTTGAAATCCTCTTCCTTCCAAGCACCTACTACTACCCTATCAGGTTTGAGTGATCCTTGTATTGCTTTACCTTCTACAAGAAATTCTGGATTGGAAACTACTCCATAATTTTTAACACCGGCATTATTCATTATTTCTTGAGTTTTGTCTACCATATCAATTGGGACAGTACTTTTATTCACAATAACTATATATTTCTCTTGCTTTCCTTCATTACGTTTCAACAAAGCTCGAGACAGTTTTTCAGCTGCATCAAAATAATAACTAAGATTGCTCTCGCCTGTCTCCCCTATTTCCGGAGTCGGTAAACACATAAATATCGCATCACAATCATTCAAAAATTCTTCAACTCGTTTATAATCCAAAGTAAATTCTATACGCTCTTTATTACGAACAAGCATATCTCCCAACCCTTCCTCAAAAAGACAAGACTCAATAGTGTCTCTATCACCAGAAGAAAGCATTTGAATTTTTTTCTCGTCTATATCATAAACAAGGATGTTATGCCCTGAAGAGGCTGAAATAGCTGCAGAGCAAGCCCCTACGAAACCTGAGCCAATATAGAGTATATTCATATTATAGATATTGTTTAATTTTTGATAAAATACGTCTAAAAATAAATAACCTCGGCACTGGCAAATTATTACTTTGCCAGGCTTTTTTCAATTCAGCCCAACCTTTTTTTCGTTGGGCAAAACTTTGTCCACTAAAACCACCCTCGCGCATACAAACCAAAGTGGAATCAAGATATTGTACTGCTGTGTTATTTTGTAAAAATCTCAACATTAATTCATAATCTGCAGCAATACGAAAATCCGTATTAAACGAACCTAATCTATTATACACTTCTTTTCTCACAAAAAAAGCTGGGTGAGGTATAATCCAACCACTATTCAATTTTTCCTTTTTGTATTTTCCCGCTTTCCAAAAACGAACTTGCTTCTCTTTAGCCAATCTATCAACATATTTAATATTGCCATAACAAGCATCAATTTTATTATTTTCAAAACAACTAAATACTTCAATCAAAACTGTATTATGTTCATAAAAATCATCAGAATTAATTATTCCCACAACTTCGCCAGTTGCCAGCACAATACCCTTATTCATAGCGTCATAAATACCCTTGTCCGGCTCAGAAATTATTTTAGCGATCTTATCCCTATATTTTTCTATTATTTTTAACGTATCATCTTTGGATCCACCATCAACTATTATATATTCCAAATCAAGGTAATTTTGAGCGATTACACTTTTTATAGTATCTTCAATAGTTGAAGCGCTATTATAACAAATTGTGATTATACTAATTTTCATAATTAATTACTGAAAAATTCTTTTAATTTATCTATTACATAATTCTGTTCTTCTTCTGTAAGTAATGGATAGCAGGGCAAAGATAAAATCTCATCTTGAAATTTATCAGCCTTTTCTAATAAACAATCGGGGTATTCTTCCTTATAACAAGGTTGTTTATTAATAAGTAAAGGGTAGTGAATTAATGTTGTTACTCCACTTTTTTCCAAAAAATCTTTTAATTTATCTCGTTTATTCTTTATTACTCTAATAACAAATAAATGGTAAGAAGATGAATCATCAAAATCATTTACAACCAAACCATCTAAATTACTTAATTTATCCACATAATTTTTAGCGATTTCCCGCCTTTTACTAACAGCATTATCCAAATCCTTCAATTTTATACTCAAAAAAGCACATTGCAAAGCATCTATCCTGTAATTATTACCCTTTATAGTGTGGCAATATCTTTTCTCCTGCCCATAATTGCGATAAGATAAAGCAAAATCTCTTATTTTTTCATCATTTGTCACAATCATACCAGCCTCACCAAGAGCGCCTAAATTTTTTGTAGGATAAAAACTAAAGGCTTTGGTATTAACCATTGATTCACCTTGAAAATTGGCTCCGTGCGCCTGACAAGCATCTTCAATTACCAATAGATTATGTTTTTTAGCAATCTCATTAATTTTATTCATTTCACAAATTTTCCCAAATAAATGAACTAGTAAAATCGCTTTGGTTTTTTTAGTTATTAAATTTTCGATTTTACTAGAATCAATTAAAAAATCGTTACCAATATCACAAAAAATTGGTTTAGCCCCAACATTGGAAATTGCCAGGGCAGTAGCTACGGCACTATTAGCAACCGTAATTACCTCATCATCAGTGCTGATGTTGTGAGCGTGTAAAATCGTTTCCAAGGCCGACAAACCTGTAGAGACACCTACGGCATACTTGTAACCACAATATTTGGCAAAATCATTCTCAAATTCATCCACTTCTGGCCCTAAAACGTAATAACCACTTTCGCCAAATTTATCAAGAGCATTTAAAAAATCAGCCCTCAGTATTCCCCACTCTTTTTTGAAACTTAAAAAAGGTACTTTCATATATTATTTAATATTATTTACAACTTTTAAAAACTCATCATAATTACGAATATAATCATCTTCGTTATAATAATCAGATGCCAAAACTAAAATAACACAGTCGTTACTAAAACCCCTCATTTCATGCCACAACATCGGCCCCAGACGAATACCAGAGTGAGCGTCTTCCAAAACAATACTTTGTTTATTCACACCATCATCAAAGTCCAAAGTAAAACGTCCATTAACACAAAAAATGATTTGTTCTAATTTTTTATGGGCATGCTTACCTCTTACAGATTTTTTGTTAAATAAATTATTAATAAAATACACTCTTTTTATTTCAAAAGGAACACTCTTTTTTCCCTCTGCTATACTAATATTACCATCAGGAAAATCATCAAAAGACTGTAACTTTATTACTCCTGAATTTTTGACGATTATATCTTTATTTTCCATATAATTTATTTTTTAAACGTCTAAATAATAAAAATTATGTTCTACTTTTTTAATGATCTGTAAAAAAACCAGAAAGAAAGAAAACTCTTTAATTTTTGTTTTAAAACTATTCGCCAATTAGGTTTTTTATCAAAGCCATAAATATAATTTGGAAAATTATCCTTGAATTTATTGACTAGTTTATTGATTTCTACAACGTACGGTGGATAAATAATATTACGATCGTGTTTTGAAATTAGATAAGAACTATAATAAAACTGAAAATCATTGTCACCATACATTTTAAAAGAATGAAAATGACAATAAACCAATTGATCTTCATCAATAAAAATTTTATCTCCTTTTTTAGAAATTAGATATTTATTAAAATTCCAAGGAGCCAAATTTACTCCCTTATTTTTTACCACATGAATACCAGAAAAACGTTCTGGCCAATCATCCAAATACATCTGGTCACCCAATTTGCCATCTTCGTAATAAGCAAAGCACCACTCTAAACACCTTTCTCTCCACCACCTTAGGCATTTCAAGCCTTCTTCATCATTCCTAATTATAACCATACTTACATTATATATTCCAGATCTTTTTTCTAAATACGCTAACTCTTTTGAATAATTGTGTCGTACTATTGATATTGACCTGTCTCCCATTTCCTGATAGATTGGTTCTGGTGAAGAAAAGAAATATAAATCAGCGTCAATATAAGCTAACAACTCTAACTGGGGGTTATTTTTATATATGTGTAAAGGTAGAGAAGAACTTAAAGTCCAACAATACTCCGCTACATTCCTATTTGATTTAACTGCTAGCAACTCTTTATCTTCAAATTCTGACAATTTAATGAGGTTCACCTGTTTTAGGTTCATCCCTAAAAGCTGTTGGTAAACTATATCATCCATACACAAAATCCACAACTCAAAATCTTTGCAATTTTTTAACATTGATTCGTACATTGCTAATCCGCGAAAAATATAATTTCTATCAAAAAGTGTGCAAAAATTATAAGTCATATTATTTTTTTGTAGCTAAAATTATATAATCTAAAGTTATCCAAGATTTTTTAAATAATTTATCTAATAAAATAAAAATTAATTGAGTTGGAAAACATAAAATTAAGGTGACTAGAATTCTCATAAAATTATTACTCCTAGCAATTTTTTCAAAATAAAATGCTGAGAGCAATTGTCCACAAACTCCAAAAATACCGCAAGTTGGCATAATCTCTAAAACTAAAAAATTCGTTTTCTTCAAAATTTGTTCATGTCCATACTTAGTAAATCTTCTAAAATCATATGGTGCCTCATGTTCATTCCAAACCAATGGCATGGTTAGAAACAATTTACCATCTTTTTTTAAGACTCTACTACAGTCCAAGAGTAACGCTTCTGGATCCTCAGCGTGCTCCAAAACTTGTGTACAAATAACTAAATCAAATTTATTATTTTCAAAAGGAATCTTTTTGCCATCAAAATATTTATCTACTTCTTTATGATCATCTTTATGTCCACTATTTTCTACATCAATACCAAAATATTTTTTTGTTTTAAACAAAGACTGGTATGGCCTCGCACCACAGCCAACATCTAAAATAGAGATGCTTTCATTATCGTGTGACTGCGCTATATTTTTTATTTCTTTATATAGCCCCCTCCTGGCAATAAAGTAAGGATTGATTACTATCACATACCAAGCTGGTCTAAAAAAAATTGTCTTCAAAAAATCTTCCATACCACTTATCTAATACTTTTGTATATTAACATTATCAAAAAACAAAGACTTAACGCAAATTTTTATTTCCTCTTTCTATTAGAAAATTTACTATTTGAGCAATTACTATTTCTAACCAGCTTAAGTAACGTCTTTGTACTAATAGATAATTTTTCCTATTCTTTTCTTTGTTCTTTAAATTTGACGACTCTGCTCCACTATGCACACAGTAATTACTTACTATTCTATCAAAAAAACTCCATTTTGTCTTGTTTTTTATCCTCAACCACAAATCCGGGTCCATAGCCGAGCTGATTGTTTCATCAAAATAACCAAATCTAGTGAAAACGTCTCTTTTTATAAACACTGCCTGGTGAGGAATAAAATTAAAAAATTTAAGCAAATTTTTACCCAATATACTATCACCCAACTGCCAAAGTTTTCGCCTAGGAAACAAACCAATAGCCTTACCATTCTCTTCAACTACACTAATCTTGCCATAAATCCAATCAAGATCTTTCCCTATCAAAAAATTACTAACATCTTCTAAAACTTTACTATCAAAAAAACTATCATCCGAATGCAAATGGATAACGTAATCCCCACTTGCTTGCTTTATTCCCTCATTCATAGCGTTGGATATTCCCTTCGGATCCGTTTGTACAAACTTAATCTTATCACCCATCTCCTTTTTGTAAGCCTCAATAATTTCTACTGTTTTATCTTTTGAAAAGCCGTCGATGAAAACACACTCAAAATCCAAACATGACTGTTTTTTAATACTAGCAATATTTTTTGTTAAAAATTTTTCGCTATTATAAGTGCAGATGATTATGGAAAATTTCATATTAAAAATTTAATTTAGACCAATCCATATTGTTTTTCGAAAACTCCAAAAAAGGAATACTTCCATAGTATGAAGCCCATGAACCATACGTACTGTTCGAACCAATTATAAAGTCGGATTCAGCTAACATATACAAATCGGTAATTTCACTTCCCGGCCCCAAAACAATATTCAACCCACCAAACTCATCTTTTTCAATCGGACCGTCACTACACAAAACAAACACGATCTCTCCATTATTAAATTTGGTTTGATATTGTAAAAAATTATTTAAAATTTTTGAAACATCTTGACAGCTAAAAAAAAACTTTCCCCCTTGCCATGTTGTATAATCACCTTGGCGAATATGTACACCAACAATTAATTTATACTTTTCTTTTAATTGGTTTTTTAATTTAAAAATTTCAGAATAATATTTTTCTTTTGGTCTAAAATACTTTTTAATTTCATTATGATATTTAATTAGTCCTTCTGGATTCCTAAATAGCCAACCTACAAAATAAAACTTCTCTTTCTTAGAATTGTCCACAAAATCAATAATTTGTTTTTGTTCAATATTATCATTTAAGCTTGGTGGTAAATCAAATTCTACATTATGATCTAAAATAATATTTTTGGATGAAATTATTTTTATTATTTTATAATATAAATAATTTAACGCTTTACTTAATCTATAGTTTTTATGCCATGTATGAAATCTAAAAAATAAGTCAAAAATAATATTACCAGAATATATATCAAAATATTTTTGATAACGAAAAAAGGCGTAATTACTACAATCATATTTCTTTTTGAGGCAGTAACTGTAGACAGAAGCAAAAACCCATAATTGATTTGCTAATCTGCCTCCATTATCTTTTAAGATGATAATTTTTTTCATAAAAATATCGTATAAAAATTGCTAATTGTGCTTAAAAATTGCTAACTGATTAAAACCAAACTGAAATTTATTATATTTTACCACACAAAAACCGCTTCTCTCTGCTAATGAAAAAATCTCTTTCTTGCTCCAATAGTGCTTGTGTTCATCTATATTTTCTTTATCAACCAACCCCAAGAAAGCTAGAAACTCTAAGACGGGCTTAGCAATAATAGTAGGGGTAGTAATTACAACCTCACCTTCTTTTTTTAAAATATTCTTAAATTTAGAGAAAATTTTAAAAACTTCCTCAACTTCAATATGCTCTATTACAGCCAGAGAAACAATAGTATCAAAATTAGTACTATCCATTACCTTGTGATCATAATTTACAACTAGATACTTTCCCTTAACCATTTTTCCTAGCTCTCCATCATTGCCACCAAAATCCATGACGTCTCCATTAATATGTGAAGAAATCACTCGAAAACGATAATTTTGAAGAAATTTTTCAATTAACAATGAACTATCAATCATACTATTAAAAATTAAATTTATAAATTTCCCCACCGTCTTGATCAAAAATTTTATCACCAATTTGTTTGACAATTTTTTCTATCTCCAGAGAAAAATTAGCAAATCTTACGGATGCAGGATTATTTATTCTCACAGGTTCGGTAAATGCCTGCTTTCTTTCATAACTATCAATAATTGCGTATTTTATATTTTTTGTCTTTAGGTATTCCGTTAAAATATAGGCATTAATTTCGCTTTCATAATACAAAATATCAGATGACACAAAGGTATTACCTTCTTCCAAAAAGAAATTACTAGATTTCCAAACATTCAAAAATTTTTCATTTCTATAGATGTTATTAATGTAATTACTAGATTTAAAAATCACACCCAAATCCCTTTGTTCATAAAAATCACCTTTATCATATATACCAGAAATATAACCCAACTCAACTTTTTTTACTTTTAAAAAATAATTGTCTTTAAGAGTTATTATTTTATAACCAACCACAACTACTAACAATAAAAGCACTACTAAAACTATTTTTAAAATAGCTCTGGAAAAAAATTTCTTAGCCATTAACCACCCTAACCATTTGTCCACCTGTACACCAAGCAAAACCAATAATAATACCAGTGGGACCATAGCGAATCTAATTTGATGAGTAGCTATAAAAAACCAAATTAATAAATAAATTAAAATATAGAAGTATATATATTTCCAAAATAAACTAGCTTTTTCATCCTTTCCTTTGAACCACAACAGACCAAAAGGCCAGGCTAAAAAAGCCGGAAAAACTAACAGGTAGTATACACTTTTAAAAAAAGTAAATGGCACTAATAAAAAATTAATTAAATTTTTTTGTACAACAAATAATTTTACAGTTTGAGATAATTCACTATACTCTTGTTCCAAAAAACCAGGATGCCCAAAATAAAACGGGTAAACAGGATTTCCATATAAAACTAAATTTTTAACATACCAAAAACTAGAGAATACCAAAACTGGAAGAGAAAAATACAAGACACTCTTTACAGCCTCCTTAAAACTCATCTTATTAAACAAAGAAAATAGTATTATTAACGACCCTGCAATTAACAGACCATAAAGTCCATTATATTTTATAGAAATAGACAAGCCATAAAAAATACCAGCTAAAATTAACAGACTTCTTTCTTTTGTCTGCATCCAAAATAATAACAAAAATAAACCAACAATCTCGTAAGACAACATTGCTGCGTCAACATATGAATTTGTTGCATTCACAAATAACTCATAAAGTGAAAAAACACACAAAATAGATATTAATCCGGCTCTGTGAGAAAAATAATACCTAATAAATCCATATATGGACAACAAAGCAGTTAATAATATAGAATAATGAGCCAGATTTATTGTTGTGTAGCCGGAAATCTCATAGAGCAATGCATAGAAAGTTTCCATCAAAATTGGTAGATTACTAAAAAAATTACCCTCTACCCATAAGACGCGTATGCCATGCTCTGTAATTTCTTTGACTTCTGGCAGATGATACCCCAAGGCATCTGTACGATACGGAGGAACCAGTGCTGACGTTAAATAAAAAATAAAAGAAAAAGCAATTAAAATAATCAAACATTTTTCAAAAACACCCTGACTATACCAATTCTTTATCCCACTATAAATTTGTTTATGTAAAGAAAAGATCAATCTACGACCAAATACAATGACGGAAGCAAACACCAAATAAATAACAATTTTATTTAAAGGGCCTACTAGAGACAGAAATAAAGAAAAATACGCAACAATTCCATAACCAACTAACATTGAAATAGAATTTATTAGTATCCCCTTTTCTAAAAAATTTATCTTTAACAGGTCTAATACTAATTTTCCAACCACAAAGGCCACATGACCCACCATAACAGCGACCAGGATAGGAAAGATAATATTAAACAATAGATGACTCATAAAAAATTATTTAATTTTTTTGATACGATATTTTAGAAAAACCCATAAAGCAACAAGACCATCAGACCATTTAATCTTCTTGCCTTCACTTTTATCACGAGGAAAATAACTAATACCAACCTCTTTTATCTTAATACCACGAAGAGCTACCAAAGCCGTAACTTCAGGACAAAACTCAAATCCCTCACACTTTAATGGCAAGTTTTTTATCAAACTAGTTTTAAACATCTTATAACACGTCGGCTCATCTGTCAATTCTTGGCCAAAGAACCAGTTGGCAACTTTGGTTAATATAATTCCACCCCAATAAAATGTAATACCTGAATAACGATTTTTTTGCTCTTTTAATTCGCGAGATCCATAAAGTACTGGCAAATCTTCTTCAATCATTTTTTTAAGCATTAGATTATAATCACTTGGATCATATTCTAAATCTGCATCTTGAATTATTACATAATCGCCAGTAACTTTCTCCAGTCCCGTCCTTATAGCCATACCTTTTCCTGAATTCTTTTCATGAAATGATATTTTATAATTGTCTTTATCCAAAGAATTTAATATATCTCTGGTACCATCCGTAGAACCATCGTCTATTATTATTATTTCTTTTGCAATATCATTTATTAAATTTAAAAAATGTATTTTTTTCAAAATAACTAAAATGGTCTCTTTTTCATTATAAACAGGAATAATAATTGATAAAGTTTTCATAACATTATTTTTTTTTAACCTTGATATAAAACCCTGCACACCACAAGCTTGGGCAGGTACTAACAATAAAACTGCGTATTTTTTTAGGAAAAATAAAATTAAAAATTTTATAACAAGGTATCAAAACTTTGTACATAATATATTGTCTTTTCGTGCTAATCTTTTTATTATTCATTTTAAAAGCATTTTCATACATTAATGGATCAGAATAATGAGCCAGAGTACCAAAATCCCAATATCCTTTTTCTATTTTCAAATCTGCATGAGTCAACATCTTTTTGACCCCCTTCCAAGTAAAAAATCTAATATGCATATAATCCCATTCTTCAAAATCCTTCTTGTGGTTATGTAACAAACTCTTCCAAATAAAATTACCTCCAAATAAAATACGTAAACGAAAAGGTAGATAGAAGTGATTAGGCAAACTTATAATCAAGTACCCATCATCTTTCAAAACCCTTCTGGCCTCTTGTAATAAAAAAAATGGATTATAAATATGTTCAAGAATATCTTTTAGAATTACTATATCAAAATCACCATCCTCAAAAGCCAAATAATTACTTACATCTGCTACCTGAGCCTTGATGTTGTGTGTCTGTGCTTGTTTCACTGCCACTTGAGATCCATCAATTAAATAAACTTCATTTTCTTTTGCCAAAAACCAAACATCGGCACCATTGCCACCCCCAACATTCAATATTTTTTTGTTTTTAGTAGCTAAATTATAGTCAACTATTTTGAGATCTGGAAAACCAAAAATACCCAATCTACTTGCTTGGTAACCATTGTCATAAAATTCTTTTTGGGTATTAAATTCAGCATTCATACAGTATAATTTGGTTTTTTTAATCTTTTAAAATAAAAACTACTCCACCATGCACTCCTTTAATTCCACGACTATTAATTAAACCGTCCAAAGAATCAAATTATGTAATAAAATTATATTTTTCAGAAAAAAAATTAATTAGTTTATTTTTATTAAAGATCCAACAAGGATAACATGCATCGTATATCTTTGGTGAAACCTTTTGTACTACCACCTTGTCTGGATAATCGTCAAATAAAAATGGTGTTCTATCGATGATTATATATTTAAATTTATTATCTATTATTTTTTCTAACAGCTGATAAGGATTCTCTAGATATTGTAAAACACTGGAAATAAGAACGGCTTCAGAATTATTATTTATTAGATAATCTTCTAAATCAAAATAAAATTTCAATTTATCATCTTCAAAATATTTTTTACCACACCGAACAAAATTATCCTGCTCAACTATCGACCACTCCAACTCTTTCAGATGTTGAAGAAAAAATCTATTTTGAAAATAGGTACTCCCCAAAGATCCTCCGAAATCAAGAATTTTCAATCTATTTCCTTGTTTAGACGTAACCCAAAGTAGTATACTTAATAACGACCAAACATACTCTACTTTATCAAATAATACAGAGTCTCTCTCATATACAGAATGACCACTCTTAACTTTAAGTAAAGAATCCTTGACTTTATTTAAAATTATTTCTGCATTGTAACCCTCTCCAGATTCATTCTTTGCGTCTGCCCAAGTAGAATAACTACCAAAATATCCATAATTCAAAAAAAATTTACCCCAACTAACAAATACTGGAGGTAAGTATTTTTTTAATTTTGTTTTAATTTTTGACATATTTTTTATAATTAATAATTTTCAAACCCAGAAAATAAAAACTATCTTAAGTGTTGGTTTCATAACGGCCATCATAAAATTATTTTGTCTACTAAATTTACCGACTATAGATTGTGTTTAGGTTTTTGACACAAAAAATAGCACTCTCTTCTTCCTGGCCAAGGTGATACCCATATTTCTATACTTTCAAAAAATGGGAATAGAAAAATCCTCAGTCCTTCTTCTGACGAAAATTCATTTTGGTGTTCAATATTATGTCCACCTATCTCCGAAAATAATGGTGTGGACCCAAGCAAACACCCTCCTGTAGCTAAAGACAATGATATTTTTTTTAACAATGCCTGACCTTCCTTAACAGAAAAATGTTCTATTACTGCAAATAGAAAAGCCACATTGTAATTAGTATCAGGAAAAACATCTGTCAAAATATTGGAACAGATAAAATTTATATTTGGCTTTTTATAATATTTTTTTGCCAAAGATATTATCTTATGATCATAATCAATGGCATCTATATGTTTAGCTCGAGTGCTATAAAAAATACCAGAATATATACCATCACCACAACCTAAATCTAAAACCTTTGCTTTTTCAGGTAAATATCTCAAACCTTTTATACCTCTCTCTACCCAATAAAAATTATCAACCCCTCTTAAATGATCGAATCTATGTTCATAGGACGCTAAATCAGCATATTGCCAAAGTTTAGTATATAGTTTGCCATACAATCTATTGATTAGAATCAGTAAAGAAGAACCGACACGGACCCAAGATAAAACTCCTCTCGATAGAAACCTTCTTATTTTTTTTAAAAAAAATTTCATATATTTTTATTTTTAAAAGCTAGAAATTTTAATTTATTATAAACTTTTTTAAACATTGACACACGATTAGAAAGAAAAAACTTCCCAATGATTTTCTTAGCTGTCAAATTTTCTTCAATAGGTATTTTTTCTAACACCAACTCTACATTAGACAAAATACTGTCATATTCTTTACCACTACCACAGTGAATACCACTACCATCAAAACCAAAATTATTTACCAATGATCTGCCTGGATATAGTGTCAGTTTATCTTTTAGAAATGCCGAAGCATACCAACGTATAGCCCAAGAATTATTTTTACCCTCTATTTGATCTTGGAGCATTCTTAAATAAGGATAAGAATTATTAAAATTAAATTTACGTATTAATTTTTTTTGTTTTAATTCATTTAATAATTTTTTACCATCATTTTCAAATAAATCCCAACCCCTCTTCCATGTTGCCCATCCCCAACAGTCAGCTCCTTTTATAAAAAAAGTATCTGGTAATTTTTCTTTAACCGGATATATACAGCCATGAATACTTACAACTCTTTCTTCATTCTTATAAAATTCTAATCCATCATTCATAAACTTTAAAAAATAAGGGCTAGTAACCAAATCATCTTCGAGTACAATAATTTTTCCGTATTCATTGACAATTTTTGTTACACCATCAATAATATTATCTGCCAATCCCCAATTTTTTTCTCTTTCTATTATAGTAACTTTTTTAAATCCATCTGTTTTTTTTATATATTCCCTAACTTCCCTTACCCTGCCTATCGACTCTTTGTCTTTTGCCTCATCAGAATAGATAAACAATTCGCTTTCTTTAGCAAGTTCATTTTTTTTAAGTGCCTCAATAGTCTCCATGGTATGCCATGGGCGATTATAAGTAAAAATTAATACCGGAGCCAATTTCATATATTTTTTTAACCACTAAATTAATCTTATGTTTAAAATATCTAAAAAAATATTTTAAGGTTCCTCCCCACAATTTAATCAAATTTAAAGGTATATATCTTAAATCACAGGCAAATAAAATAAAACTCGTCCAATAAATTTTATTAAAGGAACTTTTTTTTGAAAAAAATAAATTTTTAAATAGATAATTTAACCCCTTTGAATTATCTAAATCACGTACGCCTGTGGTGTCTTGGTTTAAAAATACCACAACTCTATCAGAACAAAGCAATTTAAATCCTTTTTTGTATGCCCTAATAGTAAATTCGTAATCAGAAGTATAGTGAGGAATCAAAATTGGATGAAATTTACCAATTTTGTAAAACACTTCATAGCGCATATACAGCCCTCTGGTAGAAAGAACATTAACCTCTTCTGGTTTTTGAGTACCAGTAAAGGACATTTTTTTCCAATCTACATGCGATCCACTGTCGATCAATATATTGACATTTTTTTGATCATAACATTTAGCTAAAATTAATGCATTGGTATTATCTTTAATATCTAAATTTATATTATCCAAAAAATTACTATCAAACGTCACATCATCATTCATAATCAGAACAATATCATTTGCCAATACTTTACTTTCTGTCTTAAGATATTTTCTAGCTTTTTCCAAACTACCAGCCCACCATAAATTTCCATTACCCAACAAAATGGTTAACTGTTTTATTTCTCTGAACACCATCTCGGCAGTACCATCAGTGGAACCATCATCAACCAATATTAGATGATAATCAAAATAAGTCTGTTTTTTTAAACAACTAATAAACTTGGAGGTTTCTAGCAATCGATTGTGAACCGGTAAAATAATATAAATCATAATTGCTTTTAAACTTTTTTAGCTAGCTTAATAAAACAAATTGCATACCATTGATCTTTTAACATTTCAGTCTGAGCTGCTTCCACTTCATCAACTTCAAACCAAAATCCCCATTCTTTATTAAATTTCATAAACTTTTTTTCTAAAATTTCATAACCTTCAAGCAAAATCCCAAGCCTCTCATTATTATATAATTTATTTATAGGTAAAACATCCTTACGTCCATAAGGCACTGTTATTAACAATGATCCACCAACTTTCAAAATCCTTTTCATTTCTTGCATGGTTTTTAAATCACCTTGAGGATCGTCATCACTATGATAACGGCCCGGTACTCCAATATGTTCTAAAGTTGAAACGCAACTAATACAATCGAAAAAGTTTTCAGGAAAACTAGTTTTCCTGATATCTCCTACATTAAATTTTATCCGCGGATCCATAATTATCTTATCATTTAAATCAATTGCCTGTACTTCCACCTCAGCAGGTAACAAATCCCTAAACATTACCGACATTGTAGAACCAACATCCAAAAATCTGCCCCTTTTAAGATCAATATTTTTTATTACCCAAGGATATTCCAAATATCGATCTGAATTAGGTGGCTGATTTTTTAACAATTTTGCTAACAAAACACAATCCTTAAATTTTTCACATTCACCACCCTCGAAATAAATAATCAAAGTATTTATTCTAAAAGACAGATAATTAGCTACAGCTCGTAAAAATAAAAATAAAAATCTAAAAAAATTCAAAAAAGGAACCACAAAGTATTTGACTAATATATTTTTAAACATATTTCTTTTTTAAAATTAATAAATGATGATCTTTGTCTACAGGGGATAGTCCATTGTATTTGCCTAAAAATATAGCTTTAATCACTCTTATAATATTGGCGAGAATTTTTAGCCAATTATAAAAAATTGATTCTTTTTCGTAGCCAACAGAATTATAAACTTTTAAATATGAAACCAAAGAAAAAAAATTTAATTCTGCAAAAAACTTTTTTGATGGAAATACTATATGCTCTGGAAAAAATACATACCACCAACGATGCCTGGCTATTCTCGCTGACCAACAATTTGGGTTCCCTGTTAAAATAATTAATTTACAATATTTTTTTTATTTAAAAAATTAAAAAATTTATAAAAAAATATTTTAAAAAAAAATCCACTAGGTTTTATTAATTGCATTTCTTCTGTGTAAGATTTTATATTTTCGCTTAATTGTCCTTCTCTCTTACGGAAACAACTAACGTAAGCCTCGACAGAATATAATGTACAAAAATTTGCAAACTTTATCCAGAGATAATAATCCCCTGCATATTTTAATTTAGGATCAATAGGTCCTGTCAAATCCCATAATTTTGAACTCCAAAAAATACTATCTTGTTGAATAAAATACAAACTTCTTCCATAGACACCTTCTTTAATCAATTTTCTATTATACACATTTAAATTACCTATTTGGTAAATAATAGAATTTTTATCAATATAAGATGTGATACCTTTCAACCATTCTACTTTTGTATTTTTTTTGAAAGTCTCACTAATTATAGAAAAAGCACCTTGTAAATAAATATCGTCAGAATTTATATATGCATATATGTCACCTGTCGCCAAATCAAAGCCCTTATTTATGGCATCATACATTCCACTGTCTTTTTCTGAGATAACTTTCATCTCTATACTTATACATTTCACAATCCATTTTTTTTCATCCAATAATTTTTTATATTTATTTACTATATCCATAGTAGAATCAGATGATAAGCCATCTACAACAATATATTCAATTTCAAAATTTCCACGCTGGTTTAAAACACTCTCTATTGTTTCAGAAATATATTCTTCACTGTTATAGGTTGGGGTTACAATACTAAATTTTATATTTTTTAATACAACTAAAGAGTGGTCTTTACCAATAAAAGGAAAATTATAATAGTAACGGTTTCTTAAAAAACTAATTAAAATAATCTTTATTTTTTTTATAATTTGTTTATCGATATGGAATATATTATTTAAAAAATATTTTTTTGAATTGTATAGCTTTGAATAACTCACTAAATTAAAGCCGCTAAACAAAGAAAAAAACTTTTCTGATGGAAAAACTATATGTTCAGGAATAGCAAAATACCACCATTTACCTCGAAATATTTTTACCAAAAAATAATCAGGATTACCTGTAAGTATTATTAACACACCATTTTTATTTAATCTATCTTTTGCATAATTTAAAAAATCCCTAACATTGTACAAATGTTCAATTACATCAAAAGCAAAAACCACATCAAACTTATTTTCTAATGGTATCTCATCAAAATTTTTATAAATTTTATGCCCCTTACTTTTAGCATGTTTTACCGCTAATTCAGAATATTCTGTTCCATAAGTCTCTGCCCCCAAATTAGCTGCATAGTCTAATAATGTACCGTCGTTACAACCGATATCCAACACTTTTGCACCCTTGAACAAATACTTTTTAACAACACTAATAAGATCCTCCGTTTTATCTTCTTCAAAACTACTAATAGCCCACTTATTTTCTTCAGAGTTTTTATACAAATCTATTGATTCTTTTTCAAATATTATTTTACTATTAAAAAAAGAATTACATTTTTTACATTTATAAAACTCAATTTTATTATTAAAAAAAACAGGAGTTGAACCAAACAAAATTGGTTTAGGGGCACTAATATAGTCAATAAACTCAATTTCTTTAGAACTACAAAGTGGACATTCTTTTCTACACATCAAATTGTTTATTTTTTTTGTATCCATTTTAGAAAAATTATTTTTTTAAAATAATAAATTAATTTATTAGTAATCCTAACAAATAACGGCTCAATTTTTGATACATACATTCTTATAATACATCTAAAAACATCAACTGATGAGTACTTACTATTTCCAGAAACCTCATAACCTAATTTTTTAAGAATACTATTTGGAAGTCCTTCAAAAAAATCCAATTCTTTTTTACCGTATACTGATTTCCACTCGCCAACAATTCCTTTTCTATTTACTTGTTTAAATTGAGTCACATCAGCTTGTTTTCTATATTCATCTTCTGCTTTTTTTGCCCTATCAAAACTTGAAGATTCAATACCCCTGACAATTTGTTCATCAGTAAGTTCAGTTCCAAGAAAATTTAACATTTTTTTCAAAATAGGAAAAGGATCGGACTTAATATCTTCAAATTTAATAACAAATATTTCATCCTTTGGAATCTTTTTCAGCCAAAGATAGTTATGTAAAGCCCATGTTTTTGACGGATTTAAATTAAAAGGTTCTGTACCATTTTTGAGCATGCCATAAAAATTCGTATGTTTTTCTTCTCTTTTAAATTGAGAATAGATGCAATCACGTCCATCTCGAACAAGTAAAATAGTTTTTTGTCTAGAATTCTTTGCATCAGGAAACTCATGAGACCACTTAATAGATACATTATCTGAAAATTTAATGGATTTTTTTTCACTGAGGCAGGGTAACCACTGTTTCAACACATTTTGCCCATCTTGTAATTCATAATTATTATTTACAACCTTCCAAGTAGATACAACATTTTTTCCACGATAAACTAAAATATTATTTTCCACAAAAAAATTCAATAGCCAAGCAACACCTGATCCAGTATAAGAAGTTATTAAAAAATCTTTCATATAAAATTATTTTTTTCTAACAGTCCAAGAACGAGTTTTATAAGGAACTATGATTTCATCTTGATCTTTAATCATGTCTGCAATACTTTCTAAAATTAAGAACCATTTATCTTCTCCCGCTTGAACTCTTATATCATTGACTGACTTCCAAATACCAAGGTATCGTTCTTTACTCATAACTTCATTATGGTGTGCCTCTACATAAATCACATCTTTAAAATCACCTGTAGACACAAGTTTTTCAAATAGAAAATCAGTAAATTTACCAGACCCAGAAGAAACACGTTTAATATTTGGCACAATTTCATAAATTTTATCTTCTATTCTTTCATGCAAAGGATTTCCTTTTATGTCTCTTGGGTTCCAAATAGCTGTAAAAAATCCACCAGGGGTTAAGACTCTTGAAAATTCTTTTAAACCCTTTTCTGTATCGACCCAATGAAAAGAAGAACCCATGAACAACCAATCAATCGAAGCATCTTTAAGTTTTGTATCTTCTCCATTTCCTTTCAACCACTCGACTCTTTTATCTTCTATATATTTAGAACCTTCTTCTCTCATTTGGTCGTTAGGTTCAACAGCATAAATTTTTTGATTTCCTAATAAAAGTAAATTTTCAGTCAATTTACCAGTCCCAGCCCCAACATCTGCTATTGTTGATTCTTCATCAATTCCTACATAAGAAGCTAAATTTTTAAGCACTACTTCAGAATAACCAACTCTATTTATATAATTTTTAGCCATTTTTGTGAAATCACCATGTTTTACTTCAATCATAATATTTATACATTAATATTATTTAATAAATTATTTAATAAATTATAATTTATTTCTTCACTACCTTTCATCCTCTCAGGATGCCACATAATTCCTAATATGGGCAATTTTCTATGATAAAATCCTTCTACAATTCCATCATTACACAGT
>Ga0180009_10003216_pt1 | contig 18696 bp, 26 predicted proteins | sample OS_PC_MetaG_FD_123537 | JGI IMG/M metagenome (GOLD analysis project Ga0180009, IMG submission 123537) | Groundwater microbial communities from the Aspo Hard Rock Laboratory (HRL) deep subsurface site, Sweden - OS_PC_MetaG | ecosystem: Environmental > Aquatic > Deep subsurface > Groundwater... | reverse complement strand
TTCTCCATTATCATCTTTTAGGAAAACATTTGATCCTATACAAATCATATCAGATGACATTTTTTTAACCTATCAAAACTATCTTGGTATGTTGAAAACCTGTCCGGTATATATTAAATCTGGATTCTTTATTTTGCTTTTATTGCCGAGATATATTTTCTTCCACTGCCAAGGGTCGTCATAAATATCTTTCTTCTTTGCAATATTCCAGAGGCAGTCCCTGTCCCTCGCCCATGTCCCCACCGTATATGTTGCCGGGAGTTCGGATGCTATTTCCCGCTCGGCTTCTTCCATCGCCCTTCTTCTTGCCGCCTGGACTTCCTCAAGCAGTTCTTTTGCAAGCTGATAGGCGGCATCGGCTTTCTCCCTGGCCTTGCCGTAGTCACGGTTGTCAAAAGCATCCCGCGCCTCATCTAAAAGCATCGCCGCGTCCTCTGCGTCAACTTCCTCGTCTTCGCAGACCTCAATCATTTTTTCAGCCCGTTCTATGGCGCTCTGCGCATTAAGCCTCGCTTCTTCCTCAGGTGAAAGCATTTTCTTACGGCTGCAGGCCGAAAAAACCAGACAAATACCACATATAATCAGAATATTTTTCATACTTTTTTGAAAATCAATGATTTCCATTAAATCTCATGGGAAATTTCCCCCAAATGTTTAAATATACCCAAGATAATAGTTTATTCTTTACCATCTTCAAAATACTTCCCTACTTTATTTAAAAAATCCTGCATTTCAAATGGCTTTTGAATGTAATCAAATGCTCCATTATTTATACATTCTTTGGAATCTATGTCCAGCCTTCCTGTCATCAGAATAACCCCGGTATCTGTATGCTTATCTTTAATATGCCTAAGAAGATCCATCCCTGTCTCTCCGGGAAGTTCTATATCACTAATAACCATATGAAAGTATTCTCTCTCAAGTTTTTCCTTTGCCTCTTTAACACTATAAGCAGAATCCACCCCATAATTCCTCATCTTAAGGATTTGCATACAGGAAACTAAAATCATATGCTCATCATCTACAACTAAAACCCTTTTTATTTTTTTGTTCATATATCTGTTTTACACAATTCTTCAATTTCTCCAATACTGAGAGCTTTTACTATCTCTTCTAAATTCAAAACCAACATCTTTGAGTATGACTGGTTTTCTTTAAGCCATTTAATATACCACTCAAGAAATTCTATTGTTGCTTCTAACCCCTGAGATAACAAGATTCCTGAAGGTAATTTTTCTTTAGAATAATCACTCATGTTTGTATCCTCCTTTGAGCCTTTTTCATTTTTTATTAGAGTTGATAACTTTTTTGAATTTAAGCCTTTGCAAAAAACCCATATCCCTGAATCTTACTGAAACCGACTGATGGGCTCCTTTATTCACGCGCCTGATTATTTCCGCTTTAATATTAAATCCATAAATATCCATGCTCATATCTCTCCACTCTGTTAAGTTCTCATGGGTAAGTGTGGATGCTCCCCCCAGACTAATATCCTCAAGGCATCCTTTAACACTTACATTTGTATCTAAATTACCTGAACTCCAAGCCGATTTTATACACTATGTGCGCATCACAATTGTAGTATAGCATAATTTCCCGTCGGTAGCCAAATCCAGAATGGCGAAAAAATACCCCTTGACAAAATTGCCTCATAGTGTATAATATATACACTATGAGCTTTGTGCGAAAGATTAAGCGAAAAGGCAGAATATATCTTGCCGAAGTTGAGTCGAAATGGGTCAACGGACGGCCGGTGCAGAAGTATCTGCGCTATATTGGCAAAGAAATTGACGGCCAGCGCGTCCTTGCTGCCTCTATTTCAAATGTCGAAGTAGATAGCGTCAAAGTGTATGGACCATTGGTTGTGCTGGATCACATTGCGCGGGAAATCGGTCTTCCGGAAATATTGGGGGATTACGCTCCAGAACTCCTGAGTATGGTTTACGCGCATTGCGTTGAACCGCGTAGTATCAATCAAATGACGAAATGGTTTGCAAAAACAGACTTAAACTATCTGCTTGACTTGGAAACCGTTACGGAAGCCCGGCTGCTCAAGGCGCTTGATTCGGTAGAATCCACAGGTCGCGAAGATTTGCAGGCTCGTATCTTTTCCGCAGTGCGTGACAGATATAGCTTAAAATCAAGCAGCGTCTTTTATGATGTCACCAACACCTATCTGTATGGCAAGAACTGTATCTTGGGAAAACTCGGGCGCAGCAAGCAGGGCAAAAAAGACAAGCCGTTAGTGCAGATTGGTCTGGCGGTAATCGGGGACCATGGTATCCCGGCATTCCATACGACCTACGAAGGTAACACTCATGACGCTCGCACACTGCACGACAGCGTGGCAATGTTTGAACGACTGGGAATTAAGGATGTAATTTTGGTCTATGACCGCGGTTGCGTCTCCTATGAAGGCATCAGCGTCTTGAAACGACAGCATTTGGGCAGCATTTGCGGCCTGCCTATCAAGGGCAAAATGAAACAGATGATCAAGCGGCTGGCCCGTTCCGGACAGTTGCTTGATATTGATCGACGCGTCAAATTAAGCAAGACAACCTTCTATGTGGCGAAGCGCAAATATAAGTTGCGTACGGTTCAGGGCACGTTGCTTGTCTGCTACAACGACAAAATGAAACACGATACCCGGGAATCGCGTTATGATGAAATCCGGCATGCAGAACAACAACTGCGGGAACACAAGGCGATCAAGCACGGTCTGGAAAAGTATTTTGACCGCCGCCATCGTCTGATTAAGTCACAACTGCTCGCCGCCGAAGAATTCGACGGCTACAGTTGTCTTTTCAGTACGGAGGATTTGCCGGCCGCACTGATTGTGCGTAAATATTTCGAAAAGGACTTGATTGAAAAGGCATTCCGCAGTTTGAACGGCATTGTCACCTTGCGCCCGATTCGTCATTGGCTGTATGACCGTGTAGTGGGTCACATATTCGTGTGCTATCTTGCATATCTGTTGTTGACACTGCTGGATTACAAACTAACCAAAGCTAAACTGCAGATAAGCGTCATTAACGCTTTGAGAGAATTGGAAACACTGTATAAAATATATCTGCGTGATAAGCATAAGAATTTCCAACTTGACCGTGTGGTACGTCTAAATAAAGTCCAAGAAAAGATCATCCGTGCGGTTGATCCCCACCTGTTGAAAACCTAGTGTATAAAATTGGCTTGGAATTCAGGTAAATTAGTCATACTTACCATTTCAACTATTTTATGTCTTTCGTGTTTTCTCTTTTCTTTAGGATTTTTCATGTGTTTTTATCCTGATCTTCAATCTGTCTTACACAATTCCTGCCATTTCTCTTTGCTTTGTACAAAGCCCTATCTGCATAGATTATTAAATCCTCTGACTTTTTTACCGGGCCATCCAATAAAGAGGAAAAACCGACACTAATGGTGAGAAAAATTTTATTATCTTTGAGCCCACTCTAAAAAGTCAGTTATGAGAAAATATTGAGAAAATATTTTTGATTTTAAGACGGAAAAGTTGTATAATGAAGAAACCGATACGGAGGAGGAATGGAAAAATGTTTCGCAAAAATACAACTCATTTACAAAGGTCTTTTTTCGATATAGGGAGCCAGTTATCGGCAATAAAGAAAAAAAAGATAAGGGAATCAGAGGAATACAGTTTTTATCAATTGATATTCAGGAAGATAGACGAGGAGAAATTTACCGGATTATATTCTGAAAACGGAAGTCGTCCTAATGCGGCGGTAAACGTAATGATATCGGCAATAATCCTTGCGCACAGAAAAGGATGGACGATAAAAGATATGCTGGAGCAGATTGATTTTAATCTTCTCACGAGGACAGCGTTAGGGCTGAACAAGATGGATGATGCGGCATTTTGCGAAGCGACATTTTTCAATTTCCAAAACAGACTGCTGAAGCATTTTGTAGAGACGGGAGAGAATCTGCTGGAGACCGTATTTGACGGGCTCTCGGAAGAACAGCTGAAGAAGTTAAAGATAAAGACGGATATTCAGCGGTCGGATTCGTTTATGGCGATGTCGAATATACGAAGTTATGGACGGACGCAGCTATTGATAGAGATGCTGCTGAGATTGTATCGTGTTCTGAAGGAAGAAGAAAAAGAGCGATTCAAAGATATGTTATCAGAGTATACGAAGCAGACATCAGGGCAGTATATATACAAATTGGAGCGGACGGAAATACCGAAGGAATTGGAGAAATTGGGACAGATATATCATAAGTTCTATGAGACGTTGAAGGATGAATATAGGGCAGAAGGTGAGCCGTGGCGTGAGGTAGAAATCTTTCGTATATTTGAGAGGGTATATCAGGAACATTTTACCGTAGTAGAAAATAAAGTCGCAGTAAAAAAGAACGAGGAACTTCACAGCGGAATGATCCAGTCGCCCGACGATATAGATGCTACATACCGAAAGAAAGGGGAGAAAACGGGAAAGGGGCAGAGTGTCAATGTGACGGAGACTGCGAATCCGGAAAACGAATTGAACTTGCTGACAGACATTGCGGTTGAACCGAACAACACAGATGACAGCGATATACTGAATGACAGAATAGAAATGATGAAAGAGAAAACGCCTGACCTGAAAGAGATGCATACCGATGGGGGATACGGGAGTGAAGACAATGACAAGAAGTTTGAAGAGCTTGGAATTACGCATATACAGACAGCGGTAAAAGGCCGGAAAAGTAAAGTGGATATAAATATAGAGGAAACAACAGAAGGAGAATATGAGGTAGCGTGCCCTCTTCAGAAAGTAAAATCAGAGGAAGCCAGAATCAGATTTAAGGCTTGTTTTGATAATAGTATGTGTGCCGGTTGTTCGCTTGCAGGCGAGTGTCCGACGATAATTCAGACGGAACAGCGAGTATATTATTTTACCAGGGAGCAATACCTTGCATGCAAAAGAAAGGGAAATATAAATACACTGCCTCTTGAACGGATGAAGTTACGGCCCAATGTGGAAGCCACTATCAAGGAGTTTGTGAAGCCGTTCAACCATAAGGGAAAACTGCGCGTGAGAGGGCGGTTCAAAACAATGATGTATGCCTGTAGTATGGGAATATCGATAAACTTTGGGAGGATTCACCGTTATCTGACGGTAAATCCGCATTTGTGCGGCTTATTGGGTCTAATGAAGGCCGGAAACTGTCTGTTTTTTAAAACCTTGGTTCAAATTAGTCAAAAAGTGCGCAATATTTTTCGTTTTGTCTTTTTTATGGTCAAAAGTCACCGATTTTCTAATTTTGAAATAAAATGTTGCAGATTGCTTCATGGGAGTTTTTAGAGGGGACTCATCTTTGTAATTAAATATGTTTTTCTCTATTCCTTCCCTAAAATGCTCGGCAGTTGCTTTTGCCCCTTCTTTCCCGGTTTCAGGCAAGAGAACTATAAACTCTTCTCCGCCCCAGCGACAGAGATTGTCTGATTTGCGTGTGGAACCTTTAAGAATTCTACTTACTTCCTTTAAAATGTAATCCCCTCCCTCATGCCCGTAGGTGTCATTTATTTTTTTGAAATGGTCAATGTCAATAATCAGACAGGATATTTCCCGTTTATATCTTTCAGCACGATAAAATTCATTAGCAGCCAGTTGTTCAAAATAGCGCCGGTTATATAGCGATGTGAGTTCATCAGTAATGGAAAGATGAAAAACTTCATCATGGAGTCTCTTTATTCTCAGGGCGGATTTTATTCTTCCCAGAAACTCTTGATTATGAAATGGCTTACAAATATAATCATCCGCACCAAAATCAAATCCTTTTTCCCTATCCGCTGGAGAAACTGAGCTGCCTGTTACAATCATTGCATAAATAAAACCATACTTCTCGTTTTCTTTCACCCTTTTACAAATTTCAAATCCGCTAATATCAGGCATATGCACATCCAAAAGCAGGATATCAGGTTTTTCTCTTTCAATAATGTCCATTGATTCTTTTCCATCTTTTGCTTCCAGAAGAATGAAATTAAATGGTCTTAAAAGAACACTGATCAGCTTTCTAACTGTTTCATCATCATCTGCAATCAACACTTTATACTGTTTCATTCTAATGTCCCAAATTCTCAACCTCTTTTTTCATTGTTTCTTTCGTCACCCCTCAAATAAAAAAGGGGCAACAAATCAATTCCCAGTAACGCAATACTAAACCTGAGAACCAACTGACGCCCCAAAGCGCCAGTCTTCTCCCAAGTATTGCGTTAGAGGTTTCCCTCTTTGAGTAAAGACCGTTTTATAAAGTTTCTTTAATTAAATTTTTCTACTAATTGCCTCCTAATAATCCCTTTCTTTTCGGTGAAAAACACAATTCAAATTATTCAACTGGTTTATTTATAACAAATTCTATTGCCTTTTTTAATCCTTCATTGAATGCTGAGAAGTCTTCTTCGAAGATCATAACCCTGTGGTGTTCAAAGGTCTCTCCGGATTTCTTTGATTCATTGATAACCAGATATTTGTCTCCTTTCGATGTCTCCTTAATGTTGAAAAAATACGTTCTGCTTCCGGCAGACACTCTTTCTGAAAATAATTCTTTTCTTTCTGTGTCCATAATATCCCCCAATTTTTCCATTATCTTATCAAAAAAGAGTCACTAAGGGAATTTATTTAATGCCCCTGTTAATAACTGGCGATTTTCTACATTTTGAAACTTCACTTTTGTTACGCTTTGGGGCAAAAAACACTTCACTTTTGTTACGCTTTCCTTCACTTTTGTTACGCTTTGAGGCCTAAGTCTTTATATTACAAGCATTTTCAAGGCCCAAATATTATACAAATATTAAGAAACAAATAGTAGGGGCTGTGAATATGTTAATAACTCAAATAAACCACAGTTCCTAAGACTACGCAGTCGCTTCGCTCCTTTGTTCCTTCCAAAGTGAAACACTTCGGAAGGCTACACGAGAAAAACCTGCCTTCGGCAGGCAACATCTCAAATTAGGGGGCTTTGCCCCCTAATAACCCCCATCAAGACAAAATTTTTTTAGCTATCAAGGGTTTAGATGATTTAAGATAAAAAATATGTTTTTGTTTATTGTCTTTTATGCCGGCTTTAAGTTCTGGCCAATAGTGTTGTATTTCCCCGATTATTTTTTTAACTCTTTCTCGAGTAACCCTAATATTTTTTGTCTCACAGCCCAAGTGATCATAAAGTTCTTTATCGTCAAAACTGATTCCTTTTCTTCTGCCTTGTAAAGCATTATTTCTGTAAACTATAAACCTTAAAAGGTCGAGGGCTAAAGGATTGTTTTTAAAATGAGCTACAAGATTAAGATCTATTGGGACAGCATGGTTTTGAATGTAGTTTGCCAGAGCAGGACTTAATTTTACTTTACTGTGCCAGAGGTCTAATTGATTCATATTTTTTGTGTCAAAATATAAATCCCGGGCCACTGAAATTACTGAGTCAAGTTCGGTTCTATGATTTTTGTCATTGTCGGTTAAATACCGGACAATTACCCTGGTAGTAAGATAGTTTAATAATTGTTTTAAAACTTCACGGTTAGCCTTCCCTTCTTTTATTCCAAGGTGTTTTAAAAAAGCATTAAGAGAATTCCCGAAATCAAGGACATCTGTTTTTTTAATTTTTACCTCGGTGTCAATCCATATTTGGATAAGCCGCGCGTAACTTCCGGAAGGAAGTTTAAACTCCGGGTGACGCTGAAGGGTCATTTCATAATGCGTGGTTTTTTTTGTCCATGTATAAGGATTCCCATGGGGTGTTCTAACGGGAATACCGATGACCATAAAGATTGCGGAGGAGAAACCGATTCTTTCCTCAAGTTCATTCATTTTCTTTTTTGAAATTAACTGCGCTAAAGATAGCATTTTTCTTTTCATTCTTTCGTTACTGCTAAGATTTATTTTTTCTTGAGGTTTTTTAATACAAGACGCTCCACTGTAGCTGATATACTTTCCCGGGTATCAACACGGTGCTGCCAAAGTAGTTTTACAATATCCTCACTGAGATACATTGTTTGCATTATTTTATTTCCACTTCTGCGTTTTGGGATGTTTGGTTTGGTTTGTCTTTGTAATTTTCCTTTCTCAATGAATTCGTCTTTTGATACTTTTGCAAAGTTTTTAGTTACCATAACATAACCTCCTTCCGTAAATTATTGAACTCCCTGCAGGAAGGGCTTTGCGGGGCGTATTCATAGATTGTCATACCAAAAAATGAACTTTCTGCCAGAGCTATTCTTTGATTTATTTCGGTTTTAAGTATAGGGATGTTGAATATTTCTAATGTATCTCGCAACTGTCGACCGAGAACTGTTCCTACTATTTTTCTTGAAATTAAGAAAACCGGTTTTACTTTTAATACTTTTGATTTTTTACCGGCCTTTATTATTTTTACAAAATTGCCGGTTGATCTTATGTCGTGTGCGCCTGGGCTAACAGGAATTATTGCAAAATCAGAATAAACCAAAGTAGCACGCAGGAGTTTGGCATTTTCAGGAGGACAGTCAATTATAATGTAGTCAAAGTTTCTTAAATCGGCTTTCAAGTTTTTAAGATCATCAAGAGAATAGACTTCTTCTGTAACTTTAAGATTCTGATGTAAGAGTTTGGATAACTCCGTTTTCGCTCTTGCCTTATACCATTGGCAAATAGTTTCTTGCGAGTCCAAATCTATTAAGAAAACCTTGGTACCCTGGAGAGAAAGAGACCCCGCGAGATTTATAGCAATGGTTGATTTTCCAACCCCGCCTTTTATATTGGCAATTGTGATTATTTTCTTCATGTTAAAAGAATAAATAAATAATAATTCTTTGTCAAGCGCTAATACAAGAAATAATTAATTAAATTATTCTGTTATTAATGAATATGCTAATAATGTAATTACTGCAGGATTTCTTAAGTTTGGGGATATTTAGAGGATTCGCTCAGAATTTTAGGCTCTCATTTGCGATTTAAGGGGGTTAAATATTTTCGGTAAGGGTTTTGTACCTGCCGGATTCGGTTTTGTTTTTTGGTGCCGCTGAAAGTCCGCCGTGGCGGGAGATATTTCTCTTTTATCTTTTTGCCCTGGCGCCATGCCGCGTATTTGTATTTACCTTGGCGGATCCGGATGTGGCCAAGATAATATTCAGAGTCGCTAACTATAATGATGACTTTGCCGGTTTCGGAGTTCTCGTAGATCCCCGGGGGAACTTTCCGGAAGTGCTGCCGGATCTCCCCAGTGGTGCCTGGCGGCCGGCAGCCTTCTTTTTCTTGTAACCTGGTTGTAGCCTTTCTATAAGCTTTCATCCTTGATTATAGCTTAAGTAGGGTAAAGAGTCAAAGCGATCCGGTATGGCCGGAGCGGGGATGCGGAGCACCCGCCGCGGCGGCTCCGACGGCAGAGCCGTGGCCGCCGGCTGCAGGGAATCCGGAAAGCCCGGATCTGCCGGCAGCTGATAAATTACCCTACATTGAAGCCGGGCCCGGGGGCCGGCTAAGTAGGGTAAAATAAAAATCGTCGTCGTCAGGGGCCTGGTTTTACCCTACGGGGGGAAGTTTACATAATGCGGATTATCGGATTTTAGATGTAGCGTTCCAATGCTTTGTAAAAACCCTCATGAGTGGCAAGAGCATAAAGATAAATAGTTTTTTCTCTATTCTCCAACTCATAGGCTATCAAGTAAAGCTGATGTTTCAACTTCCATTTATGGACCCGTACCTTGGAAAGAGGACCCTTCTTTAGTTCGCCTATGAGAGGATTATTAACAATTTTACGGATTTCTTTTCGAATTTCTTCTTGGTCTTTTGAAGAAAATTTACGATATTGTTTACGAAACTTAGGAAGATCTTTAAGTTTATACACTATAATTCAAACGTAGTTGCAAGGCCCATTTCCCTCTCTGCTTTTGCTTTTAGAATATCTTTAATAAACTGAAGAGGGAGATCTGGATTTTCTTCTGCAGCAAGGGCGAGATTTAAATCTTCTTTAATTTGTTGAGAAAGAGTTCGGTGCTGAAGAGATGCTTGAACTTCCAATTTCTTTCTTAATTCTTCCGGCAAGCGGATGGTAGTAATTTTTTGCATTGTACCCCCTTTTATATTATTGTAATACAACAGAATACAATTGTCAAGAGAATGTAGGTTTCTCATAATTCTATAATTTTTATAATCCCGTCGGAAAAACGAGGCTCTCCTTTGCGATTTAAGGCGTTTTTCCGACGGGGGGTAATGGTTCTATGTGCTTGGTTTTAAGGGTGGCGTCGGGGTAGAGGGGAAGTTTACATAATGGTCGTTATCAGGCAGGTGTTATTTGATTTATGCGTAATGCGCAACGTACTTGCTCACCAGTTCACGTATCATCTTCTGGTACTTAGTATGATATTGCTTTGCTTCATGTTTGAAAAAGTTTATATCTGATTCTTTTAGGAATATGGTGACTTTTACAGTTTCTTCGGGAACAACTAAGTTCTTAGGTGATGGGAGAAAATCTTTGATCCTGGTCAATTTCCCAAAAGGTCTATCTGAATCAACTACTTTATTTTTCATAATACTTCGCCTCCTTTCTCCAATATCCAGCGCCAATAATTCTGATTTTATTTCTCCGGAAAGTAAATCTAATTGTTAATATTTTGCTGCTAACTTTCCCAATACAGAAAAACCTTTCTTCTTTTTTGCTGTGTTTCTCGTCTATATAAATCTTTCTTTTAGGATCCTTAAATGTTTTAGCTGCCGTAGAGAAATCAACATGGTGTTTACGAATATTAATTTGCTCTTTCTCTTCACTCCACACAAAACTACCAAATATTTTATCCATAAGTTTATCCATACAATTATACATAATTAGCTTGATATGTCAATAATTGACGGAAAGCTGCGGGTTTTTGCGATCCCGTCGGAAAAAAGAGGCTATCATTTACGATTTAAGGCGTTTTTCCGACGGGGCAATGGTTTAGTACCTGCCAGAATGAGTATAAAGAGTAGGGGTGGCGGACGGGGGAAAAGAAACCTGCAGCCAGCGCCGGAGGTCCCCAGAGAGATTGAGACAATGTTTTATTAGGCTGCGATCCCCTGCCCCCTCACGTTTCGTGTGGGGGCAGGGGAGATAGTTTTGCGAACCGGCAGGGGCGCAAATCTATCAAGCAGCCCTTGCTGTCCCGCCTCTGGCGGGAGAGTAATCAAACATTGTGCCTGCATGCAGCAGCGACGCATATAAGAGCAGGTTTCTTTTGGGTTCTTCTGGCTTCAGGGTGGTGGCGGGCAATAGGGGCAGGAAAAAGTTCTACATAACGAAGGCGTTATGTAAACCCCGAAGGGGCGAAGGGAAAAGGAATCGGGCAGGGGAAGTTTTGATAATAACGTTATTATCGAAAAGGGCAGGTTTAGCAAAAATCAAATAGGGCGGGGTACCCTGTTTTATTTTTGCGGTTTTCTTTTTCTATCCTGCCGAAATGGCGGCCGAAGTGTCCTGGCCGCCGTCCTGGCGAAGAAAAAGAAAAAAACCTGACCGGCTTCACCGGTGGCCTCCGCACTTATCCGGACGTTAAGGAACTTCAGTAAAGGATAGGTGCGGAGGACAGGCCGAACCTTTTACCCGCTTTTTACTGCCTATTCCTTATCCGGAGCGGAGTTCAGTCAGTCCGCCGGAAGGACGGGACAAATAAAAAGGATGGGAGAGTTCTTTCGAGCGGGCTGGCTGGACGGAGCGACATCATACATACATCACAGACTAACACTTTTATTGATTGCTTATTTCTCCGACCACCAATTGTGAACAAGGGAAAGGTTGCTTGCCGGCCGGCGAGCAACAGCTCCATAAGCGGAGTCCGCCTCTGGCGGACGGAGCGCTTTGCTTAGCAGCCCGCTGACGACCGAAGGGAGGAAGAACCCGCCCCCGGTACTTATGTTTTACAAAAAAGGGACGGGTTTTCCCGGCGCTTCGGCGGGCTGGGCTGCGGCTATTAAGTATCTACCGAGTTTTCCGCTTGGTATCCGGGTTCATCTTCTCTTGTAATGCTTTTGACGGCGTAAACTTAACCGTATGATATGCCGGAAGGTTTATCATCTTCTTTGTTTTCGGGTGCCGGCGGCGGCTCGCTTTTCGTTTCTCCCGGGTAAAACTTCCGAATCCCCGGAAGAAAACCCTGTCATCTATGCTTATGAAATTGGCTATGTCCTCGAGAATGTAGTCTATTATCTTTTCCGACTCGGTCCGCGTAAGGGAGAACTCACCCGCAACATCAACGGCTAAATCTCGTTTGTTCACTTTCTCCTGATCAATGGGTTTATCTCTGCTGCCAATTTCTCAGACATTCTCTTTGCTGAGACTGATTCCGATTCAAGGCCGCAGTAATATCTATACAGCTTACCCCTGTGCCGTTCCTCTTCCATCAGATTCTTTTCCCATCTCCAGTTCATCTTTCTAATCTGCTTCAGCCAGGTCATCATCATTTTTTTCTGTGCCGCCTTGTCCTGAGGGACCCTGTATCTGGATATCTTGACTTCTTCCTCGGTGAGCATGTCCGGAGTTATCAGGTCCGTAATCTTTATGCTGCTTACCCCGTATAATCTCAGGTCATCGATGAAGGAGCTCCGGACTATCCAGCCGTGCGGGTCAAAATCAACAACACTGAAAAGATGAAATGTCCTGCGCAGGTTAACTCCCCGGGCTTTCATGTCATCAACAAAATACTCAACGTTGAGGACAGAGGGCTTTCCTCCCAGGGCAATAATGCTGACCCCATACTCCCGGGCAATCTCAGATAAAAACTCCTGCTGGCCCAACTTCTCCGAAAAAAGGATTATGTTTGCATTCCTGCCTACTTTCCTGTGGGCCTGGTTCTCATCCCGGAATCCGATATCCGAGTACCTCATCAGCTTGTATTTTTTCACAAGCTCAACAATGACCGCAATCAGCTGCCGGTATTGGTTGTCAGACTTCTTAGAAAGCGATCCTGAGCGCGAAAGGGTGGATTTGACATACATATACCAAAAAGTCCGGATTAGCTCATTTAAGGGCGGTTTCTGCTTATTCATAATGCGTTCCCGGGTCTGCCAGACAAGATTCCGCATCAGCTTAGTCACATTGAGCTTGTACTTCTTGGCCCGCTGCTTAAAATTATCAATAAGCCAGGCCTTGGGCTGGTCATGAATCAGCTCGTCAAAATGGCGGATCCCAAGCTGTTTAAGCCGGGAAGTAAACTTACTGGAGTATTTCAAGGTCATTGCGCACCATGCTTTTTGAAAAGTTCTATAAGGTCCGGCTGCAGCCGTTGAGCGATTATCAGCGCGGTGGTTCCGTCATCGTCCTTTGCATTAACGTCCGCACCTCTTTCTAAAAGCAGCTTGATCACTCTGATTGAATTTCGCACTGCTGCATACATCAGCGGCGTTGCTTCTTTGTAATCTCTTGCATCGATGTCGGCTCCTTTCTCAATGAGCAGTTTTGCGCATTCAAAGGAATCTTTTGCGGCTGCGCTCATGAGCGCAGTAACACCGGTCTCGTTTTTTTCATTGACATCGGCGCCCTGAACGAGCAGCTGCTTCACTTCTTCCGGAGAATTATTCCAGGCGGCCGTCATCAGCCTTGAATATATGGGAGTCATACGGCAGTTTAACATAAAAATTCCTGTTCGTGAAGCCTCATAGGATAGGGAAGTTCAGGAATATTTACGGATTCTGAATGATAGAGATTGTTGACTTGGGTCTGCGTGCTGTTGAGGGGTTCGAGGGGTCTATTCTATACTGGTAATAAAAAATTGTTAATCAAATTTTTCACCACAGTGGGGACAAGCGATATCAGTTCCGGAAACGATTCCTCCACATTTGGAACACTTGAATTTTTTCGCAACTATTTTAGGAAACTTCTCACATATCTGCGTTCTTTTGAGATTTAAATTCTCAGAATTGAGTTGAAGGATTCTTTCATTGAGTTCTTTGTTCTCCTCTGCGAGTTTCTTGAGGGCTTCAGTAGATTCCTTCAAATCTTCACTTATTTTTCCAATTTCTGTTTCTCTCTGTTCTTTCAAAGAATTTTTCTGTTGAGTATAATAATTTCTCAGGTCAGAAAATTTCTTATCTCTTTCATCCAACACATGTGCCCGTTCCTCATCTCGCCCGTCCTCAATTTTCACTCTCTCATCTAAACTTTTCTCCAGTAATCCAATTTCCTGATTAAATCTTAATTTTAAAGCTTCTATTTCTTTGTTTCTCATTTGCCTTTCACTTTCTAATTCCCTTTTGAGATGGAAAATAGTGTTCTGTAGAATTTCAATCTCATCATCTTTGCCTCTTATTCCTTCTCTCATAATTGTTCTCTCTTCTTCAATCTCTTTTTCTTTGGAATCCAGGGTCTCTTTTACCTGACTTAGCTGATCTTCCAGCTTTTTAATTTTGACACTTTCTCTTTCTTCTGTTCTTTTTAGATTCTCAACTCTTTCCTCTGAAAGCGCCGTCATTTTTGCCATTTCCCTTCTTATATTTTCTATTTCATTTTCTTTACTCTTAAGTAACTCAATTCTAACTTCCTTCTCTTCCTGTAACAGCTTTTTAGTGAACTCTGTTTCTTGTTCGAGTTCTGCCATGACTTCTTCCATCTCTTCTTTTTTTAACAATCTCTCTTCTTCTATTTCAGTATTCCGGCGCGTTAAGGTTTCTTTCAATATTTTTAGCTCTTGCTCTTTTCCTGATAACTGTTCGGTAAAGTGTCTGTTACTCTCTTCTAACATATCTCGCTGCTTTTTTAATTCATATTCCTTGACTTGAAATTCTTCAATTATCTTTATTCTCTGCTCCTGAGAAGAATTTCTAATTACCTCAAGCTCCTTATTAAAAAGATTATATCTTTCGGCGGCTTTTTGTTTGAGTAATTGGATTTCATCTTCCTTTTCCCCGAGTATCTCAACTCTACTTTCCTTCTCTTCTTGCAGCACCCTTTCTAAAGACATTATTTCCTGCTGGCGCTGTTTTGTTCTTTCATTGATTTCCTCTTTTCGCAGATGACTTACTTCTTCTAACTCTTTATTCCGCCGTTCCAAGGATTCTTTCAATATTTTGATTTCTTCTTCCATTCCTGTTACTTGTTCCTGCTGGCGCCTATCTCTCTCTGTAAAAATATCTTCCTGTTTTGCTAATTCATCTCTTTTGGAATGAAACTCCCCTATCAGTTTCTCCCTTTGCTGTTTCAATTCAAATTTTGCTATTTTAATTTCTCCGTCTTTCTCTGAATAACTAGCGATTTGGTTTTCCAAGAATTCATTTTTGTCTCTTATCTTTTCTTTTTCTCTTTGTAATATTATTTTATTTTCTTCCATAGATTTCTCTATTTCTTTCTTTCTGTTAGCATAGTCTTCATGTAGTCTCTTTTTCTCTTGGAGTAAACTTTCCTTTAACTTTTCATTTGTATCAATAATCTCTTGCAGATTATTAATTTCCCTTTTGTTTTTTTGTATATCCATATCACAAATTAAATGTTTGGCTTTCCCTATCGTTTCTTTCAATTTCGCTTTTAATTCATGGCTTTCTTCTAATCTTCTCTTAAAATCTTCGTCTCTTTTTTCCAATTGAACTTTATCCAAAATTTCAATATCTTTTATTTCTTTTTTGGTTTCAGCCATTATTTAATCTTCCCAGCCTTCATGGGCGTGTACGCTTTTTTGTTAACGTCCAGTCTATTTCAGCTTTTCTAATCGCTCTTCCATGATTTTTAAACATTCTTCTATTTTTCTTAAGCGTGCTTCCAGTTTTTTTAAGACCCCGAGCAAGATAGATATCGGTCTTTCAGCGGAGGATTGAGCTGGGAAAACATCTGCCGGGTTAATCTTTTCAGTCTCCTGTTCGGTTTCCAAAGGTTCTAAAGCACTCAATTCCCGCGCGGTGTTAAAAAGTTCAATAACTGTCTCATCCTCAGGCGAGAGTTCTTTTGCTCTTCCTAAAGCAGCAGCAGCGCCGTAGTACTGTTCATCGAAACTGCGTTCAATGCCGAGTTCTGTCAATGTGTTGACAAGGAGCTTTTTTATCTCTTCACTTTTGTCCTTTGAATATATTTCTTCAAGCATAGCCGCGGCCTCCTGCAATTTACCGGCGGCATATAACTTTTTTGCGGTTTTTAGATCCTGAGAATAAGCCAATGAAATTAAAGATATGATAAATAAAGAAACGGTTAAAAAATTTAAGCATTCTGATTTCCCAATGAGCGCATTTCTGATAGGGGATACAGAGGAAATCAAATCTTTTGTAGGTTTCTTACGGGATCTGTCTGTCTGTCTGTCTGTCTGTCTGTCTGTCTGTCTGTCTTCTGCAAAATTATTTCCAATTTATCTTTTCCTATTTTTATAACTGTACTAAATTTTTTTCTTTATTCGGCCCCGTACTTTTTGAAAAGCGTTACAAGCCCCGGCTGCTGCAGCTGGGCAATTGTCAGCGCTGTGGTCCCGTCCTCGGCCCTTGCGTTAACGTCTGCCCCGCTTTCTAAGAGCAGCTTGATAACTTTGAGGGAATTTCTCACTGCGCCATACATCAGCGGCGTCGCTTCTTCGTAATCTCTTGCATTAACATCCGCACCGTTCTCAATAAGGAATTTTGCGGATTCGAAAGAATCTTTTGCGGCCGCGATCATGAGGGCGGTGACTCCCTTCTCGTTTTTTCCATTGACATCGGCGCCCTGTTCGATGAGCCGCTTTACTTCTTCAAAGGAATTGTTCCAGGCCGCAGTCATCAGTTTTGAGTATTTCATGTCGATTCTCCCCCAAATGTTTACTCAAACCCAATTATCCCCTTTTTAACCAAATAGTTTTTTCTTCACGCCCACGTCCTGAAAACCCATTGAAAACTACTACGCCAAATCCAGTTGCATCTTTGGGGACTTCATAAATAACTTGATATTTTACAGGCATGTTAGGTTGCCATTTTGTGCCTGTCTTAAGATTCTCGTCTGTATAGAAATAATAATTACCCAGCTTACTGAATATTCTTTCCTTTGAATCAATTAACTTTGGTTCATCTGAATCTATCGCTTCGGATGAAATATTTTCTACTTCAATAATAATACTTACAAACTTGTTTGATGTCGTTTTATTTTCTGCCCATAAACTATTAGATGTCAAATGTGAACTAAGTTCTTTTAATTCAATAATATTCCATTTTAAGTTTCCAAATGTAATTGTTTCGAGAGGAATACTTACAGAACCACATCCCTCAAAAATAAAAACAAAAACCAGCCCGCTTATAATTTTCAATCCAAAACTTTTACTCATTTACTTTGCTTCTTCCGGAGAATTATTCCAGGCGGCCGTCATCAGCCTTGAATATGAGGGAGTCATACGGCAGTTTAACATAAAATTTCCATGACTTTTGCTTTAAGGGCGCTTATCCGGAAAGGTTTTTCAAACACGGCCGCAACAGTCGTTCCGCTTTTCGTAAGAAGTTTCGTAAGGGATTCATTGCCGGTGATTACAACGACTGGAATACCGTCGGTGTCTTTACTGTTTTTCAGATTTCTTATTGTAGTGATACCATCCTGCCCCGGCATTATAATATCAATAACTATGAGATCGGGCAGGTGGGTCAGGGCCATCTGCTGGGCGGCAAAGCCGTCTTCCGCTTCCAGCACTTCAAATCCGGCTTTTGTAAACACAGTTTTTAAAAGTATTCTCGTATTTATTGAGTCATCACATACAAGAACGGTCTTTACAGTAATTCTATGTGGCAAGATTTATATTTCCTTTTCATTTCAGCGGATCAATAGCTTGCGGTTTAAGAATACCTTCTTCGTATGTTTTAATCAATTTAATAACAGCTTGCTTTTGCTCCTCTGTTTGTTCTTCCAATCCTCTGTCGAAATTTGTGTATATCCGTTTATAGGTTTTACAGTTGCTGCAGATAACAAAAAGCCGCCTTCCAATATTCACGAAAGATGTAGCGCTACCACAAGAACATTTAATACTACCCTCCCATTCCCCAGATGTAAAATAGCTCATTCTATTAATCTCCTTTCAATGGCCGCAATTCTTATCAGAAATGTCCGCAGCTGTACGGGCGGCCTGCTGCTTGTCCCCTTTCTGCTTCAGGAGCTCTTCAATTATTTTCTTTATTTCGTCATATTTCAGCGGTTTTTCAACAAATGCCGTCGGCCCGGGCGGCTTCAGGATATTATGAATCCCGTCTTTTCCCATACGTCCGGATATGAATATAACGGGCGTATCCCTGAATTTGTCTATCTTCTTCAGCCGGCTGACAGCCTCATAACCGCTTTCAATCGGCATAACTACATCGGTTATAATGATATCAGGGGATTCCTTCACGGCAACTTCAACAAGTTCGGCACCGTCTAAAACTTCGATAATTTTATAGTTCCTTCCCAGCATTTCCGCAATAAGTTCACGACTGGCTTTTTCATCATCCGCTACCATCACCTTCTTTTTCATGGCATATCCTTTCGCATACTCTCATCCTGCTCTTCTATCAAAATTATTCTGATCGTTCTTGTTCCTGAATGGACTGAAAAAGAAACTTCATCGCCAACTGTTTTTCCAAGGAGCGCACTTCCGATTCGGGATGAAGAAGAAATTAAATCTTTCATAGGATCCGCATCCTGGTCACTTACAATTGTGTAGTGAAAAAATTCTCCATTATCATCTTTTAGGAAAACATTTGATCCTATACAAATCATATCAGATGACATTTTTTTAACCTATCAAAACTATCTTGGTATGTTGAAAACCTGTCCGGTATATATTAAATCTGG
>Ga0180009_10003215_pt1 | contig 18699 bp, 9 predicted proteins | sample OS_PC_MetaG_FD_123537 | JGI IMG/M metagenome (GOLD analysis project Ga0180009, IMG submission 123537) | Groundwater microbial communities from the Aspo Hard Rock Laboratory (HRL) deep subsurface site, Sweden - OS_PC_MetaG | ecosystem: Environmental > Aquatic > Deep subsurface > Groundwater... | reverse complement strand
GATCTGACCGTTGCCGTGCGTGATCGCGTACGTCCCGTCGACACCGGCAATCATGGTCACTTCACCGAGATAGCTCGGATCGGGCATCTCGTAACGTTCGTATTCGAGCGTCTTGTCGATCTGCGGCTGCAACAGGGCGGTGGTATGCGCCGAGAAACGTCCCCAGTATATCTCCGGGAACCAGTCGCCTGTAAATTCCACGAACTTCATGTCCGTGATGTGCGATCCTGCCGAACCGCTGAATGCCTGTATCTCCTGATCGTCACCGACGAGCAGTACGAACGATGGCTTCGGAGTCTCTGTATTATAAAGGTTCTGCAGATAGTTCTTGATAGCCGTGTTTGATGTTCCGATCACATCGGTGTAGGCCTCGATGACTTCGAATCCCTTCTTGATTTTCCACTCAATGAAAGGCTGAAGCTGTGCTTCGAACATCCTGTCCGACACGATGACGTATTTGATCGGATAGCGCGTGAGGTCATCCTTGCCACTGCTGAGAAGTGCAGGCTGATAGTTGATGATTTTGCTGTACGCAGCCTCGAATACGGGCGAGTAGCCCTCATCGAAAACCGTCTCGGTTTTGGTCCAGTCGGCGCCAACATAGTCGACCTTGACAACGACTCTCTTATATACTCTGATGGTGTTCTCCGTTGGATTGTATTCAACAGGAGAGAATTTCACCATGCCGAGTCTGACATTGCGCATTACGCCTTTGATTTCGCCTTCTGCGAGCGGGAGACCGTAGAAACCGGACTGCTCATATGAGGAGGCATTGAACTCGAATGGTATATCGGCTGGATCATCCGATTTCGACAATGGCTCCTGTGCAGGAATGATCCGGTCGAAAATGTCGAGCTTGTCAAGGCTGATTTCTTCCGACTCGAAATCGATGACTTTCACATCGAGTTCGCAGCCGTAAGGAATAGAAATCAGGCGGTTAGCCATTGGAAGATTCGGTTCACCGATGTTGTACGAACGTGTGAAGTCCGTGATCGAAAGCATCGTGAACGAGCCTTCTTTGGTTTCGATGGGCGTAAACAGAAGCTCTCCAACCTCAAGGCTCATTGTGAGACCATTCCGGTCCTGACTCAGAAGAGTCACGCCAGAGGGTGAATCACTCAGTTTGTAAGACTGTGCTGCAAATGCGCTGCTGACTAACAGCATTAGCACAAATGCGAACACGAGGCGGGCGGTAGCGTGCGTCTTCACGACCTCCTCCGTTTCGTAAGAGTGTTGAATCTTAACATTATATTTTCTATTTCGCAGTCCACACAAGTTACCGAGTACAGCGAAGATATGACCACTTTTATGCAGTAAGTAACATTGTAGTATAACATAATATATGTCAAAATAAAAGCGAAATATCGGACGAATATTGCGATCTTGGAGTTATGCGGTCGATATTCCGGGCGGTGTAGGTCAGTGATCCCTGCTTGCATCACGCTTTACGTGATAGCAAGTCCGAACGAAGTGAGGAGATCCTGACGGTTTCACGAATCAACGCGCTGCCGACAATGGTTCCCCGTCTGCACGGGGATGACAGGCCTGCGGCCTGTAAATGCGCGGCTGCGCGATCTACCGTGTGGCCGCGAACGTCAACGCGGTCACAGCAACGAGCATCATATTGCCTGCTAGGGATCGACTATGGATCCCATAAAGAGTATCAGACCAGAGGTGTTTTCGACGATCGCGCAGAAAAACGGTCTATTTACAGTCATCACAAATGGCCTCACAGGCATCTGGACTGACGTAGGTGCGAATCCGCGCATTTCTACAACTGTTACCGCTGCAGCCTCCGATCCCTTTTCGTTGACCTCAAGGAACGTTTTCTGTCGCACCTCGTGAATGTACACATTTGTGTCGCCTTCCATCAGGAACCCTGTACTGTAGTTTCTCTTGCGCGACTGCTCCCACATTTTACTGAAATCAGCGTCAACTTTGTCGAATGCAGTTATCATACAAAGTGCTTTTAGAGCATCATTTAACTGCTTCTCATATTCCAGTTTGAACCGAGGCAGGATGATTGTCCCTTCTCGTCTCCAGAGACGACGCCCCCATTCAATCCAATTCTCGGCCGTTAAGGAGTCGTGAAATCTCTCTAGTCCAAAATCCGACGCAGGAAGGAATACAAGCATGCTGAACCGGCCTTCTCCGTACGGTAGGCGAATGGCTTGGAAATTGGGAGATTCAGTATAATCGAACTCTCCTCTAAGCGACATCAGTGGATGTTGCTTTATGCTGCCATCCAGGAGTGTGAAATCCTGTTCGCGTGTGTTCTCTTCTCTGAACTGATATTTCCAGATTCCTTTGAAGTAGACTGCGTTCAAAAGAAACATGATCGCGTTTTCATCTATAGGACCGATTATCTCACGGATTTTGTCCCTGGTCTTTTCAGCAGTCCAATCATTGATCAATTTGTGAGCGCCTGGCCGTTTGAAATCCATGGAGGTGATCTCAGCATCATAGTAAGCTTCAGTGCGATCGAGAAAGTCCTTTTTGAATTCGAATTCATCCGTCATCCAGACAGAATTGGCAACGGATAACTCGACGCTTGTGTCCTTGCATTCCAGCAAGCTATCCAGAGCGAGGTTTGCTTGATTGATCTGCTCCAGCGTTATCCCCTCCAATTCCAGCACTCTTGCCATCTCATCTCTGGTCACTCCATCGGCACCATTGTACACCATGGCTAAAGCCATCGCTGCACTGGCTGGCGATATGAAGATATTCTTATCCTGGTCTTGCTGGACGATCTCTTTGAAGAGCTGAATGCCGAAAGCATTGTGTGCTGAACTTACAAGTTTGGTGGTAGCGTCGACTGCTTGCGGCTGTTGGCGAGCATCGGCACTGGCAATTGATGTCAGCGCGGCTGACAGAATAATGAATCCGGCGACGATTGACGCGAGTCGGCTGGATGAATGCACAATCTTCCTCCCCTTAAGTGTGGACAACTTCATAACTCATACAATTGATGTACCTGCTTATTCCACAAAAGTGGAGCGATGGAACAAGATTCCCTTGCGCCGTCAGGAATCCCTTCCTGACGGTGACGCAATGGATCAATCCCTGTTTCTCAACCGGTCATTTCTGATCAGTATCTTTGAAGCTATTACATACGGATCATTCTCGTACGGAATCTTCTCCAGTTCCTCGATTGCTTTGGCGATATCAGACGGTGTGTACAGAATCCAATTTCTCTTCTTGAAATGCGCTACGATTAGGGGCTCGTCTTTGGAGTAAATCTTACCGGCTGCCAGACCAAATCGGATACTAGGATTCTTCAGGATCAGACTCGCCTGGAAAAGGTCCTTCTTCAAACGACTGAAGACGATCTTCCTGTAGTTTTCACACGTAAACAGCTTGTAGCTACCTTCAGGAGTCTTATACTCTCCTGTCAATTCATTGAATCTCACACCTGGACTATCCAGAAACGATTTCACTTCGACGATCAGAAGTTCATTCTCTCGTGCACTATATCCAACAAGATCGATTTCTGGTCTCGGTATCGAGTGTTTTCCAATTGCCCGCTTCTCCAGTTTTGTGACACTAACCTTGACAGATTGCCGGACCCAGTATCCTTCCTGCTCAAGCAGGCGCTTGACTATATTTTCAAAGTATTCCATGGTGGATCCCCACTTTCGCTAAATACCGTCAGGAATGGATTCCCGACGGCGCATAACTCTCAAAGGTCGCACTATTGTCTACACATTAAACCGGAAGAATATCACATCGCCATCTTTGACGATGTATTCTTTGCCTTCAAGGCGCATCCAGCCATGTTTTTTGGCTTCAGCTTCGGAACCGGCTTCGACAAGTTTGTCGTACGCCACTATTTCTGCTTTGATGAAGCCCTTCTCGAAGTCTTTGTGTATCACACCGGCAGCCTTCACAGCGGTCGTCCCGCGATTTATCGTCCAGGCATGCACCTCTTTGTCACCGCCGGTCAAGTATGATATCAATCCGAGCAATTCATACGACTTGCCAACTATGCGATCCAGCGCAAAGCCGGTGATTCCGAGATCATCCATGAATACTTTGCGGTCGTCCGGATCGAGTTCCGCAAGCTCGCTCTGGACTTTCGCCGAGATCACTTCGACCGCACACCACTGCTTTTCATCGTATGGTGCGAATTGTTTCTGTATGGCTGCACGATCCGGCAGGCGATTCTCGCCGATGTTGAGGATTATAAGCACCGGTTTGATACTGAGAAACTGGAATCCCTTGATTGCCTTCTGCTCGTCGGGAGTGAATTCGACCTCGCGCAATGGCTTTTCAGTATTCAACTGCTCAAGGCATTTCTCCAACACCGCTTTCTCGCGGCGCAGGGTATCATCGGGAGAAACCTTCAGATGCCTCTCCACTTTTTCAAGACGCTTCTCTGCACCGACAAGGTCTGAGAAGATCAGTTCGTCTTCGACTGCTTTGATGTCCCGCTCGGGATCGACCGATCCAGCCGGATGCGGAAGCTTTGGATCATCGAATGCCCTGACAACATGGGCAATCGCGAACGCCTCGCGAATGGCGTTCGGAATTTCGGTATCGACTCGGGCACGGTCCGACGTATCTCCGGTGAAACCGGCGACATCCATCCATTCTATTTCAGCGTGTGTAATCTTTTTCGGCTTGTAGATTTCAGCCAGAACGCCCAGGCGCGCATCGGGAACTTTGACCACACCGTGGTGAACTTCGCCTTTGGCAGTGTAGCCGCCTGTCTCCTGATGTGTCCCGCAGAGCACATTGAACAGTGTGGTCTTACCCGATTGAGGAAGCCCGATTATGCCGATTATCATCGAAGATGTCCTTTAGCTTTGAATGGATAGCACAATCATACCGTCTCGTCGAATAGCCTCAAACCGCGTCATTGCGAGCGCAGCGTGGCAATCTGTTCATCCGGCGCAGCGCGGGCGGGAACCCTTTCCTGCCCGCATTATTGAGCTGTCAGGAAGGGGTTCCAGACAGCGCCGTTGCGAGATCGCCACGTCGCTTCGGTCCTCGCGATGACGACCTTCGCCGGTTCCGGCACTTCTTCAGCAAGCCTATGGGAGATAGTACACTGTCAGACCGATTAATCAAAATGATTTCTTTGAGAATAGAGGACTACTTCGCGAAACTGCGGAGAATATCGAGATTGCGCCTGTCGTTACCCTCTTGATCGTCCAGCTTCGGTGTTTCGAGAATCTTGGGGACGTCGACAAATCGCTTGTCCTGCATCAGGAATTTGAATGGCTCAAGGCCAAGCTCCCCCTGTCCGAGCTGCTCATGCCTGTCGACTCTCGATCCGAACTCTCTCTTTGAGTCATTTACATGGAACACTTTGAGATAGTCGAGTCCGATTGTATCATCGAACGCCTTGAAAGTCGCATCCCAATCCTTCTTCGTGCGAAGCTCATAGCCTGCAGCGAATGTGTGACACGTATCAAAGCAGACCGACAAACGAGCTTTGTTCTCTACAAGGTCTATCATCGCGGCGATCTGCTCGAATTTGTAGCCGACATTGGTTCCCTGCCCGGCGGTTGTTTCGAGCGCAAATCGAGTTGTGATGTCGGGAGTTAAATCTATGATGCGGTTCAGCGAATCTGCAATCTTCTTGATAGCATATTCTTCGCCCTCTTTCAAGTGAGCTCCCGGATGCATGACAACATCCGACAATCCGAGACGATCCCCCCGTTCGATTTCTTCCGTGAGCGAATCGACCGACTTCTTATATATCTCATCCCTAGGGGATGCGACATTAATCAAATACCCGACATGCCCGACATAGGCCCGTATTGGCGAGGCCTTTCGTGCGTTGAAGAACTTCTCGACATCATCATCGGTCAGCGGCTTTGCACGCCACTGGTTGTTGTTCTTCGTAAAAATCTGAAGCGCGGTGCAATCGACAGCATCGGCCATCTCGATCGCCTTGTGCACGCCACCCGACGCCGACATGTGTGCACCGATCAGCGGATCATTCTTCTTAACAGCCATCAGTACAGTCTCGATCTCTTGTTCAGATACGCCAACAGCGCACGATCATAGCTCACGGACGTGTCGATCAGATGGTAGTCGATATTCGACATGCGGCACTCTCGTGAGAAATGCTCGAAAATGCCGTGCAGTTCCTTCTGATATGCACCCTTGATCTGCCATGGAAGAGTCGTTATCCTCTCGCCTGTTTCGAGATCCTCGAAAATAGCTTCCCTCGGGAAAGAGAAATCTCTCTCCCTTGGATCGAGAATATGAAACACGATTATCTCATGCTTCCTGTGTCTGAAATGCTTCAATCCCGCAAGAACCCTCTGCGGATCATCAAACAAATCAGACATCAGTATTATCAAACCACGGCGCTTGATTCTCTCGGCCATCTGATGCAATGTATCAGATATGTTTGTCTTCTCAGATGACTTCAGCTTATCCATCTGCTCCAGGAGAACATGCAAATGCCCCGCCGCCGACTTGGGAGGAATATATGTGTGGATCTTCTCGTCGAAGCCAACCATTCCGACAGAATCGCGCTGCTTAAGCATCAGAAAAGTCAGCGACGCCGCCAGATATGCCGAATATTCGAGCTTGTTGATGCGCTGCTTCTCATCAGATGTGTATCCCATCGATGCGGACGTATCGATCAAGAGATACGCCTTGAGATTGGTCTCTTCCTCGAATTCCTTGACGAAGTACCGATCTGTCTTAGCGTACACCTTCCAGTCGATGTCGCGAATCGAGTCGCCCGGCATGTATTGACGATGCTCTGCGAATTCGACCGAGAAACCATGGTACGGTGATTTATGAAGACCCGCCATGAAGCCCTCGACAACAAGACGAGCTTTAAGCTCCATCCCCTTCAGTCGAGAGACGACTTCCGGCTTCAGATATCTCCTGTAATCCTGATCAGGCATGATGTTCGAGAGGCTATCCTTGCTGTGTGGATTGGCTGCTCTGCTAACAGCAGCGTAACACTACTTCTCTTTGACTTCTTCAAGCAGCCTGTCGACTATCTCCGAAGGACCGACACCGTCAGCTTCGGCATTGAACGATGTCACGATTCGATGCCGCAAAACCGGCTTGGCCACAGATTTCACGTCTTCGACCGATGGTGTGTATCGTCCGTCGAGAACAGCTTTGGTCTTTGCTCCAAGGATCAGATACTGCGATGCGCGCGGCCCCGCTCCCCATGAGACCCAGTTCCGAACATACTCGGGCACGCCATCTCTGCCCGGTCTGGTAGCTCGCACGAGTTTGACGGCATATTCTATCACATGATCGGAGACGGGAACCCTTCTGACAAGATTCTGCAATTCAGATATATCATCACCTCCGAGGACGTTAGTCAGATCCCAATCCTGTATCGCAGTTGTCGTCTTGACAATCCTTTGTTCCTCTGCCTCGGAGGGATAGTCTATCATAATATTGAACATGAATCGATCTAGCTGTGCCTCAGGCAATGGATACGTACCCTCCTGCTCGATCGGATTCTGCGTCGCCAACACGAAGAACGGCTCTTCAAGTGTGTACGTCTCCCCTGCCGCGGTCACCTCGTGCTCCTGCATCGCCTGCAGAAGAGCTGCCTGCGTCTTCGGAGGCGTGCGGTTTATCTCATCAGCCAGAACAATATTCGCAAACACCGGACCCTTGATGAATTTGAATGTCCGCTTGCCGGAAGTCTTATCTTCTTCGATAATCTCAGTCCCGGTTATATCAGACGGCATCAGATCAGGGGTGAACTGTATGCGTGAAAATTTCAGTTCGAGAATTTTCGACAGAGTCGAAACCAGAAGCGTTTTTGCAAGGCCGGGGACACCGATCAGAAGAACATGACCGTTAGAGAGAATAGAGATCAGCAATTCGTCGATTACTGTCTCCTGCCCGATAATGACTTTTGCGATTTCGGACTTGATCCTGCTGCGCGCCTGCTGAAGCTTCTCTACTGCCTGAATGTCTTTGGATTGTGAAACGTCGTCAGCCATAGGTCCTCCGGTCGAATGCGTTGCCGTCTTGAGCAGTATCTTGATATACACGGCGCGGGCCGCATTGTTTCACCATTGCATGGTTTTAGACGAATTTAGACCATCTTTGGCAAAAGTCAACCGGATTGTGGGGATATGTCCGCCAACTGGCGGATATGAATAGACTATTTTCTTTTACGATGGAGCTATCTCAACTTTCAGTTGCAATACGCTCCCAAGATAGTTATATTTACGGCCAAGATGACTTGACTAGTGGTTGGAGCTGATGTCTAAAGAGCAATTTGATCAGAAATATGCCGGCAAGAAATTTTACTGGGGTACGAAGCCATCCAGTCTGGTGAAGAATTTCGCTTCGCTCGCGAATCTCGGACAGGCGCTTGATCTCGGGATGGGTGAAGGCCGGGATGCCATCTATCTGGCGCAGCAGGATTTCAGCGTTACCGGCGTCGAATTCTCCGAAACCGGCATCCAGAAATGCCAGCAACGCGCCGAAAGACTCGGTGTGAATGTCAATACTGTCAACAAGGACGTCCGCGACTTTCGAATCGCCAAAGGAAAGTACTCCCTGATTCTGCTGAACAACATGTTTCAGTATATAACCAAGAGCGAAGCTCACCATGTCTCCCAGGGGATCGTTTCAGGGCTCAAGAAGGGTGGATTGGTGATCGCGTCCGTCTTCACATACGACGATCCGCGTTATGGAGAATACAAGAAGAAGACCACAGAGCTCGAACCGGGTACATTTCTGCTAATGTCCGGTGAGGTCTATTCCTTCTATGATTATAGCGAACTTCTCGAATTCTTCAAACCACTGAGACTGCTCTATTATACAGAGTACGACTACTATGACACTCACGGCGGCAAAAGCGGACACTGGCATGGTGTCGCGGAACTTGTTGCCATGCGGACCTGATCTCGCATCCTTGCCTCACCGTTATCTGTCTGATCTGAGAGACCTCATATAATGCTGCTCGTGGATTGTGCAACCTACAGCCGCGCCCGGTAAATTCCCGCCTCCGGCCTTGCTTATTGAAAAAGTCCCGATTCTGCAAATCAACATAATCGCAAGGAGCAAATCGACGTGATGATCTCTGTGTCATACACAAGCACGCACAGGAGCTGTGCTCCTGTGCATGCTGCAAAACAGAAACGGCCGATCTGCGATTTCCAGCACAGGTCGGCCATTGGTTGAGTAGTCAATATAATCTACGGGCAGTCCTCACACGGTGGCGGACCACCGAGGAATATGTAGCTAATCAGATAAACGGCATCGTCTATGTCGACTCCGTTCAGACAATCGGCATCACCGACCTCCATCGGATCAGGGGCCGGGCCACCAGCGAAGATGTACGCGACCAGGAATGTGACATCGTCGATGTCGACTGCTGCGGATCCATCGCAGTCGCCACAGATCCATGCATCTTCTACCATAATCGTGAAAGGTTTCTGATTGTGGGAACCGACTTCATCTTCAACATAGGCAGTGAAACTGATTGCGCCTGCAGAAGAAGGCGTGCCGGCTACAATCCCCGTGGTGGTCATAGCCAATCCAGTACCGGCCAGATCACCGTTGAGATCACTCCATGTTCTGTCACCGGTGCCGCCAGCCGCCACAATTTGCGTCGAATAGTATATTTCGGCAATTCCATCGGGCAGGCTCAAAGATGTAATGAATAGAGCTGCATTTATCGTGAAACTCAGCGACCTGTCATCGAACAAGCCTCCATCATCTTCGACATGGGGAGTGAAATTGATAGTCCCCTCTGAAGTCGGAGTACCGGAAACCAGCCCCGAAGATGACAGCGACAGTCCGGTACCGGCAAGATCACCACCCGGATCGCTCCAGGTGTAGTTGCCGGAGCCACCGGTTGCCAGGAGCTGCTGCGAGTATGGAACACCTTGGGTCCAGTCCGGCAACGATGTCGTCGTTATCTCCACCGGTACGCCAACAGTCGGGAAGACAATGTAATCAATCCATCCGCAATCACTGCCGTTGGAAACAGAGCCGTCCTTGCTGTAAGTCCATTTGAATGTACGATCACCGGCTGTTACTGCGTACGACGCCTCAGCCCACGCGACTTCGCCTGACCATTCCCCCTTCTGAACTCCGTCGATATAGAACCGCAGATAATCCCAGCCCGATTCTGACGAGACTTTGTAGTGAAATGTGATATTCCCATTCTCGACAACGCTCAGCATAACCTGCATCGTTGATGTCTGGCTATGCGTGATAGCTCCCGACTTAGCGCTGTAGGCTCCCTCATAAGGGTTCGACGAAGTAATCGTCCACGGCAGATTGCCGCTCATGGTCCATGGATAGGATGAGAAGCTCCCCGCCTCGAAGTCTTCAAGCTCCAGGCCTATGGTCATGCTGAATGTCGATGTATCCGCGAATCCACCAGATGCTGTGATATAGACCTGAAATTCGGCCACATGATACTTGGGGCAACTCGGGAGAATCTCGAATACGTAGTTCGAATTTGATGTCGCTTCGCCACCGAGTTTGGGAATAGGCGGATAAGTAGACGTCGGCTGCGTGATATTGATATATCCATCCGAGCTCGCCAGAGTAGCGTTGACTCCGATCGCGTCACCGCCGCCGTCGTTCGTCAACGTGATGTACATCGACACAGTCTCGCCCGGATTGACAGCACCTGCATCATGCGAAACGAAGCTGAGCACAGGATCGGTCGAAAGCGGCACAAGCTGTACATCCAGCTCAGTGATATCTCCGTCGGTCACAACTACATTCTGGATAGTCTGTGTCACATAACCGAGGGCAGAGAATTCCAAATCCCACGTACCTGCTGCGATCATTCTGTGATAATCGCCGACCGCGGGATCGGTAAACACACGGGCCGAGTCGATGTCGTGATTCAGAACAGTAATGACTGCATCGACAGGATCGCCGGAGACGGCGTCTGTCACTATGCCACGTATGCCATATAGCGAACACTCGAACCAGTTGAGGAATGATCTCTTGTTATACTCCCAGTGTGCGGGAAGCTGGCTTGCCGAAAGCAGCTTCGTATTCGATATCTCCATCGTGACTTCCCGGTCCCCCCGCCAGTAAGTCATGTAGTCCTGTCTGCCGCCGGAAATCGTATACCAATCGTATCCGTTCGTGATACCGTTATTGAGATCATCCATGTATGAAGAGGGACTATACAAATGTACCGTATCGACATACGCCCTGCAAACGTCGATCATCCAGGCGTCATCAGCATGCCTTCTCGACCATGTATCCCACGGGTAATTGAGCACTTCAATCCCGCCGTGGAAGTTTGCAGAGATTATGAAACTGTGAGCTTCTGCAAAATTCATCATGGCGACGGTCTCCGGTTGCCAGCTATTGCCATCGGGATGCTGACCGTCTTCGGGATCGGGGAAATTGCGATTAAGATCGACTGAGTTGGCATTGTACCGCGTAGCGCCATAAACCGAGCTGTTGCCACCAGCATAAGTACCGTCAGGATTCGCCAGTGGATTAATCCACATTTCCATACTGTTCACCATGCTGGTGATGCGCGGATCGGAGCCGTACGATGCCAGCAGGGAGTCGATCAACCTCAGAGTCAGCACATATCCCGTAATCTCGTCGCCGTGCATGCTGCTTGTAAACATCACTTCCGGCTCATCTTCCTCCATGAATACATTGTCGGAGATCTTCGCGAAGAGTATCAATCGTCCGTCAACCGTGAGCCCGACGTTTACGACGTCGCAGATCAGCGGATAGTCGATCTCGAACTGATTCATCATGGCGACATAGGCATCATAAGTCGGATATGAATCCCAGGCGCGCAATCCGGCCTTGTCAGCAGACATCTTCGGCTGGATCAGTGTGCCGGGATGCTGTAGCACTTCGTATGAGAACCCGAGATCGACAAACTCGGCCAGCTCCCGCTCGTTAGCGTAAGCATGCACCTCTAAGCCATCGACTCTGTCTATTGAAATGACTCTTGTCAACTTCAAGAGTTCATCCGGTGAATCGATTTTGAACTTGAAGTATGTCTCGCCTGCAGTCGCATTTGAGAACGCGACAAGACACAGAAGTAAAATCACAGCTAGTGTTGCTCGGCTTTTCATCTTACCTTCCATCTACTGGTTTATCCTATCATTCACGCTTTATGTCAACGAGTCACATGACTCGATCCAAACAGTTCATCCAACCTTCTCTCACTCACAAGAAGCGCACGGCTCCGGGCCACCTGTGAAAATGTATGAAATCAAATAGACGACGTCATCGATATCTATCTCACCGGAGCAATCTGTATCGCCGGACTCAATTGGAATCGGTGCCGGACCTCCTGTGAAAATATAACCGACCAGATATACCGCATCGTCTATGTCAATATCTCCGCTGCCTTCAGCATCTCCGCAAGTATATGTTACAACGCTAAACGACATCGTATCTGCGCTGCAGAAATCTGCAACTATCACTGTTAGCATCTGAGTCGAGTATTCCGCCGGCGCAGTGCCGATCACAGAGTCGTTCTCTACTGTACACCACGACGGATACTCAGCATAAGTCACTGTATGATCTACGTCGTCAGGATCAGTGATTGCAGGATAAAATGCGAACAGCACACCATTGCGCACAAGTCTATCTGATTCCTGAGCGATGAACGGTGCGACATTGGAGTGATCGACCGTGATCGTGACAACAAGCGTATCTGCGAGGTCGCCATCCGATGCCACGACGCTGAATGATGTATCCACGTCACCGCATGCAGCAGTCCCTGAGACGTGCGTACCGACAGCAATGCACCAGGAAGGCACATTGATAATCGTTATATCGAGATCGCTGCCATCGCAATCCGGATCGGCGGCAGTGGCATCGTATGCTACAGACTCACCCGGCTCGACAATGATCGATCCCGCCGAGGTAACAGCGGGAGCGTCGTTCGAGAATTGCGGGTTGCAGCAGACGTCGTCAGGATCGTTCGGACATTCGTCGCAGACATCGCCAACGCCGTCGTCGTCACTGTCATCCTGATCTTCGTTGTAGACTGTTGGACAATTGTCGAGCGCGCAGGTATTCACCGGATATCCCGGATCGCCGTAGCCATCGCCATCGATGTCCGTACAAACGTCACAGCTATCACCGATGCCGTCGCTGTCAGCATCCGATTGATCCGCATTATACACACTCGGACAGTTGTCGAGTTCGCAGGTGCTGGCCGGGAATCCGGGGTCACCGAAGCCATCACCATCGAGATCAGTGCAGTCGTCGCAACTATCACCTATGCCGTCATCATCGGAGTCTTCCTGACCCGGATTGTGCACACTCGGACAGTTATCGATAGCGCAAGTATTTGCCGGATATCCCGGATCGCCGAAACCATCACCGTCGGTGTCGGTGCATTCGTCGCAAACATCTCCCAGCCCGTCTCCATCAGCATCAGCTTGATCAGGATTGTACACATCAGGACAGTTGTCGAGATCGCAGGTGTTCGCGGGGAAGCCTGCATCACCGAATCCGTCGTCGTCGCGATCCGTGCAGACATCGCAGCTGTCGCCGATTCCGTCACCGTCAGCGTCATCCTGATTCGGATTGTAGGTACTCGGGCAGTTGTCGACCGGGCAGGTGTTCGCGGAGTAACCGGGGTTGCCGAATCCATCGCCATCCGTATCAGTACATTCATCGCAGACATCGCCAAGACCGTCACCGTCGGCGTCAGCCTGACTTGGATTGTACGTGCTCGGACAGTTGTCCAACTCGCACGTGTTCATCGGGTAACCGGCATCTCCGAAACCGTCGTCATCAAGATCGGTGCAGACATCACAACTATCGCCGATTCCGTCACCGTCAGCGTCACCCTGATTCGGATTGTATACCAGCGGACAGTTATCTGATGAATCATAAATCCCGTCGCCGTCAGAATCGACCGCTTCCTCGCACTCGAATGCAATCACCTGAACGTCATCAACACCGGCTTCAACCACAGAACCGGCTCCGAGATCAGAAGCGTCAAATCGCAGCTTCACTTGCGATGTCGTCGCGATGACATCACTGGCCGTGAAGGTATGCTCGTACCATCCTCCCGAAGCCTGATTCGTTGGTCCCACGGTCTCAACTGTCACCCAGCTTGAGCCGTTATTATTCGATATATACACAACAAAGACGTCATTGTAAGGATCATCACCTGTATGATTCGAGTACCAGCGGGCGTAGTGTATCTGAGCATCTGCGCCCGAAAGGTCGATTGTCGGCGACACGAGAGTTGTCGTGCCCCCATCCACGTCAGAATTACCGTCAACATTGTCGGTCAGGTAGCAACTGCCGGAACCGTCAAAATCTGTAGGCGGATCGCCTCTGTCGCCACCACCGATAGGCACTCCACGATTCCATTGGCCGTCGACAGCATCGCCGGACACCGTCCAGCCTTTGTTGGTCTGGAAATTATCCTCAAATACGACAGCATAACTGGTCACCGGGAATGCGCTGTAAGTCGTCGTCGGTGCATTGCCCGGATCGCTGTGTGTGCCGGTTGAAACCTCATCGGCGGTGAAATAGAATTCGATTATAGAGCCGCAACCGATTCCGGGAAGAGTTGCATAATATGTGTTGGCGGGGCTCTCACTCATGCCGACAGCAGTGTACGCTCCACCATCGATCGAATAATGAAGGTCACCCGTACCGGATATCGGTGTCCCCCCCATAGAGCCGGTGACGACCACTCTGAAAGTTGTGTCACTTCCCGGCGAAAGCAATGTCGGCAGACCATCCGGGTACGAGAAAGCAACGGATGGCGTCGGAACCGAAACACCGACCGCAATCCAGGCATTCCTGACCTGAGCTGTCCATGCGCCGGTGGGGTCGAGGTCATCGGCGGCAGTGATCGTTCCGAGTGCCGCATCATGGTAATCGCTCGAGCTGGTCCAATAGAACTGGTTTGCTCTGTATGCAATCTTGATCGCGTTCTGCGCTCCGATACCTACGACGGTCTGATCGTGATGAGTGCCGCCATCGGAGAGCAGGAAGTACCACTTGTTGCCGACTCCGCTGTTGGTATGGACACCGCAATAGTCATTCATCCATGAGGGCGTACAACCGACAACGTCAATCCAATATGGATCGGAAGTCCCGTAGTAATCAGGATCACCAAATTCGTGTGGATTTTCCATCGAACGAAATCCGTTGCCGGTCGTCTGACCATTCTCGCCCATGTACCAGTCACCGGGATCGTCCGATGTGAACTCATATGCCGCCCCCATCATGTCGGAGAACGACTCATTGAGAGCGCCCGGTTCTTTTTCATAGATGAGACCAGAGCAATATTCGGTCACTGCATGTCCCCATTCATGCGCTATAACATCGGGGCAGCCAGCCAGCGAGCGCCAGCCCGAGGACCAGCTCCAGATAACGATCTGTGAACCGTTCCAATAAGCATTGTTATCGCCCTCGGCACTGTAATTGACTGAGGTCAGCATACTCGCGCCGGAACCGTTATATCCGTTCCGGTCAAATGTCGTCAGCATCCAATCATATACTCCAGCGGAATAGTAATGACCATCAACGGCCGCAGCCTGTGACGTGCCATCATTCCAGTAATTGTCGGTATCGGTTGCTATGCTTCCGGGGAGACTCGTAGATGCATAGTTAGTCTGGATATAATTGCCTGATGGCATCTCGCCGTCGTGCCCGTGTGGATTGTTATTGAGCTGACGTGTGTAGTCTCTCATTCTATATGTCGAGCCGGTCCAGTCGGTGTCGATGTGGTCGCGGGTGCGTCCCATAACGCCGACGCCGGTACCGACATCATTAGCATTCATTATACGATTCGCTTTGTAGATCACTTCGCCGCTCTTTGCGTCGACGAAATACTCCCATCGACCCATTGGCGAGTCAGACAGAAGGAAGAAGCGCCAGCAAAGGTAGTTGGCTTCCAGTTCCTCACCCTCGACCTCCCACGGGAATATGACAAGCTCGGCATCGGTAGGATTCCCGGCGCCGAAAGAAGTCGACAGGTCTATCTGGCCGATTTGCACAGCCTGAGCGGACGGTATTGTCGGATTGACATCAATAGATATGTCGGCAACATAATTGCCATTCAGGGTTCTCATCGTTCCATCAGCCCTGAAGTGCGAAATGTACTCGCCTCCAATCACTCTGACACCCTGATGAAATTGCTGCATACGCAAATGTCTCATTCCGAGATCGTCGTAGTCGACACGCACCGATACAAGTTCGCTGGCAGGATCATTCATCCTGAACGCTGCCTTGTTCTCGGTCAGAAACTGAATCGTCGCGCGAAATTCGTCCCCCGCAGCCACACCCTTCACCAAGTCCCCCTGCACAAAATCGGGGGTGCCGTCAGATTTCTCAGAGTAACTGGAAAGGTCATACTTGTTTTCCATATTACTCAGGGCGAATGCGGACGACCACATAAGCAGGAAAAATGCCACGATCAACAGTGATATCATCGCACATAGCTTCGAATACGCTATCCAATGCTGTTGCCTTTTCATTCGATCTCCGTTCTCATATTATTGATATCAGAATTGATGTAACATTCGGGTCACTAACTCTGCATAGAGCCCAATCAAACTGCTCCGAAACAGGCGTAAATAGTTACTTTTTTTATCGGCCAATCGACCCCAATTCGGCAGCCGATCGGTTCATTTGATTCAAGACTCTCTTAATCTCAGTTCAGCAACTTTCACACGGTGCCAGTCCGCCTGCAAATATATATGTTACCAGATACACGACATCGTCAATATCTATTTCGCCGCTGCAATCAGCATCCCCGGTCCAGCTTGTCGACGGTGCAGGTCCTCCAGCAAATATATAAGTTATCAAAAACACAGCATCATCAATATCAACTGAGCCGGAAGCGTCAGCATCTCCGCAAACAGCCACTGGCATCATATCGAAGCTGTTTTCCAGCATGAGGCCAGATGTCACGATCAGACTCGAGAAAAATCTGCTGTGGTAATTGGCGAGAGAGGCCGTGAACTCATAGCTGCCGCTTTCGACATCTTCCAGCAGGTAGTAGCCTGTACTATCTGTGGAGGTGGTGATGACGGACGAGCCCTGCGCCAATTGTATCGAGACACCGCTCAACGCAACGTGCAGGACTGAATCCGCGACTGTTCCCGAGACTCTGCCGTATATCGACACAAGCTCGAAATCTACTACAGTCGTATTACCGTCGGTGATCACCACACCCGTCACGCTCTTAGGCTGGTGCACCATTGAGGATGCTGATACATCGTAGGTCCCCGGAGTCAGCCCGGTGATTTCGTAAGCCCCTCCAACCGTCTCGTCAGATCCGATCGGAGTTGCGCCGTCCAGCACTTCGATATAAACTCCATCAAGAGGAGCACCGGTAAGCGAATCCGTTACAGTTCCCGCAAGAGTGCCGGAAGCAGCTCCACCAACGATTGCCGGTTCAAGCGTGCTCTGGTCGCACCAGAACCATTTCGCGTTGTAGCCTCTCACGCGATAGTAGTAGGTTCCCGGAGTCTGACCGGTTATGTCATAGTGTGTGTCCAGAACATTCGATGATAGGGTCGTAATCGAATTGTAGAATACAGCCGGATAGATATCGTCGACGTACATCCCCTCTTCCAGCGTGTACGAATCCGTGGTGTATCTGAATCTGAAAAAGACCGACCTGCCAACATAGCCCTCGAGTGAAATAGCCTCCCTGACCCAAAAAGCCGAAGCTCCCGTATACAGCTCCAGAATGTCGAACTTGCGGCCATCGAGTGAGACCTCGACATATCCGTAATCCCAATCCTCCTCGATATCATACCAAATCCAGAAAGTTAGCGAATCATCCGGCTCGACATAATACGCGTGAGTGCTGGTCAGCACGTCCGCGGTTTCATCCAGCATGCTCGATTTGAACGATTTGGAGCCGGAGTGCTTTCTAACCGTCGATACTGAGAATCCATCAATTTCCCATCTGTCAGCAGTCCCCTCGACATCATCGGTTATCACGCTGACATCGGTGAGTTCATCAACCTGCCATCTTGTAGGATTCGCTGCGGGATTAACCTCTGTCCATTCGACAGTATATTCGCCGCTCGGAACGGTACCAATGTCGGCTATGACTGGAGGAATGACTCTCGGAGTAAGCGTGCTCCGAATGGTTCCGGCCTGCTGCAGCAAGTAATAGGCGCCATCGAAATTCTCTCTAACAACCTGAGCTAAGTGCGATGTCGGTGGCTGAAACTGCTGGCATTCTTCAATTGTGAAGAAAATGAAATCTGCTCCCCTCTCGTAATGTCCCGTTCCGAATCCCCAGTCTGTTGCATCGCCGGTAGTCGGATAGAGCTCCGCTGACTGTTGTGGGAAGTATGTTCCGGAATAATCTTCCTGCGCGATAAGGCTTGCAATCCCAGTTCCGAGTGAAGTAACGAAATCGTTGTTTGGCGGGGTATAGTAGCCGTATCCCCACGACCAGAGTACAAGCTCCGAATGTGTATGGAATGTTATACCTGCACAGAAATCACGAGACAGTATGAAATCCCGCTCAGCCGAAGTCTCAGCTTCCGAGAAGGGTGATGGACCGCAGTATGTCGCATCGTTCGGGTTATGAGTTATCGAACCAATAGTAGTTCCCCACTCACCTTCGGGATGCCCGTCGGTCGAACCGCCATAATTTCGATTCAAATCGACACCTACTGTGCCGTACTGCGGAAATGGTCTGCGATTCTTCCGCCAATCTACACCGACATCATGCGAATAGACATATCCATCGGGATTTATGCACGGTATGAAGTAGATTTCTCGGCTGTTGACCTGAAT
>Ga0180009_10003214_pt1 | contig 18706 bp, 16 predicted proteins | sample OS_PC_MetaG_FD_123537 | JGI IMG/M metagenome (GOLD analysis project Ga0180009, IMG submission 123537) | Groundwater microbial communities from the Aspo Hard Rock Laboratory (HRL) deep subsurface site, Sweden - OS_PC_MetaG | ecosystem: Environmental > Aquatic > Deep subsurface > Groundwater... | reverse complement strand
TGATAGGAAACAATCATGGTAAAGAAAAACGAAGTAGGCAATGAACCGATAGAAAAACAACTTTGGGCCGCTGCGGATAAACTTCGTAAAAACATCGATGCGGCAGAGTACAAACACATTGTTCTTGGGTTGATATTTTTAAAATATATATCGGATAGTTTTGAAGAGCTTTATAGCAAATTAAAAGAAGGGGCAGGAGATTATAACGGCGCTGATCCGGAAGATAGAGACGAATATAAAGCCGAGAATGTTTTCTTTGTTCCACCAATCGCGAGGTGGTCATTTTTACAATCCAGAGCGACTCAACACGAAATTGGCAAAGATGTTGATAACGCGATGGATGCTATTGAAAAAGATAATCCATCTTTAAAAGGCGTTTTGCCAAAGGTTTATGCACGCGGAAATCTTGATCCAACTAGCCTTGGCGGTTTAATTAATCTTATTAGCAATATTGCTCTTGGTGATGCCAAAGCACGAAGCGCTGATATTCTTGGTCATGTATTTGAATATTTCCTTGGCGAATTTGCATTAGCAGAAGGAAAAAAAGGGGGTCAATTCTATACGCCGCGCTCAGTGGTGCAGTTACTCGTTGAAATGTTAGAGCCATACAAAGGTCGAGTATTTGATCCCTGTTGTGGATCTGGCGGAATGTTTGTTCAATCTGAAAAGTTTATTGCTGAACATCAGGGAAGGGTTAATGATATTTCTATTTTTGGTCAAGAAAGCAATCAAACCACTTGGCGGTTAGCAAAAATGAATCTTGCTATTCGCGGCATTGATAGCTCACAAGTCAAATGGAACAATGAAGGTTCTTTTCTTAATAACGCACATAAAGATTTGAAAGCCGATTTTATTATTGCGAATCCACCTTTTAATGTCAGTGATTGGAGCGGTGAACTTTTACGTAACGATGGTCGTTGGCAATATGGTGTGCCGCCTATCGGTAATGCCAACTATGCTTGGATACAGCATTTTCTTTATCATCTCAAACCTAATGGCGGATTGGCAGGTTTTGTGTTGGCTAAGGGAGCATTGACGTCGAAAACTTCTGGCGAAGGAGAGATTAGAAAAGCATTGGTTAAAGCAAGATTAGTGGATTGTATTGTAAATCTGCCAGCAAAACTTTTTTTAAATACACAAATTCCTGCTTCACTTTGGTTTATGTGTCGTGGGAAAACTCATCGTGAAAATGAAATTTTATTTATTGATGCATGTGACCTTGGGCATTTAATCAATCGCCGTACTAAAGAGTTTTCAGCCGAAGATATTGCTAAAATTGCAAGCACTTATCATCAATGGAAAAGTGAAGAAAACGGTTATGAAGATATTGCGGGTTTTTGTAAATCAGCAACGATAGAAGAGGTTGAAAAATTCGATTATGTAGTAACGCCAGGAAGATATGTTGGTTTGGAAGAGACCGAAGATGATTTTGATTTCAAAGAGCGTTTTTTGGAATTACAAAAAGAGTTTACAAATCAGTTACAAGAAGAAGCTGAGCTTAACGAACGGATTTTAAACAATTTAGGTAAGGTAAAAATCGATGAGTAAAGAAACAGCAATTGTCTTATTTAAAGAAAAAACGATACGACGCACTTGGTATAAAGATGAGTGGTGGTTTAGCGTGGTGGATATTTGTTATGCGCTTACCGATAGCAATGATGCCGGAGCCTATTGGCGTAAGTTAAAACAAAGGCTTACGGCAGAAGAAAGCGAGGTCGTGACATTTTGTCACGGACTGAAATTAGAAGCATCTGATGGGAAAAAATATCTTACGGATTGCGCTAGTCCGGAAGGTATTCTTCGTATCATACAGTCAATTCCATCACCAAAAGCGGAACCATTCAAACGCTGGCTAGCCAAAGTCGGTTACGAGAGAATGCAGGAGATCGAAAACCCAGAATTAGCACAAGAGCGAATGAAAAACTTATACGAACAAAAAGGCTATTCCAAAGATTGGATAGACAAACGATTGCGTGGTATTGCAATTAGACAAAACTTAACAGAGGAATGGAAAGAGCGCGGCATAACTAAGCAAACAGATTACGCTATCTTAACTGCAGAAATTTCTAAAGCGACTTTTGGCATGACCCCAGGTGAATATAAAAAACATAAAAATATTCCAACAAAATCAAAAGCAAATCTGCGCGATAATATGACCGATTTGGAACTTATTTTCACGATGCTAGGCGAAAGAGTCACAACAGAAATTTCGCAAAATGAAAAACCTGAAATTATGAGTGAACATAAAAAAGTCGCCAAGCGTGGTGGGAAAGTTGCAGGTAATGCGAGAAAAGAGACCGAAAAAGAATTAGGGAAAAGCATCATCAGTAAAGAAAATTATTTGTCCTCTTCTGATAAGAAAAAGAAAATAATAGGAGATGGGGATGAGTGAGTGGAAGAGTTGCACATTGGGAGATATTGCGAAAATTAATCCTACTGAAAGATTGAGTAAAGGTACTATTGCACCAAAAATAACGATGGATGCTTTACATGCCTTTACAAAAAAAGTATCTGGTTTTTCATATGAAGAATACAAAGGCGGGGCAAAATTTAGAAATGGAGATACTTTGATTGCAAGAATAACGCCATGTTTAGAAAATGGAAAAACGGCATTCATGAATATTTTGGAAGATGATGAGTTAGCTTTTGGTAGTACAGAGTTTATTGTTTTAAGAGAAAAAGAAAGTTTATCTGATAAAGAATTTCTTTATTATTTTTCCATTTCTCCAGAGTTTAGAGATATTGCAATTTCATCAATGACTGGTAGTTCTGGAAGACAGCGAGTGTCGACAGATGTTGTTACTAATCATGTATTTGAGTTTCCACCTATTGCAGAACAAAAAGCAATAGCAGAAGTATTATCAAGTTTAGATGACAAAATTGATCTATTACATCGCCAAAATAAAACCTTAGAATCTCTCGCTGAAACGCTTTTCCGCCACTACTTTATTGATAATACACAAGATGATTGGGGATATAAAAAGTTGGGGGACTTTATTACGCCGAAAAAGGGAAAGAATCTTACAAAAGATCAAGCAGTAGAAGGTCCCTTTCCTGTTGTTGCGGGAGGGTTATCTCCTTCTTGTTACCATAATGAGTGTAATACAAAGGCACCTGTGGTTACGGTAAGTGCCTCAGGTGCAAATGCAGGTTTTGTTTGTTTACATTATGAGCCTGTTTGGTCATCAGATTCGTCGTTTGTAGATTATTCAGTAACTCCATATGTTTATTTTTTTTATATTTTTTTAAAAATTAATCAAAGCAATATTACGGATAAACAAGAAGGAAGTGCTCAACCTCATATATATCCAAGCCACTTAATGGATTTAGATATTTTAAATTACCCTGAAAAATTAATGTTAGATTATGAAAATAAATGTGCCTGTATTTTTGGGAAGATTTCAAAAAATATTTTACAGTTTTTCGTTCTAGAAAAACTTCGCGATACTCTTTTGCCAAAATTTATTTCTGGCGATGTCCTCATTCGATATAAGGAAGCAATATGACGGTGAAAGATATTTATTCTGGGTTGGAAAGAATAAAACAACAAATAAATAATCAAAGGACTATTTATAATGATTGTTTAAATAGTCGAATCATATCAGAAGAAGCAAGACACATCACAATGGAAATATTAGAAAAAGCTTCCAACCTTTTAGATCAGTTAATGTATTTAGTCTGCATTAGTATAAAAAAGAACAATAATGAAAACAAAGAAAAATCGATACGGGTATATTTTCCCGTTTCAATAGACGAACACAGTTTAAAATCAACTTTGGGAAGAGCAGGTCTAGGAGAGATAGAAAATGAAAATATAGATTTTTATAGATTAGTTTTAAAATATCAACCTTTTGAAAATCCTAATTATAATTGGTTGCTAACATTTAAAAAAATTGTTGGTAAAAAACATATTACTTTATTGCCTCAAAAACGAATAGAAGAACCAAGAATTACAGTTTTTAATTCAAATAGTGATAGCGTTTCTTGGTATCCAAATAAAGTTTATTTTAAAGCTGGTGTTAGCATAATGAGAGCTCCTGTAAACCCTTATACACAAAATATAACTCCCACATCTGGTTTGGAAGTAAAAAAAGAAATTTGGGTTTCTTTTGAAATAGATGGATATAACGTTGATGCAATTAGTTTTTGTGAAAAAGTTTATGAACAAGTAAAAACAATATGCGATGATTTTATAGAAACATTAGAGTTAAAAAATGATGCAGGCTAAACTCAACGAAAACACAATAGAACAATTCACAATAGAATTATTGCAATCCCAAGGTTACAACTATTTCCACGGAAAAGACATCGCGCCTGACAGTGAATATCCTCTGCGGGAAAACTTTGACGAAGTAGTATTAAAAGATGTTTTAAAATCCGCAATTGATCGTCTCAATCCAACTATTACAATCCATGCGCGCGAAGATGCTTTACGACAGGTGTTGCGTATTCATTCACCGGATTTAATGACAGCGAATGAAACTTTTCATCTCATGCTGACGGAAGGGGTGAAGGTTACTTATCAAAAAGAGGGCGTGGAGCGCGGTGATTTAGTTTGGCTTGTTGATTTTAATGAGCCGTTAAATAATGAATTTTTAGTAGTAAATCAATTTACGATTACTGAAAATCATCAGAACAAACGACCAGACGCTATTTTATTTGTGAATGGGTTACCGCTTGTTGTTATTGAATTGAAAAATGCAACGGATGAAAACGCGACGATTATTTCGGCTTATAAACAATTACAAACGTATAAACAAATCATACCATCATTGTTTACCTACAATGCTGTGCTTGTCATTTCTGATGGTCTTGAAGCAAAAGCAGGCTCTCTTTCCGCCGGTATGAGTCGTTTTATGGCGTGGAAAACAGTAGATGGACAAGTCGAAGCGTCTCATTTAACTAGTCAGATCGAAACTTTGATAAAGGGAATGTTGAATAAACAAACGCTGCTTGATCTTGTTCGTCACTTTATTGTTTTTGAAAAATCATCATTCGAAGATCCAAAAACGAAAATGACGACAATTAAAACAGTGAAAAAAGTAGCAGCTTATCATCAATATTATGCAACAAACAAAGCTGTCTCATCAGTAATAAGAGCCGCAAAAGAGTGCAGATTGAGTGTACGAGAAAATCCTGTTGCTTATGGTTTGTCGAGTGTAGCAAGTCAACCTATTGGAGATCGTAAAGGCGGGGTTGTTTGGCATACGCAAGGGAGTGGTAAATCTCTTTCCATGGTTTTTACGGCAGGTAAATTGATTTTAACGCTTGATAATCCAACTATTCTTGTGATCACAGATCGAAATGATTTAGATGATCAACTTTTTGATACCTTTGCTGCTTCAAAACAATTGCTACGTCAAGTTCCTGTACAAGCATTGAGTAGAGAACATTTAAAAGAACTTTTAAAAGTTGCTTCTGGCGGCGTTGTCTTTACAACCATTCAGAAATTTCAACCAGATAGCGGCAATATTTATGAAGAACTTTCTTCGCGTAAAAATGTTGTCGTAATTGTTGATGAAGCGCATCGTACACAATATGGATTTCAGGCTAAAACGATTGATGATAGAAATGCAAACGGAAATGTTATTGGAAAAAAAGTTGTTTATGGTTTTGCTAAATACATGCGGGATGCTTTACCGAATGCGACTTATCTTGGGTTTACAGGGACACCAATAGAAGGAACAGATGTTAATACGCCTGCTGTCTTCGGGAATTATGTGGATATTTATGATATTGCTCAAGCCGTCGTGGATGGAGCTACCGTTAAAATTTTCTATGAGAGTCGTCTTGCAAAAATTAATTTAAGTGATGAAGGGAAAAAACTGATTGAAGAAGTTGATAGAGATCTCGCCAATCAAGATTTATCTGAGACGCAAAATGCAAAAACAAAATGGACTCAGCTTGAAGCACTGATTGGTAGTGAAGATCGCGTCAAACAAATTGCACAAGATATTGTTGAGCATTTTGAAAATAGACAATCTGTTTTTGATGGTAAGGGGATGATTGTTTCGATGTCACGTCGTATTGCCGTTTTGCTTTATCAAGAGATGATTAAACTTCGACCCAATTGGCATAATGACGATTTAAATAAAGGGGTGATTAAAGTTGTGATGACGGCTTCATCAAGTGATGGGCCTGACATGTCAAAACATCATACAACAAAAGAGCAACGTCGTTTGTTAGCTGAACGGATGAAAAATCCTGATGACGAATTAAAAATTGTTATTGTCCGCGATATGTGGCTAACAGGATTTGATGCCCCATCTCTGCATACATTATATATAGATAAACCCATGCAAGGTCACAATTTAATGCAGGCGATCGCACGTGTTAACCGGGTTTTTAGAGATAAACCAGCGGGTCTTGTTGTTGATTATTTAGGAATTGCTTCTGATCTTAAAAAAGCACTTTCTTTTTATTCCGATAGTGGTGGAAAAGGGGACCCCGCAATTGCGCAAGAACAAGCTGTTTCGATGATGTTGGAGAAATTGGAAGTTGTTTCGCAAATGTTTCATGGTTTTTCATATGAAGACTATTTTTATATAAACACAGCAGAAAAACTTTCATTAATTTTGGCGGCTGAAGATCATATTTTAGGTCTTGAGAATGGGAAGAAACGCTTTATTGATGAAGTTTCGAAATTATCACAAGCGTTTGCTATCGCTATTCCTCACGAACAAGCGTTGGATGTAAAAGATGAGATTGCTTTCTTTCAAGCGGTAAAAGCACGTCTCTTGAAATTTAATAATGCAGTTTTTGGAAAAAATGATGAAGAAATAGAAACCACTATTCGGCAGGTTATTGATAAAGCTTTAGTTTCAAATCCTGTAGTTGACATTTTTGATGCCGCCGGAATTAAAAAGCCTGATATTTCCATTTTATCTGAGGAGTTTCTTCTCGAAATAAAAGGAATGGAGCATCAAAACATTGCGCTAGAGACGTTAAAGAGGCTGCTTAACGACGAAATCAAGGTACGCATGAAAAAGAATTTAGTTCAAAGTAAATCATTAATGGAAATGCTCGAGAATTCCATCAAAAAATATCACAATAAAATTATTACCGCAGTAGAAGTAATTGAAGAACTAATTAATTTAGCTAAGGAAGTTCAATCTCTTGATAAAGAATCAGAGAAACTTGGTCTTTCAGAGTATGAGTATGCTTTTTATACCGCCGTTGCTAGTAACAATAGCGCAAGAGAATTAATGCAAAAAGATAAGCTTAGGGAACTTGCCGTTGTTCTGACAGAAAAAATTAAACAAAATGCTTCGATCGATTGGACTATTAAAGAAAGTGTGAAATCTAAATTAAAAGTTATTGTAAAAAGAATTCTGCGTCAATACGGGTATCCACCCGATATGCAAAAATTGGCTACTGATACCGTTTTAAAACAAGCAGAAATGATTGCCACGGAACTTACTAATTAGTGCATTTTTGGTTGTTATAGTCAAGTTTTGACATCAAGGCATCAATTGTTTTCTTATAATCTTTACTTTTAAAAATCGCAGAACCAGCAACAAAAAGAGTAGCGCCGGCTTTTGCAGCATCCCCAATTGTTTTCTCATTAATACCACCGTCAACGGCTAAAATAATTTCTGGTTTTTCTTTATCAATGAGTTTTCTTGTTTCTCTTATTTTGTCTATCGTTTCAGGGATGAATTTTTGTCCACCGAATCCTGGATTGACAGACATCAATAGAATCATTTCAAGCTTACCAATTTCATATTCAAGATGATCAAGAGGCGTTGCAGGATTAAAGGCAAGTCCTGCTTTACAACCGCAAGCGTGAATTAGCTCAATTGTCCGATCGATATGTTTAGAAGCCTCGGGATGAAAGGAAATATACGTAGCACCCGCTTTCGCAAACATTTCGACGAGATTATCGACAGGTTCGGTCATGAGATGCACATCCAAAGGTGCTTTAATGCCATAATTAACTAATGCTTCGCAAACCATTGGACCCACGGTTAAATTGGGGACGTAGTGGTTGTCCATGACATCAAAGTGAATGACATCTGCTCCAGCTATTAATACATTGTCAACCTCTTCGCCTAAACGGGCAAAATCTGCTGAAAGAATTGAAGGAGCGATAAGATGTTTTTTCATGACAAATCCTTTGAAGTTTTATAGTTGATGGAGATTGTAAGCAATCAATATTGAGAGTCAATCGCTGTTTTTAGGATAATATTGCTATTCATGTTAAATAGCGATTTAATACAGATCCGATTTATTTGGTTAAAAAAAGATGATTTTGCGTTATTTATACAATGTTCTTACTTATTTATTAGCCCCTTTTTTGGTGATTCGGCTTTATTGGCGTGCGAGAAAAAATCCAGCATACCGGGAACGTATTGGGGAGCGTTTTGGCTTTTTCGACTATCCATTGGAAACTGAGCATCCGATTTGGATTCATGCTGTATCGGTAGGCGAAACGATTGCCGCAGTTCCTTTGGTAAAGGCGCTTCAAGCAAAACATCCGACGATTCCTATTGTCTTTACAACAACAACGCCAACAGGTTCAGATCGTGTTATTGCTGCTTTTGGTAATTCATTATTTCACGTTTATTCGCCCTATGATATTCCTACTGTTGTAAAAAGTTTCATTGAAAAAATAAAACCACGTTTGTTAATTATTATGGAAACAGAAATTTGGCCCAATATGCTTCTGTATGCACAACGAGAAAAAGTTCCAGTGATGTTAGCTAATGCTCGCCTTTCCGAAAAATCATTCAAAGGCTATTCAAAATTTAATCGATTTATTAAATTTATTTTAAACACAATATCAATTATTGCTGCTCAAGAAATTACTGATGCAAAACGTTTTGAACTTTTAGGCGTGCCAAAAGAGTTAATTCAAGTCGTGGGGAATATTAAATTTGATGTTATTTTGCCACCCGGAGTTAAAGAAAAAGGAAAACAATTAAGAAAATTATTAGGTGAAAATAGACCCATTTGGATTGCATCAAGTACGCATGAAGGTGAAGAGGAACTTGTATTAAGTGCGTTGCAAATTATTCAAAAAAGTATTCCGAATGTGTTGTTAATATTAGTGCCTCGTCATCCTGAACGATTTAAGAAAGTTGAAGAGTTATGTTTTTCTAGAGGATTATCAATTGTAAAGCGCAGCGAAAATAAAGCCTGTGAGGGAAAAACAGCTGTTTTTCTTGGCGATACGATGGGCGAATTATTGCTTTTTTATGCGGCTTCCGACGTGGCTTTTGTGGGAGGGAGTTTGGTTGCTACGGGAGGACACAATTTCTTGGAGCCTGCTTTATTTGGATTGCCTTTAATTAGTGGTCCCAATCTTTTTAATTTTGCTAAGATTGTTTCTTTATTACAAGATAATAACGCCCTAGAAATTGTGAATGATGCAGAGGAACTTGCTGGTCAAATTATTCAATTTTTATCGGATGAAAATTTGCGAAAATCTTACGGAAAAAGAGCGCAAGAGGTACTTGAAAAAAATCGTGGCTCGTTGAATCGTCATATTCAATTAATTGAAAAATTATTGCATCCATCATAGCGTATGAAATATCTTTTTAGTCGGCGAACACTTTATTCTCTCTTTTTTTTAGTACTATTGGGATTTATTTGGGGTTCAGGTTATTCCATTGCGCGATATGTTCGTCTTCATAGTATTGCAACATTTAGCTATGCTTATTGGCAATCCTTAGGCCCTGCTATTTTTCTTTTATTTTATCTCTTTTTTACTGGGCTATATCGGCAATTTTCTATTCAACATTGGTTTTTTTATTTGTTAATAGGAATTTTTGGTATCGTTATTCCTAATTCTGTCATGTATTTTGTTGCTCCGCATTTATCCGCAGGAATATTAGCAGTTATTGTTAACACCGTTTCTTTGATTGTTTATCCATTGGCATTATTTCTGAGGCAAGAAAGGTTTCATTGGATACGATTAGTGTGTGTGTTGCTTGGTATTATTGGTATTCTATTAATCATTTTTTCAAAGTTAGAAATACATTGGCTCGATTTGAATCGATGGGCTTTATTGGCGTTACTCACTCCAATAAGTTTTGCCTGTTGTGCGCTTTACATCTCAAAAAGTAGTCCAAAGGAGATAAGCCCATTTGTTTTGGCAGCGGGCATGCTTATTTTTTCCTCGATTTTATTAACACCCATTACTTTTGGTTTACGACAATTTCATCCATTGCATCTTTTATCAAGTTATATTGATTGGCTTATTATTTTAGAGATTATTTTATCTAGTGTTGGTTATGTTATTTTATTTACTCTATTACAAAAATCAGGTTCTGTTTATTACAGTTTAGTAGGCGGGGTTGTGGCACTGACAGGATTATTTTGGGGGCATTTAATTTTTCATGAGTATTTAAATTTGGTCTTGGTAGTTGCTATTAGTTTGATTATTATTGCGATTCTTATTATGACATGGCATCAGGAGTATATCAGACGTTATGAAAATAGAACTTAAGCCGATATTAGAACTTGTTCGATTTTATGATCCTTTAGAAATTAGTCTTTTATTATGGCCAACCTTATGGGCATTATGGATTGCCGCACAAGGATTTCCCTCTTGGCGTGTGTTAATTGTTTTTATTTTAGGGGGAATATTAGCTTATTCAGCGATTACTATTTTCAATGATATTGCCGATCGAAAGTATGATGGAAATGAAAAGCCTATAAATCATAAGGAACTGATCACAGACATAATCTCGATAAAATTTGCATGGCTGCTCTGTGTTCTTTTGTTCTTCTGTGTGTTTGGTTTAGCACTGTTATTAAATTGGCTGACTGTGTTTATGGCAGGCGTGGGATTATTGCTAATTATTATTTATCCTTTTTCAAAAAGGTTGACACATTGGTCAGGGTTATTTTTAGGGATGGCTACAGCCTCCGGTGTGCCAATAGCATTTGCGGCTCAGACAGGCGAAGTTCCTATTTTATGTTGGCTTTTAACTCTCATTGCCGTGATATGGCCAATGATTTATGACACGACATGTTCAATAGTAGATAAAGAAGATGATATAAAATCAACAGCAATTCTTTTTTCAGAAAATTTACGTTTGTTTTTAACGATATTGCAACTGCTGATGATTTTTCTCTTAATTATATTAGGAATTTTTGGAGGGCTAGGGATTCCTTATTATCTTGGATTGTTGATGACTTGCGGATTGTTTTATTACCAGTATAAATTAATTGAAACACATCTGCCGGAAAATTGTCTGAAATCTTACAAAAATAATAATTGGATAGGTGGTATATTATTTATTGGTATTGTAGTTAGTTTTATTTTTTGACGTATGAAAAATAATATTTTTAAAACCATTCCAGACGAGTTACCAGAAGAAATTTTTTCTGAACTTTTGAACTCTCGTCATTTTAGAATTGAACGTATTGTTTCAAGAGGGCATTGTTCGCCTAAAGATTATTGGTACGATCAGACAGAGAATGAATGGATTATAGTGCTGCAAGGAAAGGCAAAATTATTATTCGAAGATAATCGCCTTGTTGAGTTAAATGTCGGAGATTATTTAAATATTTCTGCTCATCAAAAACATCGAATTGAATGGACGGATCCAACTATTGAAACGGTTTGGTTAGCGGTTTTTTATTGTTAAGACAGATTTGAGTTTACTCTATTTCTAAGCTATATCAGGTAATACATGGAAAGAAGCATATTCTATTTGTCTTATGGTTCGCGCTTTAACTGTTCTTCCAAAGGTAAACAGAATGTTTCTTGAATTGGAAAAACTAGTAAAAATGCAATAAATAAAAATATAGGTAATGCAGCTAATGATATTTGATAGTTGTGTAAAGAGTAGATTCGGATGCCATTACTCATTCCGCCTTGCCATAAGTAATCCAAAATAATGCCAATTAAAGGTTGCGCGATCGCGCCGCTGACCATGTTTAACATGTTTGTAAAACCTAAAGTTGTTCCACTATATTCTGTAGGATTAATTTCTCGAGTGACAGAAAAAGAGAGTGCTAAACTACTCGAAAAAAATCCGAAACCAAAAAGAAATAAAATTAAAAAGGTATGTGGAAGATTAGGAATATAAATAACAAAAGATAAACACAGAAAAGCGATAAAAGTTCCGAATAACATAGGGGATTTGCGTCTGCCAATAAAATCTGAAAACCAGCCAAATAAGGGAGCGCCAATGGCCCACCCGACAAAAATGAATGACATCATGCCTGCAGCGGCTGGTTTGCTGATGTGATAAGCGCGCATTAAAAAAGGGACGCCCCATAATGCACCAAAGGTTGTCGTTGGAGCAAAGGAAAATGCCCCATATAGTGCTGCAATCCACGTTTGTTTACTTTTTATAATAATTTTTATTCCGGCAAACAGAGAGGGTTTAGCAATATTTTTTACACTATCGTTTTGAGTAGTTGGTCTATCCCGCACGATTAGCCAAATTAGCATCGCAATCGCAATCCCTACGAACCCAAAAAATATAATGGTGTGTTGCCAGCCATAATGATCCACCATAATTGCAAGAGGTGCTTCACCAAAAATGGCGCCTAACATTCCTATTGTTAACATCAGGCCGGTTAGAAAAGCGAACATTTTTGGATGAAACCAGCGAGCAGCAAGATTCATGCAGCTAATTGAAGCGAAAGCAGAACCGAGTCCGATTAACGTACGACTGATAATCGCTTGTGTTAATCCGGTCGACGTGCCGAATAAAAAACATCCAATACCGCAGGTGATTGCCGCAATGGTCAATAATTTTCGAGGACCAAAACGATCGAGGAAAACACCGATGGGCATTTGGGTAGAAGCGTAAGCATAAAAATAAAAAGCAGTTAAATTTCCAAGTGTAGCGGCAGTGATCGAAAATGAACGCATAAGATCTGCAACCATCACAGTTGGAGAGACTTGTAATAAGTATTCGTAAAAATAAAAGAGTGCGCTGAGTCCCCAAACTATCCAGGGCAAACATGGGTGCTGTTTATTATTATTTGGTTTCATTAAAATTAATTTTGTGATTGCTAAGGAAGCTTGCCATCATTGTTAACCAACAGTATTTAGATGGCAAAATCGGGCGGCATGTTATCGTGTTTTCCTTTAAATCGCCATGAGAATTTTTCTAAAATTATTTAGAGGGTTTTCTTGCAAGAATTTTTTTTCCAGTGTTTTCATTTAATGTAATGGGGTGAGCCTGAAAAACTGTTTTCTTTTGTGTTTCGTGAAAACCTCTGGGGATAAACGGCCCTAATGCTAAAACTAAGGGGCCATTGCCTGAACGATGAAGCGGATATAATGCGATTCTGGAATCTGAATTGCTGATTTTAAGCTCTCCAACAATTTGCCGCTGTTCTTGAGAACCATTGATATTGATATTACAAAAATAGTTACCAATAAAAAATCGAATGCCGGGTTGTCTATAGTTGCCAATTGACTGTCTTGGGGTTTCTAAAATTCTTTCGAAAGCCTCTCTCTCTTCAGTATTCATTTCTCCAGAATTATTAATTATGTTTAAATCAATATCACCGCTATTATTAAGTGGCATTAATAAGTGGGCATTTTCACTCCCTTCAATTTCTTTCATAATAGTTGGGTTAAAAGTAATTGTATTTTCATATATTGCATCGATGATAATTTGTTTGGGTTCATTTGTGATTGTGCTTGTAAAAAGCGCATTTGGATTTGTTTTTTGTTTGCCTAGTAATCGTCTAGCAACATTATTTTTCCACTCAGAAATATGGTTTTGAAGTTCTGAAAGTGTTGAAACAGTGAGTTTGCTGAGAGATTGTGTATTAATAGAGGATAACCAGGTTGGAACAGAAGATTTTGTTTTTTTAGCAACGAACTCCTGACAATTTTTTACTGCAGATAATATTTCATCAATCAATTTGATTTTATTCTGAGGCTGTTCTTGAAAAATAGAAGAATTGTCAGTAGCGGATTCTTGTTCTTGAGTGTCACTAACTGCGTAGCTTTCCGCAATAGCCTGAAATAATAGTTGTTCAAATTGGCTCAATATATTTTCATCACCATTTTCTAATTTTTGAGAGCCATTACGAACAAATGTTGCCATATACTTTCCATCTCCTACTGCTATTTTCTTAACAGAATAGCCCTCCGGAATGAGGTTGAATATTTTTAATAAACGTTCATTTTTGTATTCAAATAGGTAGCCTTGAACAGTGTAACCTTCATTATTGATATTATGTTTGCTAGGATCATATCCTTTCTGTTGGAATAAAGTAATAAGCTCGTAATCCTTTTCATCAAGCTTTTGGTATTGAATTTGATGGGTGAATCCAATTAAAAAATAATCTTTTAGTTCATCGTTTTCAAAACGTTGATTGATATCGATATTGTATTGCAATAGGCATTTTACATGTTGTGCATAATATGTTTTCATTTGAAGATTATTCTGTTGTGATGCACTGCGATAATTTGCTAATACATGATGAAAGAGCGTATGACCATTGGGATCAAGAGAGTTTATGGGATGTCCTTTAGCCATTAATAAATCAACTGTTTCCAAATGATTCGAAGATAGTGCAAAAAAAAGAGGACTTGGGGCATTAATATTTTCTGGCATATCAAATGCTGCGCCGTGACTTTTTAATATCTCGATTAACGAATTGAAACCAAACCCAGCGCAATAATGAACAGGCGTCATTTTTTGATGGTCATATAGATTAGGATTGGCTTTGTGCTCTAATAATAAGGTGACTATTTCAGCATTATTATTAATACAGGCAATACAAAGAGCAGAACGGTCATCAAAGTCAATCGCATTCGGGTTGGCACTTTCTTTAATAAGTTGTATTGTTTTTTTAACATCATTATTTTTGATGGCATTTAATAAAATTGTATCAGCGACAGAAATGTTACTTTTCCCAATATTTTTATAGGTTATTTCGTGGAGTGCTAAGGGAACCTGTAAAGTAAAAATGATATTAAAATAATCATTAGCCGATTGAATGTTTTTAAGTTGATCAAATATTTCTGTTTTATTTAAAGATGAGGAGCTGCTTCCGAGGTTCGTTTGGAACTTGATAGATAGGGAATCAATTATCTGTATATCTTTGCTAGAAAAATGAGATTGTTTTAGTTCCTTTTTCTCGATTGGGAACCGTGCAGCAAAGGCAGCGAAAAGGATGATTTTTTGTTCTTTTGTTATCGGCATAATAGGACTCTCTTTCGTAATAAGGTGAAAAATATAGTTTATTTTTTTGTTTTGTGAAGCAAATAATATTATTTTTTTATGATGATGCAAAGGCGAGAGAAAGGGGTTTGTAGGATCCTACTGGCTTGGAACAAGCAGATGTTTTTTAAAAAAAACCCGATTCTCCTTGACTCATATTCAACCAATCGGTTTAATACCGGCCTCATTAGTTAATGCCTTTCTTTGTTTGAGAGGCCAGATAGCTCAGTCGGGCGTAGTTTTGAATGCTTTGCATTCAAAACGGAGCGACTGGCCAGGGATGAAACGCGACGAATAGGTAGCGTTTCAAAGGCCAGGCTGGAATACAGCTCATGGATGAAGCCGCTTAGAGAAAGAAATTAGCAATATAGGCCAGATAGCTCAGTTGGGTGAAGCGGTGTTGTTAAGAGAAAAGCGCAGCTTTTCTCCCGCTGAACGCCAGCCATGGATGGCGGGCCGGATTGCGTCCACAGGGACGGTTGCTTGAGAGTGATGAAATTAGTACTGCGTTACTTCAACAAGATGAATTAGCACCAATGAATTTTAGGGTATATGAAAAGGCCAGATAGCTCAGTCGGTAGAGCAAAGGACTGAAAATCCTTGTGTCCCTGGTTCGATTCCAGGTCTGGCCACCAGCCTTCGCAAAAATTAACTTCGTCAATTTTTGCTTCGGCTCGGTGAACTATCTTTTCTTTCACATAATCATGCAGGCTGAAAGTTCACTTTTCTTGTCACATTGTAGTAAAGTGGTAGGCAGGCGGCTCAAGAAAGGATTAGATCATATTTAATAATAACTTAAATATTCGAAGTCCCACAAATACATGCTACGCACTGTTCCATAACTGATATCGCTTAGGCGGGTGACTCTATAGTCATTTTCAATGCAAATATTACATTCTTCTAAAATTTGTATTATTTCTTCTAAAGAATCTTTAATTTTAGAAATTTTTTTATCGTCAGTTTCATCTTTTACTAGTATAAATAAATTAATTTTGTATTTTCTCTTGTCATCAAGTTCTTCAAAAGTAGATAGTTGAATGTATAAATCATGAATATCAGAATAATGAGCCTGTAAAAGTTTATCGATTTCTTTCTTTTGCTTTTTTGTAACTCTTTTATTGAAATTATCCGGAAATGCCGTTCTGTTATACCTTTTTATGACCCAATCGATTAGTAAATTTTTTGTTTTATTGTCTAGATGACAAAGGGGGGTTGTTATCCTTAAAAGATTTCTGTCAACAAAGAGTCTATCTTTAATTTGACACTCATAATTTTTTGTTTGATGACAAAAATGCAATTTTCTAGGATTTTTACCGCCAGAGCAACGACCATCTGTTTTTTCAATCTCATTTACAAAAACCAATTCAATATAAGGTTCTTTTTCAAGAGAAGTATTGATCAGATCACAATCTTGAGAAAGAACAATATAAAGTCCTGGGGACAATCCAAATGAATTACTATCTTCAACAAGTAAACATGAACCTTGTTTCCAACCTTTCTCCTTAATTTCTTGATGCAAATCCTTTTTTGTCGTTATTTTGTTTTCAGGCATATTTTATCCTATGCTGCGATGTTGCTTTAATTTGCGCTCTTTGTGTTTTTTAGTACTTTCCTCTAGATTATGTTTAGTTATAAAATCAATGCTTAATTTTTTTACCTCATTTGCTTTTTTGATTATTTGCTCAAGTAAAATAAGTGCCTCATCTACAAGAGCATGGTTTATTTTTTTGCTAGAAAGTAGATCAAATAATGATTTATTGTCTATTATCGTTTTTCTCAAATAAGCATCAAGTCTTCCTAAATTAGTTTTTTCCCACTTTTCAACAATACTATAGATTTCATCAAGCCTTTTTCTATTGTTGTCACGTAAATTTGGAATTTCTGCTTCTAACCATTCATAGACAGTTGGCCTTCTTACATTAAGAATGGCTGCGATTTCAGATATGTTAAAACCAATATCATTTTTTAATGCATTTATTTGCTCTTTAGGTAATTTAAGTTGTGGCTTAATGATTTCCAAATCATAATATGTCGACAGTAAGTTTTTCAATAAACTATCGACATTACTTCCGGAACTTTCTAGATTATAATATTCGTTTAGTGAGATGTAGTAAGTGCATTCGTCTTTATAAACAATACGATCTGCTTTAGGCGCAGGGTAGGTTTGCTGAGGCTCAACGATTAAAGCCATATAAATTTTGTTAGCATTTTTACAGCTAGTTGAAATTTGATTCATAATTTATTTCCAATTCTTTAGTGCTTCATATGTTACAGCGGTACAAAATGTTTTGTAAATTCTTTCGTGCAGTTTGGAAAATACATTAGTTATATTAGCAATATTAAAATCGCATTGTTTTTGATAAAAGTTATCAATATCAAGCATTAGATATTCATTATTAATTTCTCTAAAGTGTTTAAAGGATAAACGATCGGCTAAAGTAATTAAATCAGGCGGCACAAATTTATTTTCATGAATTACTTCGACATTTTTTGGGTGAACGGAGCGTATTTTAATAAATCCTTCTTCCGTTTTATGCGTAGTATCAACCCTGGCCAAAAAATTATCGTCCTTTTCTTCATAAAATCCGAGTAAAGCAGGCTTAACATATTCTTTTAAATTTGATTGAATAATATTTATATATCTTAGTCCGATTCTAGTTGATAAAGAGATATCTAAAATTTTATTGAACTTTTCAAGGATACCTTCAATTTGAGAATTAAATTTATCAAATCCATTATATTTACTGGTATGTATAGTAATGCTTTGTTTATCTAAAATTATCCCAACCAAAGAATCTTTATCTTTAAAATGCCAATGGATAGCGGTGTATATATTTGGAGCGGTCTCGTTTTTCAATTCTACAGTTTGAATATTTAGTTTTTCATCAATAGGAAAATCTTTTCTTATGGATTCTTGAAGTTTTGGCACATAACTGGAGATATCTTCAACGGAACTAATCTTAACTTGTGCTAATACATAGGTTATTGGTGATTTGCTGAGCTTTTTATTTGGCATAGTGAATATTCCCCCTGTTCACAAAACTTTACACTTAATCTTACACTATAACTAAAAGTTGGCAATATAATGTTTAGAACCAGTACCGAGATATGCTATTTTGAGACAACCTCTATTTATTAAAGAAAATAACAGAATAGCCATGACCCATTGAATCATCTTGAACCAACATGTTGGATAAGTTTGAGGGTAACAATGAGCAGGTCTTGTTATATGCACAGAGTGCATTATCTCAAAAAGAAGGCAAACCTAATGGTAGAGTTGGATCATCCGATAGACTGGCTGAGAAGATTATTATTTTAGAATTAAAATGGCTCATTACAGATAAGCCATTTGATGAACAAGTATTTTTATAATTGAGCTCTAAAGCTACTCTGAAATTAATAACTTCAGAGCTATTTAGCTCAATATGCAAAATTCTAAATTCTAATTTTCTATAAATTTATCTCTAAAATTCTGTATTAATAATCGCTTCAACGAGTGTTTTTCCAGTTTCAGTCAGTGTAATGGTACCTGTTTGATGATCGATGATGGCAAGATG
>Ga0180009_10003213_pt1 | contig 18708 bp, 12 predicted proteins | sample OS_PC_MetaG_FD_123537 | JGI IMG/M metagenome (GOLD analysis project Ga0180009, IMG submission 123537) | Groundwater microbial communities from the Aspo Hard Rock Laboratory (HRL) deep subsurface site, Sweden - OS_PC_MetaG | ecosystem: Environmental > Aquatic > Deep subsurface > Groundwater... | reverse complement strand
GCGCTTTTAATCTGGGCGTAAAGCTGATTGTTGTCGAATCCCATCAGCGTTGGAGCTTCGGAGGGACAGGCTGCCGAGCAGGCGCCGCAGCCTTTGCACAAGGCCGGATTAACCTCGGCCACGAACTTTTTATCGTTGAACGTAATGGCATTAAACGGGCAGACATTAATGCATCCCAGGCACCCGGAACACAGCTCGGGAACAATACGGGAAATAATGCCGCCCAGCTTAATCGTTTTCTTGGCCAAAATCGTTATGGCCCTGGCGGCAGCGGCCTGAGCCTGGGTAATGGATTCATCGATCGATTTAGGCGCATGGGCCAGCCCGCAGACGAAGAGACCGTCCGTGGCAAAATCAACGGGGCGCAGCTTGACATGGGCTTCCGCAAAAAAGCCGTCCTGATTCAGGGGCACTTTATATAACTGGGCCAATGGATTCTCCCTGTCAGGGACAATGGCGGACGCCAGGATCAAAAGTTCGGGTCGAATCTGCATCAGGCGACCGAGCACCTTGTCGGTGAACGTCACCTTCAGATCCTCCTGCTCCGCGGCCACCTTTAAATCTTTAGCTGCGTCGTAACGGATAAAAACGATCCCGGCCGACCGCGCCCGGCGGTAAAGATCCTCCCGCTGGCCATAGGACCGCATGTCACGGTAAAGAATATAGACGTCCATTGCCGGATTTTTTTCTTTGAGTTTCAAAGCGCTTTTTATCGATTGCGTACAGCAGACCTTTGAGCAGTAAGGCCGCTCCGGGATACGCGAACCGACACACTGGATAAACGCCGCCGCATTGAGTTGATCCAGGGCCGGATCATTCTTAATAAATCGCTGCTGCAATTCCATTCCGGTAACAACCCTTGAGTCCTGGCCGTACAAATACCGGTCCGGATTAAATTCCGAGGCACCGGAGGCCAAAATCGCTACGCCGTGATCCAGAACCTCGCGGTTGCCGTTATTTTGGATTGTCGTTTTGAAATTCCCGACAAAACCGTCCACCTGAACAATCTCGGAATTCATGAAAATCTGGATGTTGGCATCGGCGTGCACCACAGCAATCAAGGATTGCAAATACGGCTGGATAGCCTCGCCCCGCCAGGTTTCATGCAGAAACCGTGCCTTCCCGCCCAGCGTATCGGTCTTTTCAATCAGGTAGGTCCGAAACCCTTGGGCGGACAGGTTTCGGGCGGCCGCCATACCGGCAATGCCGCCGCCGACAATCAGGGCCGCCTGATTGACCTCCATGGTCGATTCCGCCAGAGGTTGCAGGAGGACCGCTTTGGATACGGCCATTCGGATCAGGTCTTTGGATTTTTCAGTGGCTCGATCGGGATCGTTTTTATGGACCCAGGAGCACTGGTTCCGGATATTCGCCATCTCAAAAAGATATTTATTGATACCGGCATTGATGAGGGTTTCCTGAAAAAGCGGTTCATGGGTTTTGGGAGTGCAGGCAGCGACAACGACCCGGTTGAGCCCATGGGCTTTGATGACTTCGGTCAAATTTTTCTGGGTGTCCTGGGAGCAGCTGAACATATTTTCTTCAACGTAGGCGACGCCGGGCAGAGTTCTGGCGAACTCGACCAGTTCAGGCACATCGACGGTACCGGCGATATTGGTCCCGCAGCGACAAACGAAAACACCGACCCTGGGGGGCTCGCCGCGCAGATCGATTTCGTCGGGAACCGTTTTGGTCTTGGTCAGGGTCCAACGTGAATCGGCCAATTTGCTGCCGACGACACCCGCGGCAGCGCTGGAATCGACCACCGAGGCCGGGATATCCTTGGGTGCCTGGAAGACGCCGCAAACATAAATTCCCGACCTTGAACTCTGAACCGGTTCAAAGCTGCTGGTTTTGGCAAAATTGTAGTGATCCAGCTCGACGCCCAGTTTTTTGGCCAGTTCGGCGCCCTCTCTGCTTGATACCAGCCCCACGGACAGCACCACGATATCAAATTTTTCTTCGACGCGTCTGCCGGCTTCGTCCACATAGCGGATGAGAAGCTTTCCGGTGTCGTCAACGGGAACAACGCTGGTAACCTTGGATTTGACGAAGCGGACCCCCACTTCATCTTTGGCGCGATTGTAATATCTCTCGAAATCTTTGCCGTAAGTGCGGATGTCGATATAGAAAATGGCCGTGTCCAGATCGCCGCTACTGTGATCCTTGGCCAGCATGGCTTCCTTGATGGCGTAGGTGCAGCAAACCCCCGAGCAGTAACCATGGGCGCCGATGTGTTCGTCCCGGGAACCGACGCACTGCAGCCAGGCGATCTTTTCAGGCTCTTTGTGATCCGATGGCCGCACCAGATGTCCGCCGTAAGGTCCGGAAGCCGAGAGAATCCGCTCGAATTCCAGGCTGGTCACAATGTTTGGGTGTTTCTTATAGCCAAACGTGTCATGGACTGCGGGATCAAAGGCCTTACTGCCATGAGCCAGAATGATGGCCCCGACATCAATGGATTCGGTTTGCTTCTTCTGGGCGTGGGTTTCCAAGGAGACGGCCTCGGCCTTACAGGCCTTGATACACTCGAAACACTCGCAGCATACCATGCAGTTAAGACACTTCTGAGCTTCAGCAATGGCTTGCTTTTCGCTTAAGCCCAGTTCAACCTCAGTGAAACTCTTCTTCCTTTCGTCCATGGAGATCCTGAGCATTTTCACCCTAGCGACTTTCTCAATATCCTCATCGATCAGACTGAAGTTTTCCTGAGGGAGGTCCAACGGTTCCCGTCCTTCTTTCAGATCGAGGCCATTCAAGTATCTTGCAATCGAAATGGCTGCCTCGCGCCCAGCAGCGACAGCTTTAATTGCTATTGATGGTCCAGTCTGGGCATCACCTCCCGCGAAAACACCTTTCCTCGTGATTTCGAAGCTTATAGGATCGACCTTAATGTTGTTCCACCGGTCTAATTCAACTCCCGCCGCACTTTCCATAAAAGAAGTATCGGTTCTCTGACCAATGGCAGGGATTATAATATCCGTATCAACTATAAATTCACTGTCTTCAATAGGAACAGGACGACGCCGGCCGCTTTCGTCCGGCTCTCCAAGTTCCATTTTAATGCATTTCAGGCCGACTACCCTTCCCTCCTTTCCAACTACCTCCACGGGGGCTATGAGGAACTGAATATCCACACCTTCTTCGAGGGCATCTTCAATCTCTTCATTCCGGGCAGGCATTTCGGTTTTAGTACGCCTGTAAAGGATGCTGACGTTGTCCGCGCCAAGGCGAAGAGCGGATCTGGCGGCATCAATTGCAACATCTCCACCGCCGACGATAGCAACATTACCCTTTAAGGCTTTAATGTCACCAAGGGCTACATCCCTTAAGAATTTGACGCCAGGAACAACGCCTTCCGCATCTTCGTTAGGAATATTCAGTTTCATGTTGGCATGACAGCCAATGGCAAGATAGGCCGATTTGTAGCCATCGTTCATCAGTCCGTCAATGGTGATGTCTCTCCCAAGGGCGGTATTGAATTTAATCTCAACTCCGAGCCGGGTGATCCACTTAATTTCTTTTTCAAGGACATCCGGGGGAAGCCTGTAATCCGGAATCCCCACTCTAAGCATCCCACCCGCTACGGGAAGGGCCTCGAATATGGTAACCTTGAAACCATCCTTTGCCAGGAAATATGCTGCGGTCAGACCGGCAGGACCTGCTCCGATGATGGCAACCTTTTCATCCCTGGGCGTTATATCCGGGAGAGGCAAGTCATTAAGATCTATCTGATCTGCCGCAAAGCGCTTAAGCGCGCAAATAGCAATCGGTTCGTCCACCCCCCCCCGACGGCACTTTTCTTCACAAGGATGAGGGCATATTCTGCCGATTACACCCGGAAGCGGTAAGGTCCTTGTAATTACCTCAAGGGCCTCCTGATATTTCCCCTGTACAATCATGTCCACGTAGCCTTGGGCATTAACGCTGTTTGGGCAAGCATAAGTACATGGCGAACGATCCCGTTTATCTATGCAATATCCTCCCGGAACTGCCTGGGCGTATGGCTTGTAGGCAGCTTGTCGGTTAATAAGACCTTCATCATAAAGACTTGGTAGACTGACAGGACAAACCTTGGCACAATCACCGCATCCCGTACATTTACCAAGGTCTATATGCCGGGCAACTTTATCCAGTGTTACCTTAAAGTTGCCTTCATTCCCGGATATTGCCTTAACTTCAGACAGCGTATGAAGTTCGATGTTAATGTGCCGGCCGACCTCGACCAGTTTGGGCGAGATAATTCACATGGCACAGTCATTGGTGGGAAACGTCTTGTCCAGTTGTGCCATCATCCCGCCGATGGCCCCGGACTTTTCCACAAGATAGACATAATAACCGGCATTGGCCAGATCCAGAGCAGCCTGCATTCCGGTGATGCCACCGCCGACTACCATTACCGCACCGATGGTTTTTTTTGACATGGTTTACTCCTTTATGTTAAAAAAGATGTAATCCCACTGATATCGAGTTGATTCATTCCGATTCCCAGCGTCTTTTCGTCAATGCCCATACTCAGCCCCAACAGTTGTGCATAAAGAACGGGGGCCAGCGGATCATTGCCGTTTCGGGAAATCATCAATTTCTGAACGTTATCAAATTGCATGTGACTGAACGGACACGCCGTGCAGATATAGTCGGCGCCGGCTTTTTTGGCATCCGTCAGCTTTGTCTGGGTCAAATTCATGCCGAGCTCATCATTGAAACCCATCAAGGGAGCCCCGCAGCATTCCATTTTGGTGACCCAATCGACACTTTCAGCGCCGGTCACCTCCACCAGTTTGTCAAAAATCGTGGGGGCAACCGGATTGTCGAACTGCGTGATTTTGCTCGGGCGCAAGGCATGGCAGCCCACACTGGCCGCGATCTTGAGTTGTTTAAACGGCCTGGATATTTCACGCTTTAAGGTGTCCAGCCCCACATCATGATACAGCACGGAAAGAAAATGCCTGATCCGGGTCTTGCCGGAATATTGCAGGCCTCTTTCAGCCAGCATGCGATTAATCTCGGCCCACATGTCTTCATTTTCCTTTAAAAGAAATTCCGCTTTTTTGAGTCGGCCGTAGCAGCATTTGCAAAGGGCCAAAATATCGAGGCCTGCTTTTTCAGCTAAAGCTAAGTTTTCGGCCGACGAAAGCACAAAAGCCTCAAGTTCGATATTGCGCAGCGGATATCCGCAGCAGACAAATTCGCGGATATCCACAAGACGCACGCCGACACGCTTTAGAATCGCCCTGGCAGAGGCTTCATACTGTTTGACACGAGCAGGTATATTACACCCCAAATAAAATGCATATTCCATAATGTTGTTTCCACCTCTCTGAAAATTGGCAAGTTCAAAGTGCCTTAAGTGAGCTAAAGTGCCTTAAGTTATGGATTCGCTACGCTCCACTAATTTTATATAATTGTCAGAATTCCTTAACTTTAGCGCACTTTAGTGCACTTCAAACCCTGGCCCAGACCGATCACAAATGTGCTTTACCAAAAAGACAGGTTTTGAGTGATGCATGTGTTATCTCAATATATGTACAAGTCGCACCAGGGCGGGCTTTAGGCACTTTTAAGAGCTTTTGGCAAAGCCGGTTAACTCTGACCTGACCCCATAGGGCCAGGCTTTTCAGGACAAAGTAAACATCTGTCAGGCCGCTTTTGAATCCGAAAGTTTTGCTTTTTGGGTCTTTTCAAAATTTTCGACGGCATGATTTTTGAGTTGGTAAAGAAGATCCGTTACCCTCACATTCTGGGGGCAGTGTTCCTGGCATTGATAACAGGTTGCACAATCCCAAATCATCCTGGCGCCGGAGGCCATTTCAACCAGGCCCAGACCCAGGCAGTTCATGATTTGATGGGGCAATAGATCCAGGTTCTCGCGGGGATTTTCGTAACATGCCGCCACCGGACATACTGTCGTACAGGTCTGGCATCCGAAGCAGTAAGCGAAGGTGCCGGCACTTGCCAGGCGGCTCCATTGGTCGGTTTTTGTTCCTTTGAGAATAAGAGGTTCAGTCTGTTGCGCGGCCTGCTCAAAGTCGGCGGCAACAGCCTGTCTGATATTTTCAATCGGCTTGACATAGTCATTCGCCGGCAGCTTCTCCTGATTCAGGGCCCGCACAAAAGAAAACGGAGAAAGGACCAAAGGCTCCGGACATTCTCTTTGCACCAGATCCTCTCTGACATTGAACCACAACTCCCTAAGATTGATTCCCGCCGGACACACCACGGTGCAGCGGTCACAGTTCGTACACAGGTAAACCCCTTCCAGGATGGCATGCAGCTCTTTCCGGTTGAGGTCTTTTCCGGCGGCCATCTTGCGCAAAAAAGCCATCTTTTCCGCCGGCAAAATATAGTCGTTGCCCAGGGCATGGAACGCCATTGAGGCCGAACAGCGCAGGCTGCAGGTTGAGCAATGCATGCAGGCATCCAGTTCCATCGCCTGCCGGGTGGCAACATTGGCCGGCGCTGAGGTTTCCCTGTCCATCACCGCATTGGCCAGCAAACTTATCGGTGTGGAAAAAATATGGAACATTTTACTGAAAGGCAAATAGGCCAGACCGATAAAGCCCGCCAAAAAATGGATATACCACAGGAAGGTGGAAGTCCCGGCGCGGTCGAGCGCCAGAGCAATCGGTTTGATGATTTTGGCAGTCGCATAACCGCTAAACGCCCACTTGGGTGAAGAATGACAGCTCATACAACTTTCCTCGTGGAGCTCCTCACCTCGGGCCAGAACGTCCGCATCAAAGGGCGCCTTTACGTTCGGAGAGACAACGCCGAAATTTTCAACCCAGTAGCTTTCAAGAGCCTGGATATCTTCCTCTTCAGCCAGTTCGGCATAATCTGCCACCATGGCCTGGTATGCGGAAATGGAGGTAATTTTGGCGCCTTCCAGAAAAACACCCGAAACCATGATAACAATTAGGATAATGATCGCATAATAATCCCTAACATTGGTCTTCATCCGGGGTACCTTGAGGATAAAGCGGCGAAATATGGCGATGACTATTCCGGCAAAGACCATCAAACCAAAAAAGTCTCTTAAGAAAAAGAACGGGTTGAGCGTCGAATAATAATTGCTGAAGATGGCTTCGGAGATATGCGTTTCGAGGGCATGCATCAGCAAAAGCAGCATAAAACCGCCGTATATCAGCATGTGCATCAACCAGCGCAGAAAATCCTCCTGCAGAATTCTGATTTGCAGCACCACATCCAGGATGAAAACCTTGATCAGGGTCAAAAGCTTCCCGCTGAAGACAACGCCCGCAATTCCTTTGACGGCCGCAGATGCTCGCTCGGATGTTGTGAAATCCTGGGCCGGACGCCCGATTTTCCGCGAAAACCAGGTCGAAACCTTGTAGATCAGCCCAAGGGTGAAAATGGCAAGGGAGATATAAAGGGGCACATTAAACAGCATAATAAATTGAACCTCCAGAATGCCTTAACAAAGGCAATAAGTTGTACTGAAAAGTACCGTCAGGCATGGGAAAGTAACCTATTCACTTCGGTTTATCAACAAAAAAAATCGGACTTCTGCCCGAGTCCCCTTCTTTCCTTGACATGCAATGCGTATTGGCTTAATAGCTGTATCTTGCCTGAAAATTGATGAGATTCTTTACAATTTGAATACGGCGGGTTCAGCCTGCAACAGGAAAGGCACGAAATATGTCTTTGTCGAAGTGCTGTTCATTCTTTGCCGTTTTAGCAATGACGGTTATTTGCACCTCTGGCCTAGTTGTTTTTAATACACCCGAGAGAGCCGCGGCATTAGACCAGCTCGATCAAAATACCCAGATTGACCTGACCCGGCATTCGGATACAGCGGCTGTCCATCTTTATTTTTCCGACAAAGAAAATTCATATTTAACAGCGGAAGGACAGAATCTTGCTCGTTCGAACAATCCGGCCGAATTCGGCCAAACCATTATCGAAGCCCTGATTCAAGGTCCCCGAGAAGGCCTTATGCGCACAATTCCGGCAGGGACTATCCTGCGGGCGCTTTATGTCACTTCCGATGGAATTGCCTATGTGGACTTGACGCTGACGCTGAAAGACGCTCACCCCGGCGGAATCCAGACAGAACTAATGACAATATATTCTATCGTCAACTCATTGATTTTAAATATTTCCGGAATCAATGCCGTCAAGATTTTAATCAACGGACGCGAATCGATGACGCTTGCCGGTCACGTTGATCTGCGTTTTCCCTTTAAGGCCAACATGCTATTGATACGATGAAAAAGAAGCACAGCATAAACCATATCCGCAATATCGGAATCATCGCCCATATTGATGCCGGCAAAACAACCGTGACTGAGCGCATACTCTACTATACGGGGCGCTCTCATAAAATCGGCGAGGTACACGACGGCGAAGCGGTGATGGATTGGATGCCGGACGAGCAGGAGCGGGGTATCACGATCACTTCCGCCGTGACCACCTGCCACTGGAAAGGAAGCGAAATCCATATCATCGATACACCCGGACACGTCGATTTTACGATCGAAGTTGAACGATCATTGCGCGTGCTTGACGGTGCCATCGGTGTCTTTTGCGCCGTCGGCGGAGTCGAACCCCAGTCGGAAACTGTCTGGAAGCAGGCAGACAAATACCACGTTCCCAAGATCGCATTTATCAACAAACTGGACCGAATCGGCGCCAGTTTCTTTGGAACGATAGACATGCTGAAAGACAAGCTGAAGGCCAATCCGCTGATTATACAACTGCCGGTTGGATCCGAAGACCACTTTGTCGGCGTCATCGACCTGATCCGTATGCAACAGATTATCTGGCAGGAAGACGATTTAGGAGCGACCTTTACAACCGGAGAAATCCCGCCCGACCTTCTGGATACTGCCGAAGAATATCATGAAAAACTCATTGAAACCGTTGCTGAAGTTGATGATGAAATTATGGAAGCTTATCTGTCCGAAGTTCCGGTTGCTCCGGAAAACCTGATAGCCGCTATTCGAAAAGCAACGATAAACATGAAGCTGGTGCCGCTGTTGTGCGGCAGTGCCTTGCGGAATAAAGGCATCCAACCGCTGCTGGACGCTATCGGGCAATTCCTCCCAAGCCCGGTCGATGTGCCCCCCATAAAAGGCACACACCCTGAAACAGGGGATATTATCGAATGCAGGGCTGAAAGGTCAGACCCGCTTGCCGCCCTCATATTCAAAGTCGCCATGATGGAAGGGAGAAAACTCTCCTATGTCAGAATATACAGCGGCGAATTGCACACCAAATCGACCGTATACAATCCCGGCCGCAAAATACATGAAAAACTCTCCCGCATCTTCAAGATGCATGCCAACAAGCGCGAGCGCATCGAGTCAGCGGGCGCCGGCGGCATTGTAGGAGTTGTCGGTTTGAAAGATTCCTCAACAGGCGAAACCCTATGCATAAGCGAGCATCCGGTGCTACTGGAAAAAATTGAGTTTTTCGAACCGGTCATCTCCGTAGCTATAGAGCCTAAAACCCATGCCGACGAGGAAAAGTTGGATGAGGTATTGGAAAAATTTATTGCCGAAGATCCGACCTTAAGGTTCAAGAAAGATGATGATACCGGGCAGACAATTTTGTCCGGCATGGGAGAACTTCACCTTGAAGTCATTATCAGCCGCATGCAGCGTGAATTCAATACCAATGTCAATGTGGGCAAACCCCAGGTTGTCTACCGCGAGACTATTGGACAGGAAGCTGCGGGGTCTGCCGTGTTTGACAAGGAAATTTCCGGACAGCGCCACTTCGGTGAAGTAACGTTAAAACTAAGACCTCTTCAACGCGGCAGCGAAAACAGATTCAGATCTAAAATCCGTCCGGAAACCATACCCGGCATGTTCATACCTGCCATCGAAAAAGGGGTAATGGAATCTTTGGCCAGCGGAGCCTTAATGGGTTATCCCGTAGTCGATGTCGAAGCCGTTCTTACCGGCGGTTCCTATAAGGAATCCCAGGGGACGGATCTGGCCTATACTGTCAGTGGATCCATGGCATGCAAAGCGGCCCTCGAAAATGGAAAACCATTTCTGCTCGACCCGATTATGGATGTAGAAGTTTATGTTCCGGAAGCGTTTATGGGCGATGTCATCGGAGATTTGAATTCACGCGGTGGCAAAATCGCGTCGATCGAGCACAAAATTGGCTTGCAGGTCCTCAAGGCCGTCGTTCCGCTGGCAAACATGTTCGGCTACTCAACCGTACTGCGATCCGCCACTCAGGGAAGAGGAACGTTTACCATGCAGTTTTCCCATTTTGACCGTAAATAAACGGATTGCCGCGGCCAGGTTTATCGCGGTGACATTTACGGAGTCGCCCTCTTCCTTGATTCTGCTATTTCTTTACGAACCTCATTCAGCATTTGTTCAATTTTAAGCCTTTTATCGGCGTCGCTCATCGTTTCCAAAGCCTTTTGCAAGTGAAACGTAGCGTTTTTAAAATTTGCAGTTTTTTTATAATAGATCCCCAGATAATAATGGGCATAATCCAACCTGTTCAGTTTGCCATAAGCTTCACCCAAAAAATAATATGCTTGAGAATATTCAGGATTTATGGTGATCAGTCGCTCCAGGGTATCGGCGGCTTCCTTAACCCGTCCCATTTCCGTTTGAGTGCGTCCGAGATAGAAAAGCCCCTCCGGATCGTATGCAGCAATACTTCCGGCAGCACTGAATGTATCCAAGGCCTCCTGGTAGCGACCATCGAGGAAATAAATCCGGCCGATATCCTTTAGAATATAAGGATCGAAAGCCTTTTTTTCCAACGCAATTTTCAGTTGTTCAACGGCATCTTGGCGATTGCCGATCCTTGCCAAAATCAGACCGTAGCCATAATGCGCCAGAGGGTCTTCAGGATGATCTTTGACGTCGGATTCAAATTTTCTCAAGGCCGCACTTTCATCTCCGTATTCAGCAACCAGCCAAGTGTGAGCTCTTTGAAACTGATATGGACTAACGTCGGCAGAAATTTTTTCTTGTGTTGCTATCCAGGTGTCAATAACTGCCATTCGATCTTCTGAAGCCGGATGGGTTTGCAAATAGGTTGGAATCTGCTCTTTACCGAACCACTGTCGGTTTCGGATCTTTTTCAGCATTAAAAGCAATCCTTTGGCGCTATAGCCGGCGCGGTTCAAACAGGCGAGCCCGATCTGATCTGCCTGGGCTTCGTCATCCCGGCTGTAGGCAAGCATTGCCGATTGACCGGCGGCGATAGACCCTATGGTCATCGCATTGGCTGCAGTCCCCGACCCTTGGGACCCGAGTATCATACCGGCGGCAACGCCGGCCAGCGTTGCATATCCGATTTTCTTTGACCGCTCGATTTTTTGGGAGATGTGACGGCAAACCACATGCGCTATTTCGTGGGAAATTATCCCCGCCAGCTCTTCCTCGCTATCCATTGCCTCGAGCAACCCGCTGAAGATAAAAATATGGCCCGCCGGGCTGGCAAATGCGTTATAATCACCTTCTTTTATTACATAAAAATGATAAGTGAACGGCTGGGGCGGAAAAGCCGCAACATTTTTTTGGCCGACTTCGTTCACATAGTTTGTGATGATCGGATCTTTAATCAGTTGAAAATGTTCCATTACAACCTTCATAAACTCGCGGGACATTTCCTCTTCCTCTTTGATGGTGATACACCCCGCCCCTTTAGGAAAAAGGATCCCGGAAATGATAATCAATAGTGTGCCGATCACACATAATTTCCTGTAAAATTCCATGGATACCTCTGAAGCGATACTCTCAACGGCTTTATTTTGAGTTTTGGGATTCTTGACCAAATGATAATGTTTTGCCTAAGCGTGTCATTCATCACTGGTCATTAGCCATTGTTTAATGATAAGCAGACATTGGCGAGTGACGGATAACAAATGACCGGTGACAAATGGCCAATAACATTATAGCTTATATCCTTTTCAAACATCAAGTTTTATGGTAAAAATATCAGCCATGACAAATATAATATGCATAGCCAATCAAAAGGGCGGAGTCGGCAAAACTACCACGGCCGTAAATCTGTCGGCAGCGCTAGCCGTTTCGGAAAAAAGAACACTGCTTGTCGACTGCGACCCCCAAGGAAATGCAACTACCGGGCTCGGCCTCAACAAATCCCATATTCACAACACCTTGTACCATGGCATGATTGGAAAAATTGCTGCCAAAAACCTTGTTATGGACAGCGAGATCGAAACACTGAAAATCATTCCTTCGCGAGTGGAACTGATCGGTTTTGAAGTTGAAATGATGTCGACACCCAAACGCGAAATGATTTTAAAGAACCTTCTTGCCGACTTACACGAATCATTTGACTACATCATCATTGACTGCCCGCCATCCTTGAGTCTTCTGACGGTAAACGCCCTGACGGCTGCCGACTACATGTTGATACCCCTGCAGTGCGAATTTTATGCATTGGAAGGACTCGGGCAGCTGCTGCGAACCATGAAACGCATCAAACACAATCTGAACCCGAAACTGAAAATTGCCGGAATCCTTCTGACCATGTATGACAAAAGGACAAACCTGTCCCAGCAGGTGGCTGAAGATGCTGAAAAATATTTCAAAAACCTTGTCTTTAAGACCATGGTTCCCAGAAACGTCAGGCTTGGAGAAGCCCCCAGTTTCGGAAAACCCATATTGCTTTATGATGCTGCTTCAGCCGGAGCCCAAAGCTATTTTGAGCTGGCAAAAGAAATCATGAACCATTCATCTCATAAGAATTGACCGGCCCGCTCTTCGCCGCGAAGCACTGCCTGAAGGGCAAAAGCACCGCCCTTCAGGGCGGGGAGCTTCATTCCATGCAGCACGCCGGGTCATGATTTTTGAGCACAACAACAAAAAGGTCTATCATGAAAAAAGAAAAAAATACCAAGCAAGCCGACTCAGGTTCAAAGACAACCAGGAAAAGAGCGTTGGGCAGGGGCCTCGATGCCCTCATTCCCGATATCGAAGCGATTGAAAACCGTTCAAAAGAATATTTCCAGTGCGATATTGAGCTGATCCATCCAAACCGCTACCAGCCCCGCCTTAGGTTCCCCGAGGAAGAACTGGAAGAGCTGGCCCGCTCCATCAAAGAACAGGGTATTATCCAACCCCTGATTGTGAGAAAAGACCATAACGGTTATGAACTGGTAACCGGTGAAAGACGCCTGCGTGCTGCCAAAAAGGCCGGGCTGAGCCAGGTGCCGGTGCTCGTAAAGTCGCTTGCAGATACAGAGATGCTGCTAATGTCCATCGTCGAAAACGTCCAACGCCAAGACCTGAATCCCCTGGAAGAAGCCGAAGCCTATTATCAATTGATCACCGAATTCGATCTTACCCAAGACCAGGCTGCCGAACGCATCGGTAAAAGTCGGTCTGCCATTGCCAATTTTTTGAGACTCCGGCAGTTGCCCGAGCCTATCAAGGCCAGCCTGGCGGACGGAACCTTGACAATGGGGCATGCCCGGGCTTTGCTGGGCGCTGAAACATCCGCGCAGCAGAACGCAGCCTGGAGAGCCATTGTTTCAAAAGGGCTATCAGTCAGGGAAACCGAACACCTGGTCAATCGTTTGAAATCGGAAAGGAAAAAGCCGCACAAGCCTGCAACCGATTCCGAACAAAGATACTTTTTAAGCCTGGCGGAAGAGCTGTCTCGTCGCTTCGGCACCCAGGTTAAGATCAAAAAACACGGCCGCAAAGGAACGGTGGAAATTAAATTTTTCAGCGATGACGATCTTGATCGTATCCTGGGCCTGTTAAAAAAAGCATAAAATCGCGGAGCGATTTTATATGTCGATTCATATTATCATCGATGGTTATAATTTGATCCGCCAGTCCCGTTTCTTCAGCCCTCTTGACAGTCAGGATATGCAACTCGGTCGTGAGACCCTCATTGACACACTGGCCGCCTACAAAAGAATAAAAGGCCATAAGATTACGATCGTTTTTGACGGAGCCCGCGCGCCTCTCTTTTCCGCATCCAGAGACCAAATCAAGGGAATAAAGATTAAATTTTCTCGCAGCGGGGAATCGGCTGACACCGTCATTAAACGGATGGCCGCCAGAGAAAAGGAAAAAGCCCTGATTGTCAGCTCAGATCTTGATGTTATCAATTTTGCGTCATCCAGAGGGTGTGCCACCATAACCTCTTTAAGGTTTGAAGAAAAGATTGCCATGGCGGCGCATATGGATACAAAGAAAATTCATCGGGGAAATGAAGGCGGCCGGACTTCTACAACCAAAAAGAAAGGCCCCAGCAGGCGGCTTTCCAAAAAAAAGCGCAAGAGCATGGCTAAAATACAAAAACTATAAAGTTTCCATAAGGTCTCAGATGGTTTTCATTGACGCCGGGGTCAATATTTGTTACTCACATTAGCCTGCATTGTTCATGCTCGCAATGATGGGATAATGGATTCTGAGAAAATGGGATAACAGTCAATTGGTTTCTTACACGAAACGGATTTGCGTCATCGACGGGCAAGGCGGCGGTATCGGCAGCACCGTCATCAAAAAGCTTAAAGAGCTTCTTGGGGAAACCGTCGAAATTATCGCCCTTGGTACGAACGCAATTGCAACGGCTCAAATGCTGAAGGCCAAAGCCAATCGCGGTGCCTCCGGCGAAAATGCGATTGTTCAAACCGCCGGCAAAGTCGATGTCATTATTGGAACCGTCGCTATTATTATGGCGCATTCCATGATGGGGGAAGTAACTCCTAAGATGGCTGAAGCCGTGGCCGCCAGCCCGGCAAAAAAACTGCTCATACCGCTCTCACAGGAAAATGTCGAAATCGTCGGGATATCCTATATCCCACTCCCCCATCTTATTGAAAACCTTATAGAGGAAAAGCTAAAAGACTTTTGCCAAGGACCATCAACAGGAAAAGACTGTCATGTGTGAAGCGAATGCATATCTGATTAAAGGCGACGATAAAATACTGGTTATGGAAGCCGTTGACACGGTTGAACCCGAAGAAGACGGTATTCGGCTGATTAGTATTTTTGGCGACCAGAAATTTCTAAAGGCCCGCATCCATGCACTTGCGCTGGTAGACCATAACATCTTTCTAAAAGAACTGTAACAACAGTCTCTTAACGTCCAAAACCATCGCCTTTTAATGAAAATATTAATTGCCAAAACCGCAGGCTTCTGCATGGGCGTCCGCAGAGCCGTTGAAATGGTTCTGGATGCACCGAACAAACACCAAAATCCGATCTGTACCTATGGGCCTCTTATCCACAATCCCCAGGTTTTAAATCTTCTAAAAGAAAAAGGGGTATTTATCCTTTCCAAAATACCGGATCACGGTTCCGGCACGGTACTTATCAGAGCCCACGGCATTCCACCCAAGGCCAAAGAGAAGCTTAAAGCAGCGGGTTTTAAGGTCATCGATGCAACCTGTCCGCGTGTCATCAAAGTTCAGACCATCATCTATACGCACGCCCAACAGGGTTGCGCCGCGATCATCATCGGAGATAAAGATCACCCCGAAGTTGTCGGCCTATTAGGCTTTGCCGGGGAAAAAGGATATGTCGTCGATAACCTCAATGACCTCGATTCGCTCCAACCCTTTGACCGGGCGATAATTGTAGCCCAGACCACCCAGAACACGATCTTTTTTGAGAAAGTCAAAAACTGGGCCGGCCAAAAATATCCCCACTATAAAATCTTTGATACCATTTGCGATTCGACGGCAAGACGCCAGGCCGAAGTATACCAGTTGGCCGATTCAGTGGATGCTATCATCGTCGCCGGCGGCTTCAACAGCGGGAACACCCAGCGGCTGGCCGAGATCGCGCGGCAGACCGGAAAACCGACCTATCATATCGAATCAGAGTCGGAACTCGATCTCGAAGCGCTCTCTTTGGCACAAAGCATCGGCATAACCGCCGGCGCCTCTACGCCCAACTGGATCATCAATCGAATATACAGAACGCTGGAGTTCCTTCCGTATACCAAAGGAAAACGCCGGCGCAGGTTCCTTGTCACCATCCAGCGCGCCCTTCTTTTGACCAATATCTATGTATCCATCGGCGCAGGATGCCTCTGCTATGCTTGTACCAAACTTCTTGGAATTACCAACTTCTTCCCCCATGTGCTCATATCCTTCCTCTATGTTCAGTCCATGCATATTTTGAACAACCTGACAGGCACCAAGGCAGACCGATATAATGACCCGGAGAGGGCCTCGTTTTATGACAACAATATGCTCCTGCTTTCACTGCTTGCCATCATTGCCGGCGGAGCGGGCCTGCTGACCGCCTACACTTTAGGCCTGATTCCGTTTCTGATTCTATTGTCCATGAGCATCATGGGGCTTTCCTATAACAGCAAGCTTTTCCCGGGCTGGTTTGCCAGTGGCAAGTACCTGAGAATAAGAGACATACCGGGCTCAAAGACCGTGCTGATTGCAATGGCCTGGGGCATCGTCACCGCGCTTCTGCCTTCGTTGTCAGGATCGCTCAACAGCAGCCTGAGCACGGCAGCCGTTTTTTTCTGGTCGGTCTGCCTGGTCTTTGTGAGAACAGCATTTTTCGACATTCTCGACATGCAGGGCGACCGCATTGTAGGAAAGGCAACGATTCCTCTGCTGCTGGGAGAAAAGCGAACCTTGCGCCTCTTGAAATCAATGCTCATTTTCGTTTTTGTTTTCATCCTGCTGTCAAGCGCACTGCATCTGACTTCAAGCTTGGGCGTGGCCCTTGCAATCTGCCCCATCTTTCTTTTGATCATTCTTTCAGCGCACGAACGGGGCCACATGCTTCCCGGTACCCGCCTGGAATTTCTGGTAGAAACCCACTTTGTTCTGGCAGGCATTATGGCGCTGATTTGGTCGGCGGCGGTTGGTTAAATCTGGATACTGGTTACTGGATGCTGGTTTCTGGTTGCGGGTTGCGGGATATGATAAGGTATTCTGTCAATTTTACATGAATAGATGGAGCGAAGCAACACCTTGACTTTAGGCACTTTAGATCACTTTAGGCACTTTTAACTTATAAATAAAGTGAATTATACGTAATCCTATTTAAGAATACGTGTACTGAGGAGATATCCATTATGAAGCCAAAAAGGTTGCTGATCGTCGGCGGCGTTGCCGGCGGTGCATCATGCGCCGCCAGGGCACGCAGACTTTCCGAAGATGCTGAAATTGTTGTTTTCGAACGCGGCCGCCATGTATCTTTTGCCAATTGCGGCCTGCCCTATTACGTCGGGAACGTCATTCCCAAAGAAAGATCACTCATTCTGGCCTCGCCGCAGCTTTTCAAAAAGCGATTTAATATCGACGTGCGCACCGAAAATAACGTTCGCCGGATTGACCGAAAAAACAAAACAATTGGGGTTGAAAATTTGAAAACCGGCGAGGTGTACCAAGAACATTATGATGCCCTGGTACTGGCGCCCGGGGCGGCAGCGTTAAAACCGAATCTGGAAGGTATCGATCTTCCCGGAATTTTTACCGTAAAGACCATCCCGGATACCAAGAAAATCATTGACTGGATAACAACGCGAGATGTAAAGCGGGCCGCAGTTGTCGGCGGCGGATTTATCGGGCTGGAAATGGCCGAAAACCTGAAAATACGGGGAATTGACGTCACCATCATCGAAATGCTGCCGCAGGTCATGGCGACCCTGGACCCTGAAATGGCGACGTTTATCCATGATCATCTCAGCGCCAAAGGTGTGTTCTTAAGCCTGGGCAGTCCGGTGACGGGATTTAAATCCAACAGCGCTCAGATGATCGACATCATGCTTGCATCCGGCCGGATCGTTACCACGGACATGGTTATTCTCGCTGTCGGCGTCCGTCCCGAAATCCAGCTTGCCAAGACAGCCGATCTTACTATCGGTAATCTTGGCGGCATCTCGGTTGATGGTCAAATGCGTACCAGTGACGAAAATATCTGGGCAGTCGGTGATGCCGTCGAAGTCAATCATTTTGTCACCGGCACCCGGAGCCTGGCACTGCTTGCCGGTCCGGCCAACCGGCAGGGCCGCATAGCAGCCGATGCCATCATGGGAAACGCTTGCAGCCACCCTCATCGGTTTCGGGGCGCACAGGCCACATCGATTTGCGGCGTCCTCGGCCTGACCGTCGCCGCCACCGGCGTGACCGAAAAATTTCTAAAACAGCTTAACAGTAAAAGTGAACGTCAGCCCTACGAAAAAATCTATCTGCATCCGGATCACCATGCCGACTATTATCCCGGCGCTAAAACCATCACGATCAAACTGATATTCTCGCTTCTGGACGGAAAGATCTTGGGTGCTCAAGCCGTCGGCACAGAAGGGGTTGATAAACGCATAGATGTCATCGCCATGGCGATTCAGCAGCAGGGAACCGTTTTCGACCTCGAGGAAGCTGAACTGTGCTATGCGCCGCAGTACGGTTCAGCCAAGGATCCCGTCAACCTGGCGGGCATGATCGCATCCAACGTTCTGCGCGGGTATTCGCAGGTTGTCCACTGGGAGAATCTTAACGCCTCGGATGCCTTTATTCTTGATGTCAGCGAGCCTTCTGAATTCAATCAAGGCCACGTTGAAAACGCCGCCAACATACCGCTGGGGCAACTCAGGGAGCGCATCGCGGAGCTTCCCCGCGACCGTGAAATCTGGACTTACTGTTTTGTGGGGATACGATCCTATTTTGCGTTACGGATGCTTTCCCAGTACGGTTTTAAGGTCAGAACGTTTTCCGGCGGGTATACAATGTATCAGGCGGTTCAAAAGACGCGC
>Ga0180009_10003212_pt1 | contig 18710 bp, 20 predicted proteins | sample OS_PC_MetaG_FD_123537 | JGI IMG/M metagenome (GOLD analysis project Ga0180009, IMG submission 123537) | Groundwater microbial communities from the Aspo Hard Rock Laboratory (HRL) deep subsurface site, Sweden - OS_PC_MetaG | ecosystem: Environmental > Aquatic > Deep subsurface > Groundwater... | reverse complement strand
GCACCATGTTCGACCGGTGGAGTTGATTTACCGTGAAGCGCTATGGCAAGAGATTGGCTTGAAACGCGAAGGCTTGGCGGAAGCTTTGTTGTATGGCCACTTCGCCGAGCTGTTATTGAATGCTTTTAAATATGCCGATCATACGTACAGCGATTTTCTTCGTCTGGAACTAAACAAAATAACGCAGAACGGGCAGGATTATCTAACGATGACCTTCAGTAATCCAGTGACCGAACCCGGCCCTACCGGATTGGGCAGTGATCAAGGCTTGGAAGCGGTCAAAGAAGATCTTAATCAGCTCAATGGCGCCGTCGATCAGGCATCAACCTTGGCGCACTGGAAAGAAAACGGTCGGTTTTATGTGCAAATCGCTTATCAGGCGGATTTACTATGGCAGGAACCGATGACTGACATTGATTTTACAAACTTTTAGCCATACGACTAACGGTTCACTAACCAAGAAGGATTGAATATGCGCATTTTATGGGTCGAAGATCAGCATAGCGAACAAAAACAGGCGTTGTGGTTTGGTGACTTAGCTCAATGTAAGATTGAAGTTATCAAGGATTACGCTCAAGCGCATGAGTGTATTTCGAAGCACATGCAGCGCTTCGATTTGATCGTGCTGGACATCAATTTGGAAGATTCGGCGCTCACTGAGCTTATCACCCAATCCGCCCAAGCATTTGCTCTGGCACCACATGACTTTTTACGCGAAGCCGGTTTTCATCTTTATGTCCAATTGCTGGAGCAAGGGTACGATAAGGAACGAATTGTGTTTTTTACCGGCAATGTCAACGAAACGCCGTTGCAACGTGCGGCCTGGGCGTTTCGTCAGGCGTGGTATCAAAAACCCTCGACACAAGAAGAAAAGCAGGTTCGCCCGGAAAAGCTCAAAGAGCTATTTAAGGAAATTCAACGAATTATTTCCAAACAGGATGCCGAGGCATTGATTTCATTACGTAACAGTGGTAATGATCCTGGTTTTTGGCAACTCTTGAATCAGTTGGCTGAAGCAGGCGACAACGCCAACAATACCTACAATGTCTTCAAGCGCCGGTTTAAAGAAGCACGAATGACGCCGCCGCACGCTATCCGCAAGAGTACCGATGAACAAACCCGTGATGATTTGGCGCTTTGGTTAAGTCCGCATTTACATAACCCCTATTTACGCCTTCGTGATGCCTTGGTTTCGATGACCGAGCATATCAATGACCAATTGCATGATGACGATCAGATTCTGTTCAACCAGTACATTCCGGATACTGGGCAACAGTTCAGCCAGGCGGATTTAAGGGCTTATTTTCATCAGCTAGCCGCCTTGTTACCGCAGCGCGAACCCAATGATGAGGAAAAACAGCGTATTTATCAGCAACTGCTGCGTTCCTTGGTGCATGAATGGGACGACAAAGCAAAGAATGCCCGTTACCCTGACTGGCCCTTGGCATCGGTTTTACGAAGGCTGCGCAACTGGTTGGCGCATGGCAAAACGCCCGATACCATTGAGGAGTCATTATTGACGTATTTGTTTTGGCTCAATAGCCGCTCGATGTTCAACTTCGCATCGAATGAGTTACAACCGGTCGAATATGCCTTATTAATGCTCTTTAATCGCCAAGAAACTGAACGTTTGCAACCCGCATTGGTGGCTGCACCGATCGTGAACCAACACAAACACGCGTTGAAAAAGTTGATCAAACATTTCAATCATCAGCGCCCGAACGCTGAAATCAATGATACCCGTTACCAGGACAGGAATGGGCATGAAAGACCGATTAAAACCTTCGCTGACTTAGCCTCTGCCGCGCAACGCAACGGTGAATTCATAGAACAGCACAATCAATGGCTATGGGGTTCGACATTGGCTTTGTTCTGGGAAGCCTGCGAGAAATTGCTGCCGACATTGAATTCGGAATCGCATTATCTCAATGCCATGGCGCATTGTTTCTGGGCAATCAGCCAAGGTCATGATGCTTGATTGGCGGCCATTGATCGACAGTCTGCCCGCAGTTGCCGAAGAGGGCGGCTTTAGTACGGTGGTCACGCGTGAGCGGTTGGTGGATGCATTGAGTTTGCAGACGAAAGTTGCCGAGGCGCATTTGTCCGTCATTGAACGGTTGTTCGTCAGCTTGAGTCTTTTGGATAGTGAATTATTGCCATCGGGACAATGGCGGTTTGTTTCCTTTTCGGCGTCATTGCTGGCTCGGAGTGTGTTACAAATCCTGGGCGATGAGCAAAGCCGCCTGTTGCCACGCGACTTCTGGTTGCCGGATCAGCCGGAACCCGTGGTCAATGCGCAGCGCCAACTCTTGCATGAACTGGAAATACGTCGGGTCGAGTTGCATCGTCAGCAATCCGCTTTACCGATTCGCTATGTCCACGTCGCTTGGGCTTTTATTCTATTAGATGGACAGTTGTTATTGCATCATCGTGAAGATCAATCCCGGCGCGACGTGGCTAATTTTGTGCCTATCGGCGGCAAGCTGCATTGGTGTGACTTTCCCGAAACCCTTGCCCAAGTCACCGCATTGGCATACATGCAAGCGCCTGCCAGCACCGAAGTGTTTGAGGCGCTGCCTCAAACCTTGATGCGTGAAGTCCAGGAAGAAACCGGATTACTACACGGCGAACACTATCAATTTAGCGAATGGAAAAGGCTCAAGCCGTACCGAAAAGTCGAAGGCGCTGGCTCTCGGCATGGTTATACCGAATACCGGATCGTAATTTATCAGCTTCAGCTTAATCGCTCTGGATTTCTAAAACTGGTGCAACATGTTCAGAATTCATCCGCATTAGTCTGGTTTTCGCCGGTCGAGGTGGCTCAGGGATTTCGTAGCGATGGCAAGACCGCATTTGTCGATGCGTTACGGGCCGAATGGCACGACCAAACGGACGAATTGGCCAAAGCGTTATCGATGCTGCCTGACAGTTATAAGGATGAATCGTCGAAATCGGCCATGACTCAACCGGTAACTTTACCGCTCGGCGATACACCCTTTCTACTGGGTAAGACCGGTCAGGAAAAGGCGTGCTATCTCTCATTAACTGACGAGGAGCGTTTGATTTTGTTGGCACTCGGCTGGCATCGGCGTGGCATGCGTTGGCAGCCCATCGAAGGCTTGACTGCGATTCCTCATGGCTGGGTCATCGCGGCACATGATGAGATCAATCGTTTATTGACAAACTTGACTGAGAAATTGACGAATCAAGGCGTGTTGTTAATCGAATGCTGTAACGGCAATGCATACCGATTGAATACGGCTCATGATACCGTTTATTTCGATGAATCTTTATTCGCGCTCAACATCATCCTGGACGAAGCACGAACCGGGATTTCGATTACGACTTGCATTCAAACCACTCAGCTTGGCGCCTTGCAGAATTTGGCGGTATTCATTGCGTTATCACACAAATTGACCAAAGAGATTTTACAAGTCGCGCAAAACACGGTGTACCAGGTTGAAAACCCGAATTTACCGGGCTTGCTCCGCCGTGAAATAGAAAAAACCACTCAAGCGCTGGGACTTCGAAAATTGATGCGCCAGGATAATGGTGTTTATGCCTTAACGATTCAGGATGTACACCAATGCTAACAGATGATATTGCACGTTCAGTATGTTTAGTTGAGGATCTTCGCGCTATAGTTCATGAAATTGACATACCGGATAACCCTCGTACCAGAGCCGCAGGTGCCTGTTTCGCAATTGCTCAAGAATATCATCAAGCTATCGTACGTTTAATTGAATGGAAGTTATATGCGGCGGCATTTGCTCTGGTTCGCCTTGAATTTGAGGCTTACGTTCGTGGCGAATGGTTGTCTTCTTGCGCAAAAGACAATGAAATAGAGGAATTTCTTAATGGCAACAAGGAACCACCTAAAATTAACTGCCTAATAAATCAGTTAGAGACGCTCGAATTGTTCAACGTAGGAGTGCTGTCGGAAATAAAGGAGAAAAATTGGCGAGCTATGTGCGACTTCACGCACACAGGAATGCTACATGTGCAACGCTGGAACAAAGATGACGGAATCCAAGCTAACTACTTTCAGGATGAGATTCTTGAAGTGATAAATTTTGCAAGCCATATTGCATCATTTTCTGTAATCGGTTTGGCTAATCTAGCAGATAATGAAGCTTTGATTCATCGTATAATTGAGCTAATGGATGAAAATTTTCCAGATCGAAAAATTGGATAATGACTTCGGGTCTGCGAACTTTCGTAGTAATCCAACAGGCAGCCATAGATTGGACTCCTGTCACTGAGGTCTACAACTCCGCAGTCCGCTTATGGCCGTTTGGTTGAGGTCACCAATGGCTGCTTTCTGGCCATCCAGTTATTAGAATCTGTATTTGGCTGAATGGCCGGTTTGGAGAAACGCGACCGGCAAAAATGGGTCGATACCGGTCACGGCAAGTAAACAGCTTTGTGTCACCGCAGGCTTTCAATGCCGAAAAATTCAAAAGCTAACCGTCAAACAACATGAGGCTTTTATGACGATGCCAAACTCTCTTGCCACAAACGTTTAGACAATACAAACGCGGGAGACTCAAAAATGCAAAATCGCTACAAAGTCACCACCTGGAATATCGAATGGCTGGGTCGTTTGCTGCGCGATATCGATGACGACCGAAAGTCGGACAATCAACGCGCGCGGCTGCAGCAACGGTTACTGGCAATTTACGAAGCCATTGCCGAGATTGCGCCCGATGTGCTGTGCATCACCGAAGGGCCGGCCGGCGATACGGCTATCGACCGATTCGTCGATGGCATGCCGGGATATACTGCAGTCAAACGTCCGCCCGGCGAGCCCTATCATCAGCGAGGTCAGCAATGGATTTGGTTTTTGGTCAAAGACTCTTTGGCGGCATCGGCCTCACTGCTGCCGATCACGGTCTGGCGCGATTACACGGAACAAGCCTCGCCGGATGCCGAACACCAGGCCAATTGGCCGGTGCATCGTTGGGGCAGTATCGATACCACGGCCCATAACCATTTCCGGCACCCGCAGGTATTGACCGTAACCCTGGGCGACACGAAAGTCGAAATGATCGGCGGCCATTTCAAGAGCAAATTGACCACGGTCGGTAACTACCACAGCGAAGACGCCGAAACGCGCCGAAAATACATCGAGGCGACCTTAGAAAACCGCATCAAACTGGCGACCGAAGCGCAGAACGTGCGGTATTACCTCGATCACCGGTTTCGACAGGAAGTCAATCCGGCGATTATGCTCATGGGTGATTTCAACGACGGTCCCGGCAAAGAACTGTTCGAACGGCAATTTTTGTTCTTCGATCTGCTCGACAATCTTCAAGGCGACGTCTTCGCAGCCGAGAAATACCTGAATCATGCGCTGTTCGATTATCCGGCCGAGCTCAGATGGTCGGTACGGTTCAACGACCGGATCGAACCGAATCGCGATCCGCACATCCTTTTAGATCACATTCTGTTTACGCAAGCCTTCGTCAAAAACCGCCTGCCGCTCTGCGTCGAAGCCCACGCTGGCAAAGTCGAACACGAGTGCTTCGATCGAATCACTGCGCAACTTCCTTCCGGCCTGCGCTTGAGCGATCACAAACCGGTGACCTGCCTGATAACCCAGGCCGCAAACAGTCGGTGCCTGGATGAAACCTCAGTCGTTTCAACTGCTAATGACAGACGATGCCGGCCATAGGCCCGACAAGGGCAATTGACTGTTCGGCACACAGTCCGGGTTAAATCGGCAGTCGATTGAGTCTAAGGTCCGGAAAGCTAGCCAACGAACGAAGCGAAACCAAAAACCATAGCCGTTTCATTTAGGGTTTTTTCTTGCGCCTTTGTCTTCCCGTGTCAGAATCGCTCAAGAGTTAAACGTCAGTCTCAATGTCACGTTAACCGGGTTATCATTTTTACCCCTGCCTCTACAACAAATTTCGACTTGGCTTCTTTCTTGAAGAAATAGGGGGATTGAGGGGGGATTTTTTAAGTATTACCCTAATTCCTCTTTTTCCCGGCGGCCTATTTCAGGAATCCGTTATTGATCCTAAAAAGAGCAGTTGAGAGCCTCAAACTATCGTTCGCCCTGAGCCCTTCGGCTACGCTCAAGAGAGCGCTGACGAAGGGTGAACGGTAGTTTGAAGCTTCACCAGGTCGGTGAAAGTGTTGTAGACCCTTCATGTTTCGACTTGGCTCAGCACGAACGGTCTACAACACTTGCCAACTGCTCTTTTTAGGTTGATAGGTGTCGCTGTGTTTTATGACGTGTTCACTGCGTTTCAGTGAAAACCTTTGACCGCCGCGAGTCTGCTTTGCCGGCGGCCGGTTCTTGCGGGAATCGTGCAGACGCCTTAGTCATTAGTCATCAACCCGGGGAAACCAATTCCCCGACGGGATGCGTGTTTCTTCGGTTTTTTATTTATTAATCAGGAGAAACACCATGTCAACCTTAAGTTCACGTTTCAGTTCCGGATCGCCTTTGATCCGGGCCGACTATCCGTTAACGGACGACGCATTACGTTTGTCCGTGCCTTCGATCTTTGCTGATACCGCGCATAATTCGCGTTCGGACCGCTATGCCTACATCCCGACGATCCAAGTTTTGGCAGCCTTAAGAAAGGAAGGTTTTCAACCGTTCATGGCCTGCCAGGCACGGGTGCGCGATGATTCCCGCGAAGGCTTCGCCAAGCACATGCTGCGCTTGCGTCATGCCAGTCAAATCGAAGGGCAGGGCGAGACCAATGAAATCATCCTGCTCAATTCGCATGACGGATCGTCCAGTTATCAAATGCTCGCCGGCTGTTACCGGTTCGTTTGCCAAAACGGCATGGTCTGTGGTGACACCTTTCAGGACGTTCGCGTTCAACATCGCGGCGATGTCGTCGGTAACGTCATCGAAGGCGCTTATGAGGTGCTGAACAACTTCGAGCGGATTTCCGAATCCCGAGAGGAGATGGCTGCGATCGAATTGACGCCCGACGAGCAACGCGCCTTCGCCAAGGCCTCGTTGCCATTGCGCTTCCAGGAAGGAGCGGATAAACCGGCGCCGGATCAAGTCTTGAAACGCCGGCGTAATGCCGATTCCAATGACGATCTTTGGACGACGTTTAACGTGATTCAGGAACATCTGATCAGAGGTGGAATTCCGGTCAGGCGAACGAATGCCAAGGGGCAACGGAAAGTGGTCAACACTCGCCGCATTAACGGGATCGACGGCAATGTTCAACTCAACCAAGCGTTATGGACATTGGCCGAAGCAATGAAAGCCATTAAAACGAATCGGGCGGCCGCCTGATTGAGTTTGTTATCTTTCAAGCCAACCGGGGAAACCAATTCCCCGGCGGGATGCGTGTTTCCCCGATTTTTTATTACCGGAGAAACACGATGACCCATCAAATTCAAACTGAGTCGAACGAATCCCTTCCGTTTTTGGTATGGGATACCTGCGATATCGCCATACAACAAGCAAAATTCCTGGTCGAAAACGGCGAGGCCGATGATGAAGACGAAGCTTTTCACATCGCCTGCGAAGATCAGGATTTACTGGACTTCGAGGCCGACGACGGCAAAACGTTTTTGGCGAACATTCTGCCGAAAACCGATTGCACGTTTAAAGTCTTTCTGGAGCAGAACATTATCAGGATTCAGAATTTTCATCACGATTCGCCGACCGGCAACGAATGGTACACCGTTCGCCCGGCCAAAGCGCTTGACGACGAATTCGAAGCTGATTTTGACGAAGTAGCGTGACGACGCCTTTTGAAAAACCCAACCGTTATTAACCCACTGGGGAAACTGATTCCCTGGTGGGATGCGTGTTTCTCCTGTTTTTTAATATTCATCTACTGGAGCAATACCATGACACACGAACAAGAAGTCGCGATGAAAGTGAATCCACAAAAATGGGTCGAAAGCTTGAAGTACAGTTTCACCAACAAGACCACCGTCCTGAGTGAACTGATGCAGAACGCCAGGCGGGCCGGGGCATCGGTTGTGCGATTCAATTACACGCTAGATTCCGCCACGGATTCCAACACGCTGGTGGTTTCGGACGACGGCTGCGGCATCGAGTCTATGCAAACACTGCTCTCGGTTGCGGAGTCGGGATGGAAGACGGAACTTGTTAACCGGGAGCATCCGTTCGGGATCGGATTCTTATCCGCTTTGTTCGCCTGTCGCCATATCTTGGTGACAAGCAATGACAAAGAAATCTCAGCGAATACGCAGGATATTCTGACATTCAAGAAGATACCGGTGACTCCCTGCGAATGGAAAGGCACCACCGATATCGTGCTGGTCGGTGTGGAACTGGATGAACAAACTATTCTCAACACCTTGAGGATCTTGGCCAGAGGCTTTCCGATTCCGGTCTATTTTAACGGAGAATGCCTGGAGCGGCCGGCGGCCGAAGATTCCGATTATTTGGTTTTTATCGATACGGAAATCGGCAAGGTGTATTTACACGGATTGGTTAAACCGTCCCTCAGAAATTCCAGCTACGAGGTTTATCTTCAGGGCTTGCCGATATACCGTACACCCAGCTTTTACTCGGATCGACATCATGTCATTCATCTAAATTCATCGCGTTTCGACGCCAGATTGCCGGATCGAGACAAGTTGATCGACGAGGAGGACACGATCGAGTGGATCACGGCAGTGTTGAGACAAGCAATCGAAAAGCGCTTGCGTTCGATGAAGATGACGCTGGCAGCCGAAGAATTCGCCATGTTTTATCAAATAATGCGCGACTGGCGGTTACTTCATCTACTCAACGATGTTCCGGTCGTGCCTTGGCAAGTGCTGCAAGAAATCGTGAGTTATCCGGTGTGTAGCTGCCAGTTTGGCGATTTTTTGGAATATCCGCGCAAACCGGTAACGCGCGATGAGATCGAGGCGCGAGGGATTGCAACGATCGATGACGCGATCGAGCAGGATGGCGCAGGGCGTTATCTGTTTGCATGGAAAAAAGGGTATCTTGTCTATGATAAGCGATACCTCGATAGCGGCCATTGGCTACACGATTTGATTGACGATCTTCAAACCCAGGAACTGCGGATCGAGCCGGTCAACGTGACCGATCGATACATTTTCGATGGTGAGCTGACTTCGATCAATGTTCGGTTTTGCGACTACTACCGAATTCACCTGGGCGACGAAACGATTGAAATTCACGATGACGCCGTTTACCTGGGGAGCGATAACGATTGCGAAGCGATCATTCCGAAGCAGGACGCTTCCGGGTTCGTGTTGAAACAGGTCGGACGATACGAAAACGAATATGACGACTTCCAAAAGGCTTTACACGAAGCCGATGTCGAAGCGTTATCGCGGTTTTGTATCGCCAACACGACGACCGATCCGACGGATGCGGTGGCCTCGTTATTGCCGGATTTTTCCGGCTGTCCGCTGTTGTACGGAAAGTCGTTTCGGATCCGTCTCGACCCAACAGGTAAAGTCGCTAAAGTGGAAGCCGCTTAACCAATAGTATTTCACCCACCCAGCCGGGAAACATCATCCCGGTTGGGGCTTGTATTCCCGGCGCTTTTTCATAACAGTGAGGATCGCGTCGACAATGACGACCTAAACCAGTTCAGACAAGCGAAACTTGATAACGACAACAAGTAACCGCTTCTGATATTCGACCCTTATCAGGGGCTTTTTCGAGTACCGGTCTCGCCGGTATTGGAAAAAGCATCTGTCTTGGCGATACTGACGACTTTTACCGTGGTCACTGCGTTTCAGTGACAGCCTTTAGCCGCCGCGAGTCTGCCATGCCGGCGGCCGGTTCCTGCGAGAATCGTGCGGACGTTTATATCAACCCAACCGGGGAATTTATTCCCCGCGTTGCGGCGGTCTGAATTCTCCGGTTTCTTTAATCCAACTGGAGAAAAACATGCAAACCATGAACACACAGACCGCAAACAACACACGTCTTGATACCAGTGAATTTGCTTCGGCGCTGGCTCATTTTACCGGCACTGAGCAATGGTATCGCCATCCGTTCATCAAGCGGATGATCTACACCGACGGCGTCAAGTTTTTCGCTGAAAACGGCGGAGAACACGGTGCTTACTGGTTTCTGGATAAAATGGCGCTGGAAGCCTGTCCGGAACTGGACAAACGCAAGGAATATTTTGGTTCGGTGGTGATGAAAGTAGCCGATGACAAAACAGCCGTTATCACGGTCACGGACGGCAACGACGGCCTGATTGCGACCTATACTATCGATTTTACCGACATGCAGGTTGGAGACTGGCGGTTTTATTTGATCGAGGATGGCGAGCGTCGCGTGATGCTGTTACCCAGCGAATATTAGTCGATAGACAAGTGACAAACCTGGTCGCCCATCAAATCGATGACGAATACTATAGCATTCGTCAGTTTGGATGAAATTAGAGACAAAGCTGATAGGTTAGATAACGAAAACAAGAATACCGGTATTATTGCGGTATTCTTGTGGAATCTTTGAAAGACGAGCTTCGACGAGGGAGCGAAACGAACTCAAAGATCCGTTTTAAATCTTAGCAATACAAAGCCACTTTTCGGGGGCTTTTTAAATATTAGGAAATAACGAATTGAATTCACCGGCGCTGCGCGGCTTTATCGCGCAGCGTCCGGTGGAATGATGGGTTGGGCATTACGCTGCTTTAAGGCGCTCGTAGAAGATGCTGGATTAGGTGATGATGTCTCCAACTGAGCCCTCCTCTCCAGGTTCAAGAGACGCGCCGAAGTGTCCACTGACGACTTAAACAGGTCGTCGGCGCGCTTCTTCAAGTCTCCCACGTCACTGGTTAGGTTCTTTATTGAATTCACCGTGTCTGCATAGTTCCATACGACTGTAATTATAAGGCCAATGGAGAACGTGGCAACTGCAACCCAGACTCCAACCTTGCTCCAGTCGGTTGGAGGCGCTCCACGCATCTCAGCAGTTGGAGTATCAACGCGCTCGCTGCGTTGTCTCCGTGAAATGGGCTCAGGCGGCTGTTCAAAAGAAGTCGCGGTCGCAGCCGTTTCTGCATTGTCAAGAAGCTGGCGAGACTTTTGCCGCGGTGGCGGTATTCGGGGCTTACCTTTTGCCATGGGTGGCGCCCAAAGAAACTAGTAACTCGTCGATTCTGCGCTGCGAGGACTCAAAGTGCTTGTATAGTTTGAGAACTTCATCTGGTACGTTTCCGTTCAGAAGTGGTGTGAAATATCGCTGAGCGTCCACATCCACATCAACAAAGCCGGCAACCGGATGATCGATATCGGAGATGCTGTCGTAGATGGTGTAAATGCAATTTAAAAAATCTGCCTTCTTTGGGTCTGGAATGCCACCGTCTTTCGCGAACTCCCGCTCCTCAAAGCGCATGGTGAATTTATCTGTCGCGGATTTAGTGGGAACGTTGGTCAGCTTGGAGTGCAGCCATATACTTGGATTCTTGTTATCAACAGAGTATCGATACTCTGCTACCATTCCGATGCGACGGATGTCGACGAGTTTTAGTACTCCATTTACAGTACCCCAAATAGTTCGGAATTCCTCAAGCACTTTCTTGAAATCAAACGAGGTCTTTGAGTCGTAGTAGTCTTTGGTTAAGGTAATGGTGTTTTCTGTAAGTTGCAGTGAGTTGGTTTGATCGTCACTACTCAAACGATAGGCAGTTCTCTCAGCATTGAAGCCTATGTCAGAGAAATAGTCGTCTGGCAACGTTTTCCCTCTTAGCTTAAGCACAGCGTCGGTGATTACTCCGCCCAGTCCGTGTATTCGGAAAGACTTTGCAAAAGGTTGAACGCCAATCGTAAACTTTCGAACTATTGCCATCTAAGAAGCTCCGCATCATGTTGGAAATTTAAGGGTTGAATGCCCTTCGTCGAAACTCAAAAGTGGTTGCCGACGACTGAGGCCCAAGTTATTATCTCTACCTGGCTAACATACGGCTTTCCCTGCCCAATTGTCAATAATGCAGCTTCAGCGCTAGATTTTCTAAACGGTATAACCGACATTTCATTCATGATATACCTTTAGCACTTCAACTTTCGGCAGTGTCTTAGGAGGTGCCGGGGTGCTCGGCAAAGGCTTTGCCAGCATGGAGCTGGCATAGAGCCTACATGGACGTATTCACGGCGTCCTTTGACGGGCACCCCGGTGCCGAATTTTGATCTCCGATAGGTATAAACCGATCGGGATAATTGCAAAGACACATATTGAACGACCGCAATAACCTACCCAAGCGACATTTAAGCATCTAAATTAAGAGACCGACCGGTTTGGGGCAGACTGTCACATTAATTGAAGTGAAAGCATTAAATTATCGAACAGCTGGTATGGAGAATCAAAATTTCAATGTTTTTATATCGAGGTGATATCCTGCTTACAGCACCTCAGCGCAAAACTCCGCAGGATTAACAATGCGTGTTCTACCAATGTTGCTGCGTTGCAACAAACCTGAACGATGATCCCCTGTCACTAGATAATCGGCATCACCAGCAATAGCTATCGCAAGCAAAAAAGCGTCGTTAGGATCCTCTACTTCAATTTCGATAGTGAGCCGCTCTAGGACGATGGCACGTTGAAGGTTATTAACCATAGTGCCTACTCTAGTGGGTTGAAGGATTTCCTTAAATTTTGGGTATCTGCTTGCCCGGCGTATCTCCTCTAGCTGTTCATGCGAGGTTACAACATCAAAGCGAGCTGATCGCCATGCCCGATAAATTTTATCTGGAAAACCGTGAGGGGAAATTAAAGCACTAAATAAAATATTGGTGTCTAGGACAACTCTCCTCAGCGTTTACGTGCCCACTCGAGCGCTTCGTCAACTATTGAGTCTAATTCCTTTTCATTAACCATGGCATTGTCAGCCTTGGCTTGTTCGGCGGTCAGTTCCAGAATATGCGCCCGGACAGCCTCCTCAATAAAACGTGATAAATCGCCCTTTTTGCCGCCTCCTTGACTGGCCAAAAACAGCCGAAGGGAGCGATCAGTTTCGGTGGAGACAGCTAGATTCCAACGTGTTGTTGCCATAAAAAAATCTCTAATAATGTGTGTGTATGTGTTTATGCATCATATTATAAGAAGAAGTGAATCATCAATAAATTTACAAAAAAATTATTAAAACAGACTGTTATCTAGTGCTTCAAAGGAGGCATTAGCTCATATCAATCATTTTTTTTGAAAGATCGGTCATTTTCGACATTCAATGATCTTAGGGGTAGTCGGCTGCAATACCTAAACCAGTCATTCAAAGCTTGGGATTACGAAGAAGACCAATCGAAATCGAAAACCTTTGCCTGCTCAAGCTTCAACAGTCGCTTTTTGTCGTTGTCAGTAAACGGCCTCGAACCTAGATGTAGATAAAAGCCATCGCCAGCAATATCCGTAGTTTTTGCAACCACCAGTGAGGTGAGCAGAGGTTCCTTTCTTTGCAGATTTTGCCGAGCAATTCGGTTCAGTATCGGCACTAATCGACCCATCACAGAAAACGAGTTGGCTTTGATGCCAAATGGTTCCAATACGTCACCATAAGTCAAAATGCATCTAGCATTCGCGGCTTCGATTAACATCAAGTACACCGCATCGTAGCTCAAACCAGACTGGGTATTGCTTGATTTTGCTAATGGCTTGCCGTGTATCTCAGTTATTGGTTTAGATTTTTTGTTTTGCGTTGAGTGACTGTAGTCTGAGGTAAATTGGGTGGTTGTAGTGAGACCTGTCGTACTAAATCCTGCAGGCTGATTGAATGAAACCCATTTTTCAGCAGCGGCACGTTGCAAAATCGACTGAATGGCAGGTTGTACCGGTGTGACCATAAAACCATGATGCTCATCCCCAATCACACAATTTGCGACCAATCCTGATTTTAGCCAGTAAAACCCAATCAGCGAACAAATGATACTATCGAGCCGATCTTGGTCCGACTTCGTGGGATTAGGTTTGACTTGCTCTTTTCGTAAATAATCGATCACCGTTTGTAAGCCGCAATCCAATGCGCACTCAATCAGCCCTGCACATACGATTTGCCAATCAACCAATTGAAATTTTGCCGCTTGTCCTGGATTGTATTTAGCAGCACGTCCACGTTGCCAGATGTTTGGCACCAAAGAGGGAATGGCAAGAGCGGGAAACACCTCAATCAAAAAGCGTCCATGATCTTCTGCTCGAGCGGCAAACGGATTTTGAAACGCTTGAAGAGATTCAATAAATCGCCAAACCGGTGCCGCAGCATCAAACATATTGGCTCGCCCCCGATTCGCAGGCTGAACTCCTCCGCCAAGTTTATTTACTATACTCCCGGCAACACGCTCGACTGGACGTATGCCAGTGGCATTATTAACAATGGTTGGTTGATCTAAGGCAATGATCTGCTTTTGAGCCGGATGGGCATGAATAAATGCAAGCGCTTCGTCAAAACGTGCGAGCCTCGGTTCATGAAACACCCAGTTTTGATCAACACCAATCAGCGCACAAATACTGCCCGGTTGCTTTGGGTTGTCGGTCCATGCCGAATCAAAACCATAGATACCAATTTTTGGCACCATATGTGTAATCCTGTGCTATTAGATAATTAAGTCGTATGTTAGAGCTGGATTGAGCGACAGTGACATCTAGCTTCAATAGCTTCGTAGCTTAGTTTAATTATTATTTAACCCAGCATACTTCTGCAAATCTAACATCTGCATATTATTAATTTGCGGATATTGGCAAAATCGGAGTGAATGTCGCTTATGGGTCGAATTTTGACAGAACAAGCTCTGCCAATCTCCGACAATCAACAATATCAGTATGATGGTGGTTGCAATCCAGAACGTCACCGTTCGACATTCAATATAATCGGCGGCTAACCCGCGTAGCTGGTTTGAAGTCTGTTTGATGGAGAGGCGAGGCTACACTGTTCTGGTCTCAAGGCTTCCTTCTCGCTAATTGGTCATCCATTCGTGCCAACTTTGGGACTCGTTACTCCCCTGCCATTCCACATGCCCACTGTGCTGCCGATTCGACCTCAATCCCTGCTGCGGTAATATTTAACGCCACATTTTCAAGATTTTCAGCTTTAGACACCTTCTGGAAGTTTCGATCGCATCATTTCCCGTCGGTCCAACTTGTCGCCATCGACTACAAAGGTCCCATCACCGATCGCGTGAATGGTTCGCTTCTCTTCTCGGGATTCATCAAAGTACGCCTCAACACCTTCAAGGACAATGATATTGTGCTTTTCGACGATATCGATCACCTTGCTTTCAATATTTGCCAAGCATTCCTTGATCAGTGGCGCTGCGACCTGCTTTGCCTTGAGTGGGGTTAGTCCAAATTTTTCCAATTTATCCGTATCGGCACCGGAACAAGTCCCCACCCAAACCACCTGATCTATTAGATCCACCGTTGGTATAGCAATGACGCATTCTTTGGAATTCCGAAGCGCGTTATAGGAATAATTCCAGGATCCCGTCGTTATGGCAAATCTCGGTGAAAAATCCATGACCATCGTCCAAGAGATGGTCATAATGTTATTCTTCTCGCCATCATTTGTCGTAATCAACACAACAGGGCCAGGCTCGATCAGCGTAAACGCTTTGCTAATGGGCATTGTCTTCATTACCGTATACCTCATGCTGTTTGCCAAAATATATTCGACAGTACATACCTCTTATAATGCCGGCTTTCGATTAGGCGAATAGTAAAATACCGCTGTACTGCTTGCGCCATCGTGCGGGCGACGACACCTTCGTCCAACACGATCTATCCGTCTTCAACCTTTGGCCCGGCCTATGTTCAAAATCTACAAGCGAACCATTCATATCAGCACCTCGGAAAATTCTCAGCAGCGACTTGAAAATCAGGTTGAAAAAAATTCCCATCTTAGCATTTCCAAAATCCTGGCAATTCCGGCTATGATTGTCGGAGCTATCGTTGGAACACTAGTCTTTTCCGTGTTTTTTGCCGTTTTGCTGATTCCTCTTGGAATTTTGGGATTCAAAGCATGGCGTATGATGAAATCTGCGCAGAAACAAACCATGCACGGTACAGAGGGTGACAGTATTACCGCCGAATACACGGTGCTTTCAGATAACGAAAAGGAATAAACCATCCACCATAGTGCCCAAATTTAATCCACAGAATCTGTGGATAAGCCTGTGTCGATCCCGTTACAAGTAACGACAAGTCATTGTCTACACTAGCGCCAGGTTAAATTGGTTGATTTCGAGCCACCATCATGAATTCGGAAGACTTAAAAAAGCTAGTCACATTTGCTATGCCTTTCGGCAAATACAAGGGGCGAGTCATCGCGGATTTGCCTGGCCATTACCTTAACTGGTTTGCACGAGAAGGATTTCCAAACGGTGAATTGGGCCGGCTATTGGCCTTGATGCAGGAAATTGATCATAACGGTCTGAAGCCACTGCTAGATCCCCTAAGAAAATGAGTCATTGAATTATTAATATGCCAGGAGAAACTTTTGAAACAGTCTTTTTATGACCTAAGCTATTCTGATTTAGAGGCGATTATAAATCAAAATAACTTAAACCCGTCAGTATCCGCTATACTTTTCAATTGGCATTATAAGAAAAAAGAAGTCACTCAGTGGCGTGATAAAATTTCTAAATTGGCGTTAGCCTTTCTTGAGAAAAGTTTCGACTTTTCTCTGCCCGAAATTGATACGGTTTATGAGTCAAAAAAAGATAGAGCGGTCAAATTTCTTTTTAAGCTTAAAGACAATCATAAGGTTGAAACCGTCCTAATCCCGTTTAACAATAAATATTCAATTTGCCTTTCATCACAGGTTGGCTGCGCAATGAATTGTTCGTTTTGTTTTACCGGAGAACAAGGGCTGAAAAGGAATTTGACCACCCATGAAATTGTTGGTCAGTTCCTGCAGGCTTGGCGTTGGTTGGTGACAAATAGACCTGGAGAAGAGCGGATTATAAATATTGTTTTTATGGGGCAAGGCGAGCCTTTACATAATTTTGATGCTGTTAAAAAAGCGTGTGAAATTTTCTTATCTCAACACGGAACTTCAGTGGGTGTCCAAAAAATCACTATTTCAACAGCCGGTTATATTCCTGGACTTAAAAGGTGGAGCCAGGAAATCCCTGGAGTGAACCTTGCATTATCTCTTCATTCGCCATTTGAAGAAAAGAGAAATGAACTTATTCCCATTAATAAAAAATATCCACTAGATGAGGTATTGACCTATATTGACAAGATACCTTTAAATAAAAAACAATTTATTACTTACGAATATCTACTAATAAAAGATTTTAATGATTCACCAAACGACGCTGAGCAACTCGGGATGTTACTCGCTGGCAAAAGTGCTTATATCAACTTAATTCCTTTCAATCCATACCCGGGATCACATTACAAGCGCCCGAGTTTGGATAAAGTTGAAAAGTTTAAAGAAGTTTTAGATACTTTTAAAATCCCTACTTTAATAAGAAGCGCTAAAGGCGATGACGTATTAGCCGCATGTGGACAACTTAATTCCAATAATTAAATAGCTTTCAAGTGCCAGAGCATGGGGTCGGAACAAGTTGACAATAGGTATTCATGGTTAAAAATTACATAAAGCCTGAAATTTAACAATAAATCATCGGTTGCGCCGGTGATTTTCTGTTACTTCTTTTAGAAGTAGTTTATCGATGACTGCTAAGGGTTCTACTTAGCCATTCGGAAATATGGGTTGAGTGGTTCTTGTGAGTCGACGAGCGACTTGACTCCGAGTCTTAAAACATCCACCTCCCAAAACCCAAGCCATCGACCGTCCCCGCCGGAAAGCCCAACACCACCATGGGCGCTATTGCTCATTTTTAAGTACAAATCCTTACGGCCATCCATAAACACATCCATTCAATAGGATCGGCCCATGATCATTGACGTCAAACCGGCAAAGATAATTGACGCCGGACAAAAAAGGTAAAAAGGCGTAAAAGAAGAAGTACGGGAAATGGTTTCAAAAGGAATGGAAAAAGGACAAAGGGACGAAGGGAAGGGAGCCCTAAAGGAAAGGGGCCTATCCGGAAAAGGGTAAACCCTATGAAATCGTAAAAAGGGTTTTTTATTGTTGAAATCCCAGCAAACCCGCAGACTCCTGTGTAACAAAAGCCAGCTATCACAGAGTCGACATGATGAATATTTCCATAAAAATCCTGTTCCAGTGCTTCGCACTATCGCTGGTCGCCGGCTGTGCCACGCAAGGCGGCAAAGTACCGAACAACGAACTTAATACGTTAGCGTCGGCTGAAATACCTGCTCCGGAAATCAACGAAACCCGTTATTCATTAATCAGCGAAAAAATCAAACCTGCCGCAGTCGTCCAGACCGGTCGATACTCGTTTGTTCCAGCAATCCCAACGCTCCCGCAACGGGAACCGTTTCAGGTCATCATCACCGTCACAATTCCCAGCGACCTGCAAACTGTCGGAGAAGCCGTCCATTATCTTCTGAGACGAAGCGGGTATACCTTGGAAAGTCCGCCAACACTGAATCCGAACGCCGCTCGAATGTTCCTGAACCCGTTGCCCGATGTTCAACGGAGTCTTGGCCCCATGACCTTGCAGGATGCGCTGACGGTCTTGGTCACGCCCGAGCTTGTGCCCGTCATCGATCCCATCAGTCGAAGGATTAATTACGTGCAAACTGCATATTCTGGCCCAACCTGAACACCCATTCTGGAGCAATCTGAACACCCATTCTGATTCAAGTTGAACACTGATTCTGGTTTCAAGCTGAACACTTTTCTGGATTTTCCAGAATCGGT